>Ga0224507_10000310_pt1 | contig 19573 bp, 13 predicted proteins | sample SF_Jan12_sed_USG_3_FD_170159 | JGI IMG/M metagenome (GOLD analysis project Ga0224507, IMG submission 170159) | Sediment microbial communities from San Francisco Bay, California, United States - SF_Jan12_sed_USGS_13 | ecosystem: Environmental > Aquatic > Marine > Sediment | place: USA... | reverse complement strand
GCAGTTGTTACGACGCATTGTTTCAAGGAGGGAAATAGTACTCGCTACATTATTACGATAATATTTAGCTGGGTCCAAAACCGATTCTGAAACATGGGAGCTGGCTGCAAAATGGATAACCGCAATAGGAGAGTATTTTTTAAACAAACCATCCATTTTAACTGAATCACCAACATCGCACTGCTCCAAAGGCCCCCACTTCACCGCCCACTCATAGCCATAAATGAGATTATCTACCGCCACCGGACTATAACCGCAACGATGTAACTCTTTACAGGCATGGCTGCCGATATATCCAGCACCACCGGTAACGAAAACGGTATTGTTCATCATTCTATTTATCGATAATAAAAGTTTATTTGATCTACCACTTATCATCTTGCGGCAAACCAAATCAGTTAATTGTAAACTCTGTAACCAGCTACAAATTTAGCCTAAAATTAAAATAAAAGGCAAAAAAAGAGTATTATGAAAAGACCTATCAAACGTTTCACTATATAAAATATACGTGCAAATAACAAGGCGAGCTACCGCCATTTGGGTGAAACAAATACCCATTAGGCCCTCATATAATGATTTATCAAAACAAGTATATATCAAGCGAAGCAAATATACCGACGCCTGTGACCACTTACGAGCTTGCAATGAAAAACATTTAGATGCAAACCCTGTGACCAGGTAACTGAAAAAGAGTAAAATTCAATTTTCAACATCAAAAGAACCCTTCGGATAACCAAAAGCATAAACAGGTTCTCACAACATCATTCTTAAAATTTAGTGACAGATATAATAATGCACTTTTGTTTTAGACTCAACCTATTTCCTCTATAATCTACCCGAATTTCAAGTCATCAACTCCAAGCCAATGAATTACAGAAGATACAATTCATAACTTCAGCAGATTAACAACAGTTTCTTTCTTTTGCTACTAAAGCATCAAGCACCAGTTACTTTTATGTAAGGCAAATAATGGCACTCTTAAATTTTTCTTAAAAAGGATTTGATAACTAAGAAAAAATATTTGCCAATTGACAAGCATCATCGTTATAAGTTAAAAATATATTCAGTTTTACGATTACTTAAAGAACGTAATTTCAAATGACTTTTTCCTACCACAACAGCTAGTTAAACACATCTTTCCATCAAGATATATTTAACAGAATATATATATACGTTATTAAGCTTCAATAAAGTCATCAAAATTCTTTAAAATGAGGGCCACTCATGAAAACATTACGATTCTCCTTATCCTTGCTCCTTTTGCTTACCTGCACTTTATTCATACTACAGGAAGCAAAAGCTAACTCAAATAATATATTCGCCGACATCAACCCCGCCTTAGAAGGCCCTGATTTTGACATATCAATTGAATCAATCGTACAAAATGCATTGGATCAAGGAACAACAATTAAGCAAATATTGACCATGGCCATGGACAACTCCCTTGAAGAGTCGGGGTTAAAAAACGAAGACGTCATAATATCTACTCTTATTGCCCTTTTAAAATCTACAAGCGCACAAACAACGGACATTGAACTTGCTTCTCAAGAACTTATGATCCCCAGTGAATACTTACGAATAGCCAAAGAAGATGCAGGTGCAGATGATGATGTCGCCTATACAGAAGCCGACGCTCCAGCACCCGCCGGACCAGGAGACATCGGGGCCCATTCACCACCGGAGCCCATAGCAAGCCCAAGCAGACCATAACTTACTCATACAACCCGCAAAAAAAAATCAGGCAGTAACACTATAGAGAAGAGGTTAGAAATGCAAAAACCCGCTATTAAATTAACTCTAGCTGTTGCCCTATTGGCAGTTCCAGCTACAACACCCTGTCTCGCCGCTCCACCAACGAGTCATTCTATTTTTGTATCCGAAATGAAAACTGTACAAGAGGGAGATCTCACCGGGCCTGGACACTCTATGGAATCCGAAACCACAATACCGGAGGATGCTTTTGGTCAAAAAAGTGGTCATTTCCATCCGTTCGTTACCGTTACCGCAAACCATTCAGATAATATTTACCGAACCAGAGATAATCCATTATCCGACTGGGTAACCACCATATCACCAGGACTATGGCTCGCCGCTCCAAGTAGCGACAAAGTACTTCTCTCTGTTAGCTCTGAAAATGCTCAACCCGCAGGATTAGGTCTTTTTCTAGCCCGCCCAGAAGGCTTTAACCGCTATCAAGCCTACGCCCTCTATGGAGCCGACCTAGCCTACCACACCGACTACACCGAAAGAGACAATACCAAACAAGCGGCTGAAGTATTTTTCCAGTATAATTTACGTGGCGGCTTATCCTTCAACGTATATGACAAATGGATTGACTCTGAAGAATTAATGTACACCACCGGCAGTTCATCTACTTTTTCAGAATTCGCCAACAACCTGGCAGGGGCTTTGGTGTCCTATGATGTCACAGAAAAGCTCTCCCTACGTGGCGACATCAACTTTTTTACCCTTGACTACGACAACGTCGAAGATAAACACAAAAGCCGTTCGGATAATGCTTTTTCCCTCTACGGCTTCTATAACTACTCAGCTAAGACATCGCTCTTTATAGAGTATCGCCAGACCGGCATCGAATACGATAACCAACCGACACTCGATTCAACCCAGAACGGTTACTATGGCGGTATCCAATGGAAACCGACAATTTCCACCAGGCTTATTGCTAAAGCCGGTAGCGAATCCAAAGATTACGACACTGAAGGTTTAGACTCATTGTCTGAAACCGGCGTAGAACTTCAACTGGGACATTCTTTTAGCGAAAAATCCAACTTTGCCCTAACCGCCACCCAGAAACTAAACGAGACTCTAGTTACCGGCACGGATTATCAAATACGTACCTACATCCTCGGCGCTTACAAATATCGCTTTACCGATCGAATAAACGGTTTACTCAATCTCGGCTATGAGCAAAATGACTTTGTAGGCCTCACTAACACAACTAATGAGCGTACCGATGATATCTATAGTTACAAGGTGGGAGCCAATTACAACCTCAACAATTGGCTCAGCTGTAAACTACTCTACGGGTACAACAAAAGAGAGTCCACAGATTACTACTTTAACTATGATGAAAATACGATCTCTGTTAGCTTAAGCACAGGCATGTAATTTAAAAAGCAAGAAGAATAGCAGTACCTGGTCACAGGGTTCGTAACAAGCTGATTTAAGATAGTCCGAATCTGTAAATGGTCACAGATGCTTCAGATTTATGCAGTTGCCGCTGCTCACTATAGCCCCTTCTATGCGGGCAGGGGCAACTGCATGAAGATGAGATGATTGTGGCACTTACAAATAGAATGCGGCACAGGTAAATGTAAATTCAGCATTAGCGCATTATATTCTTCCAGCTTTTTTCTATCGATAACATCACTTCTGCTCCACTGGACATTTAAAACGGTTTGAATATTCGGAACAAAAATATTCAAACCTAACCAGCACCCTACGGCCTGTTATGTAAAAATACTTTATGTTATAAAATTACTCGAAGATATAGATCTCTCCGAAAACATGCTTTTTAAACCAACGGCAGCGGAAGTGAGGAAATAATATTCAACAGTATTTTCGACTCACCCACAGAGTTAAATAATTAATATGAGCAGAATAAACTGACCAGCTCATACTATCCCCACTAGCAACTCGTGAGAATTAATGATTAGTCTTCACGAACCTGGTATATTGAAATTCCAAATAAACTTCTCAACAGTTATCATATTCAAAACTATAAAGCTAAAACACCATGAGTTCGGCAAACAAATCGGATGAAAAAGGAATGATTCACAACAAGTTTAATTTAAAAATATCCTTAATTATTTTTTACTTACTAACAGTGCTACTCACTTCTTCAGCCCTTGCCAAAGGATATATAGTTGGTGATGGCGATACCCTTAAAATTTCCGTATACAATCACCCTGATCTTAGTACCACTGTCCGAGTAAGCGGTGATGAAGACATTCTCTTGCCCCTATTGGGAAGAGTACATGTGGGCGGTCTTACCGTTTCCAAAGTTGCAGACCAAATAGCATCCCTTTTGGCAGACGGATATATTGTCAACCCTCAGGTTAATGTATTCATAGAAGAATTTCGTAGCAAAAAAGTTATTATTCTTGGCCAGATCTCGCGCCCCGGCGTTTACGAACTAAGTGGCTCCATAACCTTTCTTGAACTAATTTCCAAGGCTGGAGGGCTCACTGACAACGCCGGAGACCAAGCTGTAATCAAGAGAAAAGATATAAACTCAGATAAGGATATCACCAAGAAAATAAACATTAAATCTTTACTTCAAAGTGGTAATTTAAAAGAAAATATCGTCATCAATGATGGTGATAATGTTTATATCGAAAAAGCCGGGATATGTTACGTTACCGGTGAAGTGGTACGACCAGGAGCCTATAAAATTGACGAAAAAACCACTGCAATCAAAGCTATTACCCTTGCTGGTGGCTTTACCGGCAAAGCAACTAGAAAAAAAGTCAATATTATAAGAATAATCGATAACGATAAAAAAACTCTAGAAGGGCTCGCCCTAAACGAAAAGATATACGATGAGGACATTATCATCGTTCCAGAGAGTTTTTTCTAATAGCATTTCATCAATTGGGTAGTCTTTTATGTTACAAAACGCACCTATACAGGATAATTTCCAGGAAGAAGAAATCAATATTTATGATTATATTCATGTTCTTCTAAAAAGAAGATATGTTGTTGTCACTTTTTTTATAATCACTTTTTCTGTAATTCTCATAGCAACTCTTGCCCAAACCCCATCCTACCGGGCATCTACTCAATTGCTTATTGAAAAAAATAGCCCGGTTAACCTGACCACTCAATACGGTTACACTCATGATCCGTTTTTTCTCAATACTCAATTTGAGTTAATTAAAAGTAAAAACGTTGTTTACAGAGTGGTATCGAACCTCCAGCTTGATACCAGATATCGATCCTCATACCTTGCCCCTGAAGGCTTTTCGCTACTCTCCACTGTAAAATCATGGGTCATCACCTCAATCCGCTTTTTCATTCCTAAAAATAAATCTGAAGATGATAACCAATTAATGGATGACACTGAGCCTCTTACCGATGCCGACATCATCGCAGGAATGATCGCCAGTGAATTACAAGTAAAACCAGTACGGGAAACCAATGTCATCAACATCTCCTACTCCCATAAAAGTCCTTCGATTGCAAGATTAGTAGTCAATGCCATAGCCAAATCCTATATGGACGAACTCCTGGAAATAAAAATGCAAAATTCCAGTTACTCGGTTAAATGGATGACTGCCAAGGCGGAAGAAGAAGATAAAAAGCTCCGTGATGCCGAAGCTGCTATGCAAAAATATACGCGAGAGAACGACCTTATAACCGTGGAGAACAAATTAACCATTATCCCTCAACAACTCAACACCTACTCCAACCAGCTCTCTCAAGCACGAGCCAAGCGCAAGGAAATTGAGGACGTTTATCTCCAAGTAGAAGGTTTAGGAGATAAATATAATACAATTGAGAACTTGCCTTTTTTATCCAACAATAAAGACCTCCAACAAATCCGAGAAAAAATATTTAACACCGAGCAAAACATCAACGAACTTTCAAAACAATTTGGTGCTAAACACCCCTCAATGGTTAAAGCCAGGGAGGAGATAACACTACTTAAAAATGAGAAAAAAACCATCATCAATCGATTTATGGAATCGATAAAAAGTGAATATGAACTTGCCAAACATAACGAAACCAACTTGGAACAACTCCTGGATGAATCGAAAATTCAACTCATGGACATGAACGAAAAACTTGTCCAGCACAATATGTTGAAACGTGAAGTGGACAGCAATCGGGTTCTCTATGATGCCCTACTCACCCAAATCAAAGAAACCAGCGCCACCGAGCAGACCCAAAAGGTCAACGTCTTTATCATGGAGAAAGCCGCTACCCCGGCAAATCCTGCAAGTCCAAGAAAGATGCGTAATATTATGCTCGCGCTAGTTCTAGGTGTCTTTGGTGGTTGCGGCCTAGCTTTTCTTGTAGAGTATCTTGATAATACGATCAGCTCTATCAAAGATCTTGAAGAACGTTTTCAATTACCAGTTCTGGGAGTAGTGCAATATTATAATGACTCTGAAATTCCTCTGGTAGAAATAATTAATCAAAAACCTAAACATACCATAGCGGAGAATTATCGCATGATCCGCTCAGCTCTCATGCTCTCCTCTCCTGACAAACCACCCAAGACCCTACTTATAACCAGTGGACTTCCCAGTGAAGGAAAATCATCCACTTGCATAAACCTTGCAAAAACCATCTCCCTTGAAGGGAAATCAGTACTTATTATTGATTGCGACCTGCGTCGCCCTTCACTACATAAGCATTTACGATTAAAAAATAAAACCGGCTTAAGTTTTTATTTGGCAGGGATGAAACAACCCGACTTAGTACAAAATTTAAATGACTCGAAAGTATCAGTTATTACCGCCGGACCGATACCACCAAACCCTTCTGAGCTCCTCAGTTCAAAACGAATGGCCGGCCTACTCACTGCCTTATCTGGTAAATTTGACTGTATTCTACTCGACTCTCCACCCATCTTATCAGTAACTGATGCCCATGTACTTGGAACCATTGTGGACGGTACTGTATTAGTAGCTTATGCCGGCAAAACCACCTACGACGGCTTAACCGCTACTTTAAAGAAGATGGAACAAGTAAGAATGCACCTTACCGGAACTATTCTTAACGCTAAGAACTTCAAAAAAGAAAGCGGGGGAATCCCTTACAGTTATTATAGCAACTATTATAGTCATTACTATTCGGAAGGGTACCATCAAGATTCTAGTAATTATACCGAATCATGATTGATTTGCACTGCCACATACTTCCTGGAATAGATGACGGCGCAGAGAACATAAAAGAAACCGTTAGAATGGCGGAGCTAGCTGCACGGGACCACATCCACACCATCGTAGCAACCCCCCATATTACCAAGTTCTTGCCAAACTCAATGGAGCAGATTAAGGAAAAAGTTCAGCAAGTCAATAACGTTCTCACGGCAAACGCTATTCCGGTAACCATCATCACTGGCGGTGAAATCTTTTCCGATCAAGCAGAAGAATGCCTAAGTGCCACCATTGGATCCACTTCCTACATCCTGGTTGAATTCCCCATGTCTTATCTGCCCGCATCAACCTGGAACGACATCACTCTACTTATCGACCATGGGTTACGCCCAATAATCGCCCATCCAGAACGTAATGTTGCCATATTACACAACCCAAACTTACTCTTCGACCTACTTGGAGATAATATATCAGTACAAGTCACCGCAGGTTCGCTCACTGGGGAATTTGGCCCTTCCGTGCGGGAATGCGCCTTTTACTTACTACAGCAAGGCATTGTGGACTTTATAGCTTCTGATGCCCACTCAACAATCCACCGCATTCCCCAACTAAGCGTTGCGGTAAACAAGGCAGCCCGTATAGTAGGCAAAGACAGGGCGACCGCTATGGTCACCAAAAACCCGCAACTAGTTCTGGATAACAAGATTTTAGAGCGATGATTATCTCAATTAGTTATTGGTTCTTTGGTACTATTCTAGCCTTTACTCCTCTGGCTTTTGGCACCTCGGAATTGTGGTCTATGACCTATTCCCAAGCCTTCATCCTTTGCGGCTTCACCTGTTACCTCCTGGCTCTGGCAGCTGATAAGAGAAAAAAATGGCAACACCCGCCGGGACTTTTACCATTATTATTAATATGTTTTTATATCCTATGCCAATTAATCCGCCTGCCGCCATGGGCCATAAGTTTTCTTTCTCCCCATACTGCTAAGATTTACAGTGACACCATATGGCTTGTTAATCCAGCGCAATGGATGCCCCTAACCCTTTCTCCAAAGGCTACCCTCCTGGAATTCTATCGACTCTCCACCTGTGTTGTCTTCTATATATTTACGATTCAGCTGCTTGCCAACCGAACCTACCTCTCCAGAACCATAACGCTGGTCGCTATTTTAGCCCCAACTATTGCATTAGTGGCAATTATCCAAAAATTCACCTCGCCAAATGCCATCTACTGGTTGAGAACAATCTCCGAAGGCAGCCCCATGGGCCCCTGGGTCAACCGCAATCATTTTGCTGGCTTCATGGAAATGGCTCTCCCCCTGCTTATAACCATGTTTCTCTACTATCGACCTAAGGTGAAATATAAAAACAGTTGGCGTCAAAAGATATCCCTTTTCTTTGCCATGCCTGAATCCAATTTCCATATTTTATTGGGGTTCGGAGCCATTCTCGTGGGACTATCTATATTTTTAAGCTTATCTAGAAGTGGCATAACCGGAATGTGTCTCTCCCTGATGCTTTTAATTTTTTTCCTAGAAAATAAAAATTACGGCGCTAAAAACCTTTTATTTATCCTTACTCTTGCCTTAGCTGTTATTTTGGGAGTTTGTTGGTTCGGATGGCAACCAATTATTGAACGATTCGGTAAAATTGTTAACGACGACTTGCAGATCATCGACGGACGGCCAACAGTCTGGCTAGACTCACTGGAAATAATTTACAATTTTCCTTTATTTGGCATCGGATTCGGCTCTTTTCTAACTATTTATCCGGCATATAGAAGTTTACCAGGCCACAGTATTTTTGATCATGCCCATAACGATTATATAGAACTACTGACCGATGGTGGCCTCATTGCCTCACTTCTTCTTTTTTGCTTTTTCCTCTCTTTGCTTCAAGCGGTACGCCACATTGTTCGTAAAAGACGCGATCCCTATGCGCAAATGCTCAGCTATGGCGTTTTTTGTTCTATATTCGCTCTTCTTATCCATTCTTTTACCGATTTCAATTTTCATAATGGGGCAAACGCATTTTATTTTTTCTTCTATTGTGGCCTACTAGTATCCGTCTCTTCTACCCGCCGTTTTCCAAAACCACGCAACAAATACCTCCCGGAAAGCCGTTCGCGTTGGACTCCTTTTTTCTTTATACCTGCCGTTATTTTACTCGGTTTTTCGCTTTATCATCAAACCGGAATGCTGAAAGGACAATTTATATTTTCAAAAATACCAGCAGATATTAAATCAATAGACCCTAAGGAACTTAAATCAACTCATACGCTCCTCAATGCTGCAATAGACAATGACACCTGGGAACCGAACTATCGCTTTGCCAGTGGTATGATGCATCATTATTCACAGGAAAATGAAGCTGCCAAAAATAACTTTTTTGCAGCTACCAGCCTCGCTCCACTAGATTGCCGCAACCTTCAGTGGCTCGGCTTCATGTCAGATGACCTACATATTACTGATCAATTATATTCTAACTCTGCACGATATAATCCTACCAAAGTGCAATGCATCAGAAATTACCTGGACCGATTAATATATCAACACAATCACCCAGAGGTTATCAATGTGCTCCGCAAAACACTAAGTATAAACCCCAATGACATAAAATATTACTTCAACTACCTTGATCAGGCAGAAATATTAGATGATAAAATCAGCGAAATATTACCAGAAAAAGTATCACCATTTTTGCAATACGCTGAATATCTATGGGATAATAATAAAAAAATTAAGGCTTTAAACATCTACCTTAAGGGCCTTACACTTATCGATTCAGAAGCCCAAATGAACCACCACTATTTTCGATTGGGATATAAATGGTCCATGGAACTTGGTAGAAGCAACCAAGCTTTTGAAATTCTAAAAAAGGCAGTTTTACTTCTACCTGACATTCCAGAATTTCATGAACTATTGGGAGACTTTTTTCTTGGTCGTGAAATAGCTTACCGCGCCGTCGAAGAATATGAAAAAGCTCTTTCTCTAGATCCCTACAACCGTAGAGTAAAAGACAAGCTGCTCTCCATGTCTAAAATAGAAAATCCATAACCTATATTTTCTTACCTCCCTCTTCTTGCACCGCAAGTAATAGTGACAGCTCCAGGTATTGCCTAATGAAAGTGGAAATGAGTGATCTAATATGATATTCTTTTAGCACAGTTTCCATAAGTGACCATAACAACCTCATCTTCATCCGGTTGCCCCTACCCACATAGATGAGCTATAATGTGCAGTAGCAACTACCTAAATCTGAACCACCTGTGTGACCACTTACTAGCCCGCAATGTATTAACATTGCGAGTTATAAACCCTGTGACTAGATACCAATTTTCTTTTATATTTGACGATAAAAAATCTGTTCATATCCATCGGATGATTTTCCCTTAAAATGCTCGAACCAAGAACGAGCAATCAACAGCACCTGGTTATTAAAATGGTTTCCCTAAAAATATGTCTTATTTTTTTATGTATTATGATGACACCACTCTCCTTTGGGTCATCATCACTGTTCGCCTCAGATCTAAAAACAATACCCATGCACACCCTTTCAATTAGCTTTGATCTTGAAAATAAGACTCTTTTCGGCACCTCCAATATTGTGTTGCCACCACACACCCCGCTTGAACTAAACTGTTACGGACTACACATAACCGGTGCATTAATCGAACCTGAGGGTGAAAATTATCGCATGCTCAGACCTCTTATCGGAACAAGTAGATACGCTCTACCAGGCTCCCATATTGCCGCAACCGTTAAAATATCCTGGTCCTTGGACCTATCAAAACAAAGTTCCCCCGACAACCTATTAACCCCCTCTTCTATTATTCTGGCAGGCATGTGGCATCCCATTCCAAACATTAAAATGATTCACCATCTTGAAGCCGCATTACCCGAGGGATTCGTCGGGATATGCGAAGCAGAACAAATCAAGTACATAAACAAAAAAGAAGTCCACTATTTTGAAGCCAAATTTATGTACCCCATCTATAATCTTCACTTTTTAGCTGGTCCCTATGTGGTGAAAAGCAAGACTATGGATAACGGCCCCGATGTTGCTACCTACTTTTTCCCAGAAGACGCCGAACTGGCAGCAGATTACCTTAAGCGAACCATTTCCTACATCAAACGATATCAAACCATACTGGGCCCATTCCCCTACTCCCAATTCTCTGTAGTCGAAAATCGATTGCCAACCGGTTACGGACTTCCAACATTTACGTTGCTAGGTCAAGCTGTTATCCGCTTACCATTCATAAAAGACACCTCATTGGGTCATGAAGTTCTCCATTCCTGGCTGGGTAATAGTATTGATCTTAAAGATGAGAGCGGGAACTGGATTGAAGGACTCACCACTTACCTCTCTGATCATCTTTACAAAGCTGACAAGGGTGAAGATCGAGATTATCGAAAAAACCGCATCCTCCGATACCACGCCTATGTTCCCAAAAATAACGACCTGAGCCTTGCCGACTTTCGTAATATCGGCCATTCCGAAATTAATTCTGAAACAATTCGCTCGGTGGGCTACGACAAAGGGGCAATGTTTTTTCATATGCTCAAAAATGAAGTGGGGGATAAGATTTTCTTTCAAGCGTTGCGGGAATTCAACGAAGAAAAATCCCATTCCGAGGCTAGTTGGCAGGATTTAAAAGAAATATTTTCACGGGTTGCAAAGCACGATCTAACCATTTTTTTTAACCAATGGCTAAAGCGATCAGATATTCCAGAGTTCGCCATAACCAATTTAGCTGTTAATCAACTTGGGGGACAATCCCACATAAGCTTTCGTCTAACACAAAAATCCAAAGAAAAATATGACCAACTCACCATACCCATAACCGTGGAAACCATAACCGGCCCAGTGCACACCTCCATCAAATTAGAGGCTGAAAATGAACTTCATGAAATTATTGTTGATACCATTCCCATAAAGATCGTTTTTGACCCTGATTATGACTTGATACGTCGCTTAGACCCCCTGGAACTTACCCCCACATGGTCTCGTTTTGCCGGTTCTTCTAATAAAAAAGCAATACTTGCCGATGAATCCCTACGGAATCGCTATCAACCATTAATTAACTATTTGGCTTCAATCGACTGTCCAACCCTACTTGCAGGGGAAATAAAAAACAGTGATCTAGCCAAAGCAAGTTATCTTTTTATCGGGCCTTCTTCCCATAGCCGTGCCCTTTTAGCAGGACCACCGACCAACAACGATGGCTTTATCTTGGACATACACAATAATCCTTTCGACCCAAGCAAAGTCTTGGTTTTAGCCTCCGGCGAAAACTTTAATGAAGTCAAAGCGGCAACTCCAAAAATTCGTCATTACGGTTCATACGGATATCTTCATTTTAAAAACGGGAGAAATATAGCCAAAAGAACCCTGCCATCCCAAAACGGGATTGAGCATGAGTTAATGGAATTACCAATCGCTATGCCGGCTAGTCAAGTTACAGACTTTAAAACCGTAATTGAGGGAATAGAAAAAAGCCGAGTGATATATCTAGGAGAAAACCATACCGATTACGGATATCACATAATGCAGTTGCAAGTTATTCAGGCCTTGCACGCCAAGGGAGTAAATCTGGCAGTGGGCATGGAAATGTTTCCTCACTCCTCCCAGCAAGCTTTGGACGACTATATTAACGGAAATATCAACGATGAAAACGAGTTCATAAAACGTTCCCGCTATTTTTCGGTTTGGGGATTTGATTATCGGCTTTACCGCGACATTATCAATTTTGCTGGTAAATATAATTTACCAATCATCGGACTTAATCTAGATAAACAAATTGTCAGCCAGGCTTTTCGCAACGGAAACCTTGACGGCCTTAGCGAAGAACAGCTTCACAGCTTACCAGCCGAACGTGACCTTACCCTTCCTGGTTACCAACAACGTTTAAAGGCCATCCATGATATCCATGACACCAGTGCAAAAAGTCCCGATAGCTTTAACGGCTTTCTTCAGGCCCAGGCCCTGTGGGATGAAACCATGGCACAAACCATAGCAGACTATTTGGCCGCTCATCCCGATAAGGTCATGGTGGTGTTGGTCGGGGGCGGACATGTATACAAAGCCAATGCAATCCCCCCAAGAGTAGCGCGTCGGATAAATGTACCCCAAAGTGTTCTCGTGGGAATTGACTCTTTGGAACCGGGTCATAATAGCAAAAATTTTGCAGATTATATGCTCCGCATACCCTATGCAGAACTGGAAGCGTCCCCCAAAATAGGGGTTTCCCTAATTGAAGAGAAAAACGACGATAAAAAGTCAGCGAAAATAAAAGTAGTTGGGATCAGCCCTCACGGCAAGGCTGGAGAAGCAGGTATAAAAGAAGGCGATTATATTCTTTCAGTGGACGGAGCGGCTGTCACCACGATTGGAGAATTAAAAGCGAGTCTGTTTGACAAAAAAGTTGGTGATTTCGTGGTGGTCGGAATTGAAAGGGAGGGACGCGAACATCTCAAAGTAGAACTTTCCTCTTTGGAAGGCTCAGGCAAGATGCCACCTTCCCACCCGCCAATCAAGAAGTAAAGACTTGTTAAACCGGAGGTCTACAAGCAGATAGCCAATCACAACCTTAGGCTTATTAAATCAGATAGTTATAAGCCCTGTAACCACATACGTAAAAAGATAAAAAATGGGCGGAACCCGAGATGGTCCGCCCATTTTTCACATCTTTTTTAAAATCCTAGAGTATTTTACTCTGCTCCATATGAAGCACCAAATCAAGCATCCGATTGGAATAACCCCATTCGTTATCATACCAAGACATAACTTTAACAGTATTGCCTATCACCCTAGTACAGGAACCATCCACAAAAGATGAATGGGGATCTCCCTGGAAATCGATGGAAACTAGTGGCTCATCGGTATAACCGAGGTAGCGATCCGCCGCATCCTTCAACATTTTGTTCACCTCCGGTGCGGTAGTTTCACGTTCCACCTCCATAACCACATCCACCATAGAAACATTAGGGGTGGGTACTCGTACCGCCAAGCCATCAAACTTGTTTTTCAACTCTGGAATAACCAAAGCAACTGCTGCAGCTGCCCCGGTTTTGGTGGGAATCATAGACATTCCTGCCGCCCTGGCTCGACGCAAATCGCTATGAGGGAAGTCCAATAGTTTTTGATCACCAGTATAAGCGTGTATGGTAGTCATCAATCCTTTTTTTATTCCTAAATTATCTAAGATAACTTGGGCAACCGGAGCAAGGCAATTGGTAGTACATGAGGCATTAGAAACTACATGATGGAGGGTGGGATCATATTCCTCTTCATTCACACCCATAACAATAGTTTTGACATCGCCCTTAGCAGGCGCGGAAATGATCACCTTAGAGCAGCCCGCATCAATATGACCTTGCCCAGAACCGGCGTCCCGAAAGATACCGGTACATTCTAGAACATACTCGGCACCAACTGCACGCCAAGGAATATTTGCCGGCTGACGATGATTAGTTACTGGTATTTCAAGACCATTAAAAATAATTCCGTCCTCACTCACCCCGATATCGGCGTCAAATACTCCCATCACCGAGTCATATTTCAAGAGATGGGCAATGGTCTTCACATCAGTTAGGTCATTAATTCCGACTATTTCAATTTCTGAAAATGCCGGGTCCTTAGTCATTGCTCGAAAAATATTACGACCAATGCGACCAAAACCATTGAGTCCTATTCTCACCGTCATAATGCATCCCTCTCTTAATTTTAATATAATTACTAAACGTTACTTATAATATAATATGATATTTTCTTGTCATAATAATAGGGTAACCATTCTTATTCAATCTTATCAAACTTTCGTGACCTGATCCATGGTAATTGATCGTTTATAGATATCCAAATACTGGCCCATCACCTTTTCCCAAGTATGATATTTATGAATACGCTCCACCGCCTGGCGCTGCATGGTCTTAATATCTTCCGGCGAACTACGATAAGTTTCCAACGCTCGACGTATCACCTTGGACAAATCAGCGGGTCGATGTTCCTGATAGGTAAAACCGGTCTTACCGTCAATCACTTTTACCAATCCACCGACATAATGCGCAATGGGAAGGTTGCCATACAACTGGGCTATGTAATCAGTTAAACCGCACGGCTCATACAATGATGGAATAAGAAAAAAATCACCAGCAGCATAAATTTGAGTCGCCAGCTCCGGGGAATACCCCTTAAGAATGCAACATCGTCCTGCAAATCGTTCATCTTCAGCAACCATTCTAAACTGCTCTTCGTATTCAGCCGCTCCACTACCAAGCATAACAAATGCAAAGTCAGGATCTTCTTCCATTAACTCCTTAAGGCTAAGCAAAAGAACATCCACCCCTTTCTGGGACGTAAGTCTACCGATAAAAGTAAAAAGAGGCCTGGCAACATCCCGACTCAAAGAACCGTAACGCTCCACCGGTCCTAAATCGCTTTTAGAACTGAGCAGACGGAGTAGCTCCTTTTTATTTTCCTGTTTTCCTATTAACTTTCCGTTACTTGGATCGAACCCGAACTTCAAACCCACTTTTTTGGGACGACTTGGATCAAAATCACCAGGAGTTATACCATTAGTAATCCCATTTATCCTCACAGAGCGATCAAGCAGAGTATGGCCCAACCAACCGGTACGAACATCCTCCTCGCTTTCTTGCAGTTCAAGGCTATAACGCTCACTCACAGTGGTAAGGAGAGCATAAGGAGCGGCTGAGAGAAAGGGGTCAAAAGTCCTCCCCAATAAACTTCCATTTATTATTCTCTCGGGCAAACCGGTAATCGCTCTGGCAAAACGCAGATCCTCTACCTCCTGATGGTAACCTACTCCAGCATTATGGATAGTTGCCACGACTCCAGTATCCCGAAAATAGTGACGATACCCTTCTTCCTCTCTCACCATAGCGGGCAAAACCGCAGTATGACCATCATGACAATGAATCACTTGAGGACGCTCATTTAAAATAACCATCAAGCCAAGGGCCGCTTTTTGCAATAAAATATTCATGGCAAAATAATCATAATGCCCTGTACCTTTTTTAAATTGCGCTTTTGCTTGTTGCTCCTCAAGGGTATAGGTATAAACACCGTGTTTTTCTCGAAATCGATCGGAATCAATTAAGTAAACAATAACCCCATTTAGCTTTTTAATATGAACCCGTATTTCTTCTTTTCGTTCTTCACCCACATAATTCATATTAACTGAAAAAACAAGGGGTTCTTCTTTAGACGAGCTAGGGTCGATTACGGGCACGAAACCAAACGCAACAGGATCCATAAATCCATAACAAGGCATAACTACCCTTGTATCGCACCCCCCTTCTTTGACCAAAGCCTCAGAGAGTTGCCGACAGACATCCTTTACCCCACCTGCCCCTGCCAATCCGTGATATTCCCTAGTCACCATCCAAATGTCGGTCACCCGACTATTAGGGGTCTTTTGCTCATTCATCGGGATTACTGCTCCAAAGTTACTTTTTGATGGAGAGTTGACGTAACAATTGATCAGCTAAGGTAAGTTTCACCATTGCCTCACAAACTGGTACGATTCTAGGGATAGCAGATATATCATGTCTTCCACCCACCTTGATAGTAACCGGCTCGTTACGAACATTAACGGTATGTTGTTCTTTATGAATAGAGGGAATGGGCTTAACAGCAACCCGCATCACTAAATGTTCGCCATTGCTAATACCAGCTAATATTCCCCCAGCATTATTACCAAGAAAACCCTGCTCCGATATGGCATCATTGTTCTCAGAGCCAAGCATCTCAGCAGCCTGGAAGCCGGATCCTATTTCCACCCCTTTAACCGCACCGATTGACATCAACGCCTTGGCCAATTCAGCATCCAATTTATCAAAAACCGGCTCACCTAGCCCCGGAGGACAAGCAGCGCTTATTTCCACAATCCCACCAACAGTATCACCTTGACCTCGTACCTCTTCGATACGTTTTTCCATGGCTGCGGCTGCTTCATTATCTGGGCAAAAAAGTCTATTCTCTTTAATCTCAGAAAGTTCACGTTTATCGGCCCTTATCCCACCAACAGCGACAGTATAAGCGGTGACCTCTATCCCATGTTTTTTAAGCAATTGACCAGCCACACAACCAGCCGCTACCCGAGCCGCTGTCTCTCTAGCCGAAGCTCTTCCGCCGCCACGATAATCGCGAATGCCATATTTTGCCAGGTAAGTTAAATCTCCATGACCGGGTCGAAAAACATCCTTAAGATTATCATAAGATTTAGAATGAGCATCTTTATTAAAAATAACCAAAGATATCGGAGTACCGGTGGTCCGCTGACAACACTTTTCTTCTACCTGAAAAACACCGGACATGATTTCAACCTTGTCAGGTTCCTTACGAGGGCTTTCGCCACCACCCTTACCAGGCCGTCGTCGATCCAATTCTTCCTGGATAATTTCCTCCGTCAATTCGATACCCGGAGGGCAGCCATCAACCACCACGCCCAAAGCGCGCCCATGAGACTCTCCCCAGGTAGTAACCCGAAAATGGGTTCCAAAACTATTTCCTGGCATAATATTATTCCCGTCCTTATTAGATTAGTTATTCAATAATAAAATTCTCGTAAGCGGACACAGGCATCTCATCTTCATGCGGTTGCCGCTACCCCCATAGATAAGCTATAGCGAGTAGCGGCAACTGTATATATCCGAGACAGCTGTAACCACTTACAAATTCACACTATATTAAATCAGCGGGTTACTAGCCCTGTGACCAGGTACCAATTTTCTTTAATGCAATCAACAATTGCCTCAAGGGTCATCTCACCAGTGTCCAGGGCCATATGGGAACCATCTCGGTAAAGGGGATTACGCTGATCCAACAAAGTTACCACTTCCTCCAAGATATCCGCTCCGGTAAGTGAAGGCCTCTGCCCCACAGTATTAACATCTACTGACATTCTAGCACATATTGTACGGGCATCTGCCTTTAACCAGACCACCATAGAATCCTTAGCCAATAGCCTCCACTGCTCACCATGGGTAATAGCTCCCCCACCGGTTGCTATGACCAGATCAGTACGAAAACAGAGCTCACTCAATAAAGACCGTTCAAGGTCCCGAAATGCTTCCCAGCCATGTTCCCCAACATAATCGGCAATTGAACACCCCATCCGGTTTACCAGTTCTTGATCTGTATCTATAAAGACATACCCTATATCAGACGCCAAGACTTTACCAACCGATGTCTTACCTGTAGCCCTAAAGCCAGTCAAAACTATACGTACCGGTCGAGAAGTCGAAAAATGTTTCAAATCAATATTCATTCACAACACTACTTTTAAAATATAGGATAATCCACCGCTTGTTCAAGTGTAAAGCGACACATTTTCTCTTTTCTTTTTCACCATCTCCAATACAATACAAATAGAGAAAATATTTTACCATATGCAGCCGGACACCGATATGAAATATAAAGATTATTACAAAACTCTTGATCTTACGCGTAAGGCTTCCGCCGACGAAATCAAACAAGCCTATCGGCGACTAGCTCGGAAATACCACCCCGATATCAACAAAAGTTCGGATGCAGAACAAAAATTCAAGGAACTAGGGGAAGCTTACGAAGTTTTAAAAGATCCTGAAAAACGAAAAGCATATGATGCTATCGGTTCTAACTACCAAACAGAAGAAAACTTTACTCCTCCCCCAGAATGGAATACCCAGTTTTCTTTTCACCGCGCAAATCCTGGCGAGTTCAAGCATGGATTCAGTGATTTTTTTGAAGAACTCTTCGGTGGCGGTCAATTCCATACGGCTCAAAGAAGAACAGCCACCTCATTTCGAGCGCGAGGAGAAGATATACACGCCGAAATAACCATTTCCTTGCAAGAAGCCTATGAAGGAGCCACCAAAAACATAACTCTTAATCGGCCACAATTTGACCAACAAGGCCACTCCGTACTCACCCCCCATACCTTGCACATAACCATACCAAAAGGCATCCTCCAGGGCCAACGCATCCGCCTAGAAGGACAAGGCGGTGGAGGGTACGGAGGCGCTGTAAGCGGGGATTTATACTTAAAAATACGCTTTGCGCCACATTCCCTCTTTACTATTAAAGAAAGAGATATATACCTTGATTTACCAATCACCTGTTACGAGGCTGCCTTGGGTGCAATTATCACCGTCCCTACCTTGGCCGGTAAGGTTGATGTTAAAATTCCTCCTGGATCCCAAGGCGGCTCCAAGTTACGCCTCAAAGGTCGCGGCCTATCCTCCAACAATAAAATTGGCCACCAATACATAGAACTACACATCGTAGTTCCTACTCCGGTTACCAAAGAACAAAAAGAACTTTTTAGCAAAATGGCCCAAGTTATGCCCTTGAACCCACGTAACCATCTATGAAGCTTTAATTGATCACAGGCACCTCATCTTTATGCAGTTGCCACTGCCCGCATAGAAAGGGCTATAGCGAGCAGCAGCAACTGCATAAATCTAAGGCACCTGTGACCAATTACAAATTGGCACTACTCTTCATGCGGTTGCCACTGCCCGCATAGAAAGCGCTATAGCGAGCAGCAGCAACTGCATAAATCTAAGGCACCTGTGACCAATTACAAATTCGCACTATTCTTCATGCGGTTGCCACTGCCCGCATAGAAAGGGCTATAGCGAGCAGCAGCAACTGCATAAATCTAAGGCACCTGTGACCAATTACAAATTGGCACTACTCTTCATGCGGTTGCCA
>Ga0224507_10000309_pt1 | contig 19577 bp, 19 predicted proteins | sample SF_Jan12_sed_USG_3_FD_170159 | JGI IMG/M metagenome (GOLD analysis project Ga0224507, IMG submission 170159) | Sediment microbial communities from San Francisco Bay, California, United States - SF_Jan12_sed_USGS_13 | ecosystem: Environmental > Aquatic > Marine > Sediment | place: USA... | reverse complement strand
AGTGGATAAATGGAGTCAGAGTAAAATTAAACTCTCTCTTTCGGCACGATTTAATTTTACTCTGACTCCATTTATTTTAAGGTGAAAAAAAAGAAGTATTTTTTATGCATTTTGTTTATTTAAAACAATATTTTAGCTTTGTCCGACTAGCGTGTTCAGTGGCATGTTTATCTAGATACACCGCCGCTGAAAGAATCATTCGAACTGACCCTTGAAATTCATGAACATTTGCTTCAGTTCTGACAGTTCTTCCCGCAAAAGGCTGGTTTCTTCCTCAAGGGCGGTAATCCGCTCATCGATTAATGATTCCTGCGGGTTTGTCGTTCTTACGGGTTCATAACCTGAAGGTTCAACCAACTCTTCCTGTTCTCCAGACAATAAATGAATGAACCGTGCCTCCTTCTGGCCCGGTCGACGAGCCATCTGTTTTACCAGTTTTCTCTCCTGGAGTTCTTGCAGGGTATCATTTACCTCCTCAAGGCTTGCAAAACCATACATCCTCTCGGATCGACCCCTCAATTCTCCCACAGTCTGGGGGCCTCGAAGCAGCAACAGACATAAAATAGACATCTCACGCTGCACCAGGTGCAGATTTTTGTCAAAATGCTGCTCATATTTTGGTACCCGGGTTGCATTGCTCTGCCAGGCAAGCTGATATTCCTTTAACCCGTCAAGGGCCTTGAGCACTGTGCCTTCGTTAAACGAGACAACCGGGTTCCGATTTGATTTTTGATTGCATGCATTTACCAGGGCATTCAGGGTGAGGGGGTAATATTCCGGCGTTGCCATTTCTTTTTCCATAAGGCAGCCAAGAACACGCGCCTGCTCGGGGGTAAGCTCATACTCAATCATAACTTTTTATATTTCTTTGATTTGATAAGTGACCTGCCCCACCTAAAAGTTCCACCTCTAAGTTAGTGAATCACAGGTTGCTGTCTACCGCCTTCCGGGAACCGCTTAGCATTAAATACTAATGCTTCTGGAGCCGGTGGCTTGTAGCCCAATGAACTGTGCGGCCTAATTGTGTTGTGCTCCTGCCGCCATTGCTCTATCAATATCTGAGCCTCTTTGAGTGTATAAAAAATTTCTCCATTAAGCAATTCATCACGAAGTTTTCCGTTAAATGACTCGCAGTAGCCATTTTCCCATGGGCTGCCAGGCTCTATAAAGAGAGTATTCACCTTCAATTTCTTCAACCAGTTCCGCACAAGTTCCGCCGTGAACTCAGAACCGTTGTCGGAACGAATATGGTCCGGTGTGCCATGCAGAATAAACAAATCCAAAAGTGTATCCATGACATGGGTTGAGTTAAGTTTCCGATCTACCCTGATCGCCAGGCATTCCCTCGTATTCTTTACGCCAACGGTAGTAGGTCACGTCACTGACACCGAATGCCCTGATGGTTTCAGCGATTGTCTTTCCCTGGCTGATGAGAATATCAGCTTCACGCAGTTTGATGATAATGTCTTCGGGACGGTATCGTTTTTTCGGCATGCTTTCCCTCCTTAAATTTTGTCTGGAAACATAACATGTTTCTGGACCTCTTTAAGGGGGGCAGGTCACCTGCAATGACAACTTCATATCAAAATAGATGGATAATAAATCAGATTGCTGGTAACAAAAGGTAAGTTATCCTGATATTCGTAATTATTATAACGGCTGGAAGACTCATAATACCTGGTAATAAATTCGTTTAGGAAACCGGTGATGGCTAATACACCTGTAACGGAATCCGAGGTGAAACAGTTCATAGAAGACTGGTTTGCCAAACTCGACGACCATGTTCCGGTTGAGGAGCTGCTGCCCCTGGTCGCTGATGAAGAACTGGTGATGAAAATGCCGGAATCATCAGAATACAGACATTCAGGATTTATCAAGTGGTATAATCATGCCATTAACACCTTTTTTGATGAAGTGCATATCATCCATGCGCTGAGGATAACCCCTTCACAGGATTCCGCAAAGGTTGAGATCGTGCTCCAATGGGAGCCGGTCATCTGGAATGCACCCGCAGCCAGGAGTAAGCGCCAGGGCTACTTTGCCGCACAGACATGGCTGTTGAAACGTTCCCCCGAAACGAAAAGATTGTTTATCGTTAACTACAATGTAGATTACTTCATTCCAATGGAAGGTTCAGACGAACTGTAACTTCTTTCCTCAGGAAGAAAAGACTTAATGCGACCGAACCAGCCATTGAAGTCAAGCGTTCATCGGGTCGAGCTTTGATTTGACAGTCCCGGACGCGAACTTGATGCCAGAGAGAAGAACCTCGTTCAATGAACAGGTCAAGTTTTGCTTATAATCCGCCGTATTCAGACAAAATGGTTAGTTTCGTCCAGCCATGCTCAAAACTTACGCAACAAGAGTCTTAAATAAATTAACGGAGGGCACAGAATGAACAAAAAAGTTCTCGTGGTTCTTTCAGAATGGGGGTTCTGGGGTGAAGAACTCATAGGGCCCCTGGAAGCTTTAGACGCCGCCGGTTATGAATCCATTTTCGCGACGCCCAAAGGGAATCGCCCGCCTGCATTGCCGCCCAGCATGGACGCCAGCTACACGGATCCTCCTTTGGGACGTTGTGTGGTCAGTGAAGAAATGGCGGAGAAAACAAAAGCTATCGATGCGTCGCCACGGCTCGATAACCCAATGAGTATTGAAGCGTTAATGCCAGAGCGACCCTACCTGAGTACAGGTGACTATTTCAGGAAACTCGAAGCTTACTACCACGACCTGGAAGAAGTGACTGAAAATAAACTTGCGGAGTATGAGGCATTGTTACTGGTCGGCGGCAGCGGCCCGCTCATCGACATGGTCAACAACCAGCGGCTGCACGATATCATTCTGGCCTTTGTCGCTATGAATAAACCTGTTGCCGCAGAATGTTACGGCGTTACATGCCTGGCGTTTGCCCGCGATATCCGCAATAAAAAGAGCATTATTCTGGGCAAACGTGTTACGGGGCATCCGCTCGAATACGATTATAAGGATGGCACCGGTTTCGTTGGGGCGGACATCAATATAGGTCCTCCTCCCTATCCGCTGGAATACATTTTACGCGATTCCGTAGGCCCGGATGGCGAATACATCAGCAATGTCGGCAACCGTACGTCGGTTATTGTCGATTATCCCTTCATAACCAGCCGTTCCACAGCATCGTCAGTACTGTGCGGTAAAAAACTGATCGAATGCATGGAAACAGGCCTCAAGCGATACGGCTGGTAAACAGTATCTGCTATGAAGGCAGGTGGGCAGTAGCTGGTAGAATCGGAGGAGTGAAGGAGAATGATCTAAACAGATAGAGGGATCGGCTATGACTAAAGGAACCGGACGGCACGCTATCCTTGAACAACTGTGTGCAGATAATATTCGTTACATGTTCGGCAATCCGGGCACAGTGGAACAGGGATTTCTCGATGCCCTGGCAGATGTGCCGGACATTGAATACATTCTGGGCCTGCATGAAACAGTAGCATTAGGTATAGCCGACGGCTATGCCCGTGCGACAAAATCCGCCACTGTAGTGCAGTTGCATACCGGTGTAGGGCTAGGCAATGGCATTGGTATGATGTATCAATCCTTACGCGGTCATGCGCCGCTGGTTGTCCTGGCAGGTGAAGCCGGTCTTTGCTATGACGCTATGGATGCGCAAATGGCATGTGATCTGGTGGCAATGGCTAAACCTGTTACCAAATGGGCTGCACGCGTCACGGATAACCAATCCCTTTTACGCCTCTTAAAACGTGCTATCCGTATTGCGTCTACACCTCCAATGGGACCGGTATTTCTGGCATTACCAATGGATGTGCTGGACGAGCAGAATAATGAACAAATAACGGCTACTTCCATTCCTTCCACTCGTACCGCACCAGATGCGGGAACCGTACAGGCAATGAGTGAAATTCTGCTCAAGGCGGAATCGCCCATGATCATTATGGGTGACGGCGTTGCTGTTTCCGGTGCGCAAAATGAACTGGCCGAGGTGGCCACACTGAGCGGCGCGGCCGTATGGGGTTCTGACAGCTCCGAACTCAACATTGATACGGAACATCCCTGTTACCAGGGCCTTTTGGGGCATATGTTCGGAACGCACAGTGCCCCTATTGTTTCACAAGCCGATGTCGTACTTATTGTCGGAACGTATGTTTTTCCCGAAGTTTTTCCTCTTTTTTCAAACGTCTTTGCGCCGAATGCCAAAGTTATGCATATCGACCTGAACGCATATGAAATCGCAAAGAATTTTTCGGTGGAACTGGGCGTGGTGGCGGATCCTAAATGCACGTTAAGCCTGATGGCAAAATCATTAGGTAACGATGCAAGCAAGGACCAGAGGCAGCAGGCGGCAATGCGGGTCAATGCGTTGGGCGAAAAGAAAGTGGCTGCGCGGGATAACATAATGAAAAATCATCGTGCCGCGTGGAATGATGTTCCGCTAAGACCCGCACGCTTTATGGATGCACTTGCAAAAAGACTGGATGGGAGTGCGATCATCTTTGATGAGGCACTTACCGCTTCCCCGGAATTGAACTTCTACATCCCTCCACGGCGTCCCGGACAATTTTTTCAGACACGCGGCGGTTCACTTGGCGTTGGCATCCCCGGCGCTATCGGCCTTAAACTGGCGAATCCTGACCGTACGGTCGTCGGTCTCACAGGTGACGGCGGCAGCATGTACACCATCCAGTCCCTGTGGACGGCGGCAAAATATAACATTGGCGCTAAATTTATCATCTGCAACAATCACAGCTATAAACTGCTCAAACTCAATGTGATGCAATACTGGCGCGAACGGGACATTCCTGAACACGAATTCCCGCCGATGTTTGATTTGAGCCGGCCGCCGGTCGATTTTGTGCGGTTGGCAGAATCATTACATGTGCCCGCAGCACGTATTGAACGGCCCGAGGATATTGACACGGTTCTGGATCAGGCCTTTGCCGGGGAAGGCCCCTTTCTGATTGATCTGGTCATTTCAGGAGACGTGCCCGGACATGAAATCGCCTGCAGATGCGGACAGTAACCGGACAGTATTCAAACCCATTAAAGGAGCATATATCATGATTCACCAGCACATTTTTGCTTCCCCGAAACCTGGCATGTCTGAAGAGGATTTTCACCGCTACTGGATAGAAAACCACGCTGTGAACTATGCATCGAAGATCAAGCAGATAAAACGTTACATGATCGATACGCGCATCGATTTCGCTGAGGAGAAGAAACCACCTGTCTGGAATGGCATTGCCGAGATCTGGATCAGGGAGGAAGACCAGCTTGCATCGTTGCAAAGTGAAGAGTTCCTGCAAGGTGCCCGTCTGGATGAACCCAAGTGGGCGGCGTTCTGGAACACCCTGGTCTTGGATACGGACGCCGAGGTCATTGTTGAAGGCCCCCCTCTGGCGGCCTCGGATTCGTGGGTCAAATATATTGTCCTGCTCAAACGCAAGTCAGGGATGTCTGTTAATGAATTCAGAAGGATCAACCGGAAAATGCAAGCGCCCCTTGTTGAAAAAATGCCCGGCCTGCGCCGGTTTCTGATCTGCGATGTGCGTGATTCATGGTACGATCTCGGTGAAACGCGTTTTGATGGCCTGGTCCAGACCTGGTACGACAATGTTGAAGCGCTGAATGCCGCTTTGGCTTCGCCGGAAGGCCATGCCGTTAAAAAAATATCCTCTGACTTGTTTGAAACAAAGTATCTTTTCACGATGGCGGTAAAAGAACACTGGATAATAGGACCGGAAAGCCGGTAGTTTGTCCTGTTTATGGTCTGGTTACATTACTGATTTTATCAAGGTAAATAATGTGAAAACATTCTTTATATCCGTCAGCTCGGCAATATTGCTATCGATTTTATGTGGCTGTGCCAGCATACACCACGGCGAAGAAGCGACAACCCGTTCTGTTGCAGAAAGATGGTTCAAAGCAATCGAGGACGGTGATGTCGATACAGCCTTAAACATGCTGGATGACAAAATCGTCTGGCAGAACATCCCCAAAGCCAAGGGCTTAAGTGATATAATACCGTGGTTGGGAACCTATAGAGGTCGAGAAGAGGTCATCAAGTCATTCAGGATCTGGGGAGAGAACTCCGATGTTAATTCTTTCAAGGTGGAGAAGATCCTCGTTCAGGGAAATGAGGTGATTGGCCTGTGTCATGAAATTGCCACCATCAAGGAAACGGGTATCAGGGCGGAGATCTTTTTTATTCAGTATTTTACCGTAGAAAACGAAAAGTTGGTTCAATGGCGTTCCTTTTGGGACCCCTGTCCTTATATCAGCGCCTTCCGTGGTCAAGAAGTCGAATACCTCGAACCAAGATAACGCTGTAGGGTTATGGTTATGCAAAAGCAGGAACTTGTCGATGCGATATTAAACAGCAAAACCGATACGGCCATGAACTTGTTACAGCTGGGCGTTAATCCAGACACCAAGGATCCGGAGTCCGGATTAACACTTGTGATGATCGCAGCCGGGCTCGGCAATAAAGACATGGTCAAATTGCTGCTGGACTCCGGGGCTGATGTCAATGTTCTGGACGACAAATACGGCTATACCGCATTGCATAAAGCAGCAATGTGCGGCAGTATCGAGATCGCCGCCATGCTGTTGGATAAAGGGGCATTTTTGGATGTACAAAGCCCGTCTAATGGACATACTCCGTTATACGACGCTATGTGGTACAAAAATGTTGCAATGACAAAATTTCTCCTTGATAAAGGAGCTAATCTCCACCTCATTACCCGTTATGATTTTGATATTGATAAATTTCTGGATTTTGCCCTGGAGGTGAACAAGGAAGAAAAACGTGATATTCTCGAAATCCAGGCTGCGGTCAGGGCAAGGCAGAAGATGGAAGAAACCACGATACAGGAACAGCAATTGATGCAGGCGGTCCGGCAGGGGGATCTTGAATCCGTCAAAAAGCTTATTGGCGACGGGGCCGAAGTCGACGGCCGTTACCCTGTAATAAACAGCTTTGACGACGGTTACACCCCATTGCTTGTCGCTTCCCGTGACAATTATCCGGAGATCGTCAGGGAGCTGCTGAAGGCCGGAGCCGATCCCCGCGCTCAAGACACTATTTTTCACGGCGAACCGATACACAAGGCAGGGTATATAGGAAATCCTGAAGTGGCAAGAATCTTAGTCGGCGCAGATAACGTTGACATTAACGTCAGGGGTGACATGAACGGCTATACCCCGCTGCATGATGCCCTCTGGCACAGCAACACCGAAACAGCCCGGGTTCTTCTCGAAGCAGGCGCCCGGGTTGATATCAAAGGCCATGACGGATTAAACTGCCTGGATATTGCTCTGAAGGTATATCCCTCTGACCACAAGATCGTCCACACCATCAGGCAAAGGCTGGAAGGCATCTCATAAGAACACCCTGATGTGCAGATAATAAAATGAGAGAGCAATATTGTGGACATATCGATCTTGAAGTCAGTGCGAGTGACTGATCCTGTTGATTTCGGGATCCATAGATCACTTTGTCGGGTGGTGCTGTAATTTTGGGTCGAAGGCCGGGAATGACGCATCCCTTAACCCTGAAGCTGAACGGAAGACAGGCAGATGAGAAATGAAAACAAAAAAATAGGTATCTTGTTTGAATCCGATTTTTATGAAGAGGAAATCTTTTACTATCGACATCGGTTTGCAGAAGAAAATATCGAGCTTCATCTGCTGTCACGCTTATGGGGCAATGATTCGCTGACCTTCAAAGGGCACGAATATCATATCCCGATGGAATGCCATGAAAGTTTTGAGAACATGCCTGATGATGTTTTTAAATCCTACGCCGCATTCCTGGTTCCATCCGGCATGGTAGCTGACCGGTTGCGGTATACGGAGGATGTGAACAGCATACCTCCGGCGACACGTTTCCTGGCGCGTGCATTTGCCGAAAAGCACATCATAAAGGGGATCATTTGTCACGGCCTGTGGTTGTGCGCCCCCATGCCGGAGCTGGTACGCGGTCGCCGCCTTACGGTGCATAACAATCTGCTCGGTGACGCCAAAGCTTACGGTGCGGAGTATGTGGATAAAGATCTCGTAGTCGATGATGATCTTGTGACCGCCAGGACCGGTGGTCACTGTCATCTGCTGGCGCGAAAAATCCTGGAAATGATCGCTGCGAATGATGCAGCCTGATATCGTAAGGGTACTGCCATGAGCACGGAGAAAATCGTACGCGCAGGGCGCCCCCATCCGCTTGGCGCAACACCGTTCCCGGGCGGCGTCAACTTTTCTGTTTTTTCCCAACATGCCACAGGTGTTGAATTATTGTTATTTGAGGCTCACGATCAGGAGGAACCCTCCCAGGTCATCACCCTGAACCCATGTTCCAATCGCTCGTTCGCCTTCTGGCATTGTTTTGTGGAAGGCCTTGAACCCGGGGCGCATTACGCCTATCGAGTAGACGGCCCATTTTTAGTGGAAGAGGGACACCGCTTCAACCGCAACAAGGTGCTCATCGATCCGTACGCCCGCGGCAACACGGATTCCCTGTGGAATCGGAGTGAATCATGCACAATGGCAGATAACCTGCGAACATCAATGCGCAGTGTTGTCATAGACATTTCAGATTATGATTGGGAAGGCGACGAACCGCTCCGCCGCCCTATGAGTGAAACGATTATCTATGAAATGCATGTTGGGGGTTTTACCCGGTCACTGTCCGCAAAGGTCCGGTATCCGGGCTCATTCAAGGCTGTCATTGAAAAAATCCCTTATTTGAAAGATCTGGGCATCACGGCGGTTGAATTATTGCCGGTCTTTGAATTTGACGATTCAAATCCGCTTCGTACAATGGCAGACGGGCAGATTCTGACTAATTTCTGGGGATACAGCACGTTGGGTTTTTTTGCACCGGAAGGCAGCTATTGCGTTACTCCGGAAGCCGGAACGCATTTGAACGAATTCCGGGATATGGTGAAAGCCCTGCATCAGGCCGATATTGAAGTGATCCTCGATGTCGTGTTCAACCATACCGATGAAGGGAACCACCTGGGGCCGACGATCTCCTTTAAAGGTTTCGACAACAGCATTTATTACCATCTCGTAGCCGATGACAAACAGTATTACCTGGATTACACGGGTTGCGGCAACACCGTGAACTGTAATCATCCGATCATGGAAAAATTCATACGGGAGTGCCTGGAATTCTGGGTGAACGAAATGCATGTCGACGGATTTCGTTTTGATGAAGGGTCCATTCTTTCCAGGGGGGAAGACGGTCTGCCGATGCAGCATCCTCCTGTATTGTGGAGTATTGAACTGTCCGAGTCCCTGGCCGACACCAAACTCATCGCCGAAGCCTGGGACGCTGCGGGTCTTTACCAGATCGGATACTTTCCCGGTTATCGATGGGCGGAGTGGAACGGACGGTATCGAGACACAATTAGACGCTTTGTCGCCGGTGAACCGGGGATTGTCGGCGAAGTCGCGACACGACTGGCCGGCAGCGCCGATCTCTACCAGCGTTCCGGCCGTCTTCCCGTCAACAGCATTAATTTCATTACCTGTCATGATGGTTTTACCCTGAACGATCTTGTCAGCTACAACGAAAAACACAACGAGGCCAACGGCGAAGATAATCGTGATGGCATGGACAATAACATAAGCTGGAATTGCGGAATAGAAGGCGATAAGGATGATCCTGCTGTAGATGCGTTCCGCACCCGGCAGGTTAAAAATTTTATGGCGATCCTGCTTCTTTCCAAAGGCGTGCCGATGATCCTGGGCGGTGACGAAATGAGGCGTACCCAACACGGCAACAATAACGCCTACTGCCAGGACAATGAAATAAGCTGGTATGACTGGACGCGCCTTGACCGGTACCGTGAAGTCCACCGCTTCGTAAAAAAGATGATCGCTTTCCGCAAACATCACTACATACTGGAACGCCACACCTTTTTCGGCGCTGACACTGATCAGGGAGTCCTGGCGGAAGTGTCCTGGCACGGTTGCCAGTTGCATGCACCGGGCTGGAACGATCCGCAATGCCGTGTCCTCGCGGTCACGTTAAATGGCGGCTCGTTGAAACAGGATATTCACGTCATATTTAATATGGAGGATGCTGACCTGGACTTTGAGTTGCCGGGTATGGAAAGATCCTCTTGGTACAAAGCTCTGGATACGGGATTGCCGTCTCCGGATGACATCCCGGAGGTCGGACAGGAAATACCCGTAGAAGGCACAACGTTGAAAGTACAGGCCCGCAGAATTGTTGTGCTGGTGAATAAACAAACTTGAAGCTTCTCTGGAGATGAGCGAATGGACAGAATGCACTTCACCTTTTCCGATATGATCGCCGGTTACGTGGCAGGTTTCGAATGGGAAAAGCAGGACTGTTTCATACTCAAAACTTCTGATGACAGGACGTTTGAGATAAAGATCGCGGATAATTGTTTTGCTGAACTCTTACGCAACCTGGGTGAGCCTTTTGTTGACTGCACCGCTGATTGCCGCGATATGCTGGATGAAGGGCGGTTCCTGTTTGCGTATGGCATCTTTTATCACGAAAACGATGCCTATCAATTTGAAGCCAAGCATCTGGTTTTTGTAGGACGCATAGAACATGAATTTCTTTTTGAGCAACAGGACTGGTGGCTCAAACAGGTTCACCGCCTGGGCGACTTTTATCTTAAGGCCGAGTTTCAGGACGGATCGATCGATTTTCGTAATTATCGTACGGAAATATCGTTGTCAGGTGAACAAACCGGATCCTATCGCCAGGAGACAGACACCATCTCGCGCCTGGTCTATGGATTTGCTTCAGCATATATGCTCACCGGTGAGGACCGCTACCTGGAAACTGCCGAACAAGGGACGCGTTACCTTCGTGATCATTTCCGTTGTCTCGACAGCGACGAGAATATCTGCTACTGGTATCACGCGATTGATGTGAAGGGCGAACATGAACGCAAAGTTCTCGCCTCGGAATTCGGTGATGATTTTGATGCCATCCCGGCATACGAGCAAATCTATGCCCTGGCCGGCCCGACACAAACCTATCGGGTCACGGGTGATCCGGCAATTGAAAACGATATACAGCTCACGATAAACCTCTTCCAGAAACATTTCCGCGATCACAAGTTAGGGGGCTATTATTCCCATATCGACCCCATAACGTTCAATGGACGGGTGGAACAGCTCGGCAGAAATCGTTCCCGCAAAAATTGGAACTCCGTCGGCGATCATGCGCCCGCATATCTCATCAACGCGGTCCTGGCCACTGAAAATCAGGAATGGAGAGATATGCTGGAGGATACGGCAGACACCATAACCGCACATTTTCAGGATTTTGAAAACAGCCCGTTCGTGAATGAAAAATTTCATGAGGACTGGAGTCATGATCAGACATGGGGTTGGCAGCAAAACCGTGCCGTTGTCGGACACAACCTGAAAATTGCCTGGAACCTTACCCGTATTCAAAACCGTTTTCCAAAAGCTGAATACGAAACATTTGCCAGGAAAATAGCCGAGCTTATGCCCCGGCACGGGGGCGACAGGCAACGTTGCGGCTGGTATGACGTGGTCAATAGAACCCTGGGTGACGATGAAGAGTTTCACCGTTTTGCCTGGCATGACCGAAAGGCCTGGTGGCAGCAGGAACAGGGCATTCTTGCCTACCTTATCCTGGCAGGTGTACATGGTGACGCCGAGTATTTGAAAATCGCCAGGGAATCGTCATCGTTTTATAATGCCTGGTTCCTTGATCATGATTCGGGCGGGGTGTACTTTAATGTACTGGCCAACGGCCTGCCGTACCTCATGGGTACTGAACGTAAAAAAGGCAGCCACTCCATGAGCGGATACCATAGTTTTGAACTGGCGTTCCTGGCATCTGTCTACAATAACCTTCTGATAACAAAACAGGCCATGGAATTTTACTTCCAGCCGGTTCCCGGCGGTTTCAAGGATAATATCCTGCGGGTTGCACCGGATATGCTGCCGGAAGGATCCATTCGTCTGGATGCAGTCTGGATAGATGGCGAACCCCATGCGGATTTTGACGCGGACGCTTTGACGGTTACCCTGCCGCAATTCAGCAAGCCGATCAAGGTCAAGGTACGTATTGTCCCGACATCAGGACTTGAGAAATTTTCAATGGCGGTCAATGAGGATCGTGTCATCCTTCAGGGCGATCTGGGTGAGCAGATGGTGCCGGTTTTCCGCGAGCAGTTAGCCCGGACTGTCCAGGATCATCCCGACCGGATAATACTCGACATGGCGAGATTGGATTCCCTGTGCAAATCAGCCGTCCGGGTCATCATTTTTGAAAAACAGAAAATGGACATAGATGCTTCATTCATCGTCATCGGAGCAAATGAAGACATCAAGCAACTGCTCATGCAGGATGAATTCGTTGAGGAGATTGAATTGCAATAACCCTGAAATAAGGGCTCCATTGGCTGAAAAAATGCAAAATTCGCAATATACTGAAGGAAAATGCCGCTGAAAGGCAGATATTTGGCCGCTACGCTAAGAGAAAATATCGAACCAGGCCGGCAATGCCGACCATTATGCCGGCGCTGGCAAATCCCAGGCCAATATGCCACAGGCGTTTACGTTTGGCGATAATCGAGATGCCGCTCAAGGCAATACACACCTGGAGCAGGGTGATAGCAAAACCGATAACGTGATGTGTGCCGATAAAACGTGCAGCTTTTTCCAGTTCATCAGCGGTACGATCATCACGTTCTTCCAGATTTTGCTCCAGCTTGATCAATTCTTCCGGCTTGTCGTCGGGAGAAATTTTGCCCATCTGAGCCATGGCTTCGAATTTCAGGAGAAGAATTTCATACTGCAGATTTTCACTTTCATAAGAATTGCGGTCGACAATGGCTATAACACGTTTTTCGAATGCATCATCCGCCGCAAAGGCTGCTATCAGGGCCAGGACTGTGCCCAGAATAGCCATCAGCGAACTGATTAAGGATACCGATGTAATCCACCTGTTTCTGTCACTCTCAACATCACGAGCCGCTCGCTGTGCTTCTTCAATAGTTTCCATGGCATTCTCAGCCATTCCCTCAAGTTCGTCCATCATTATTCCTGTCCTTCTTTACAGCTTTTTTGACGTATCACATCAGTCTGCGCCCAGCTCGACTCCGGCAACCATTTTTGCCGGCTTGGGATTGCAATGTCAGCAGACACGTTTACTCGTTTGGTAGTCATATAGTTTTTAGTTCAAGATAGCCGTAATAACAATTACAAATCAGCAAGTTTGAAGTCAATTGCTTTTTGTCGTTCTGAGAGCAGTGCTGCGCTGCAATGCCGCCTTGACAGGGTGACCGGATTTACTGGTGAAAAAATATCAGAAATTACTGGTCACCGAAACGAGAAAATTTTCCATAATTTTGGATAGTTAATGTGTTATTTCAGGCGTCTGGAATACTGGGGATTTGCATATAAACCACATAACGGATTTCTTCTTTTACAGCCCGATACCAATAAGTATCGCGCCCCCAGACAGCATTTTCGCTCTCCTCATAACCATTATGTGTTAAATAAACTTGTATTCGTCTTGTTTAATTCGTTAATTTCATGAAAATTGGCTGCACATAATAATAGAGTTCGGCTGAAGGAAATAAATAATGCCTGTGAATTCGACAAGTGAACTCCATGTGCCGGATACGGTTGCCAGGACCCACCGATTGGAATCAATCGACTGGCTCAGGGGTTTTGTGATGGTCATCATGACACTCGATCATGTGCGCGACTTTTTTTCACCATCAGGACCAGACCCCTTGACCGATCCCAATGTGACGGCAGCACTTTTTGCCACCCGTTGGGTCACCCACCTTTGTGCTCCCACTTTCGTTCTTCTTGCGGGCGTCTCCATTGGGCTGATGTTGAAACGCCGGACAGCGAAGGTGTTAAGCCGGTTTCTTTTGTCCCGCGGCCTTTGGCTGATTTTTCTGGAAGCTACGGTTGTAACATTTGCCTGGAAATTTAATTTTTCTAATTCGCCCGGGGCAGTCATTTTTCAGGTAATTTGGGCCATTGGTGTAGCAATGCTTCTTCTTGCAGGCGTAATCCACCTGCCACGATCGGCCGCACTGGCGATAGGAATTACCCTGGTTGCCGGTACGAATCTACTTGATGGATTACTCCCTGCAGGGGGCATTCAGAGCCTGAAACCATTCTGGCTCAGTATCCACCGCCAGATTTTGACGGCACCCGGCGGTATACAGATTCTTATTTTATATCCGATTCTGGCGTGGACCGGTGTAATGACATGCGGATATGTACTGGCACCGATATTCAGTTGGGAGTCGCGACGGCGGCAACTTTTTCTGGCCAGGCTGGGCGGAGGACTTCTGACCCTGTTTATTTTTTTAAGATTGCTGGATGTATATGGAGATCCGAATCCGTGGTTGCCCGGCGACAATTGGGGCCGCACATTGATGAATTTTCTCAATGTAGAAAAATATCCGCCTTCCATGCTATTCCTGGTGGCGACAATCGGAATTGCTCTCCTCCTTTTGGCGTTGGTCGAACGCTGGCGTTCACCATTGCATAATGCCTTTGTAACAATCGGGCGGGTTCCCTTGCTTTACTATGTTGCCCACCTTTATGCTGCTCATCTCCTGGCAGTTGCGGCTGGCATGTTAATGGGGCTTCCCCCCAGCGCCTGGCTTGCGGACCCCTTCATGAACAAACCGGCAGGGTATGGCTTCGGACTCCCTGTGGTTTATTCGGTCTGGATTGGGGTTGTGTTGGCGTTATATCCGGTTTGCCGGTGGTTTGCCCGATTGAAAGCGCAGCGGAAGGATTGGTGGCTGTCGTATTTATAAAAATATAACAAAACGTATCTGTTTGATGGGTCGGGATCCTCTCTGGGGACTGACCCTTGGCAGACCTCACCTGTCAGGAGATGCAAAAATTCGTTAACGGCAAGAAACATTTCTCCGGGTCTTAGCCGGCGCAATATTCAGGCGGTACAACCGCAAACATTAACCGGATTACTGCAATTTCCTGCGAGGTACGTATACTGCTGCGAGCATTTCATATTAACCAGGTTTTTTTGCTCCCTCTGAAGATTGCTGCCAAATTTTTTCAATTCACATACGATCAATCTGCTTGAGATTGACACATCATATCTAAGCTTGTTTTTTTCCTTGTTTTATCGTTAGATTTAAAAATGAGCGTGCAGCATGATTATGTAGTTGTGCAGGAAGAACATATATGAATTTCAAAAAAATCATAGAGGAAAACGACACCCCACAAGGTCGCGTCTTTGACCTGTTTATACAGTTTATAATCGTTGTTACCCTGATATCTTTTTCCATCGAAACTCTCCCCGATCTTCCGGAGTTGACCATAAAGGTTCTCAAATATATCGAGATAATCACGGTAATAATTTTCACGGCGGAATATTGCAGCAGGCTCCTTGTCGCGGACAGAAAGATAAAATTCATTTTCAGTTTTTTCGGGCTTATTGACCTGTTTGCTATCCTTCCTTTTTATCTGACGGCGAGTATTGATTTACGGGTATTAAGGATAATGCGATTACTCAGACTGTTCCGGGCGTTCGAATTACTAAGGTATAACGCAGCAATTACGAGGTATCATAAAGCATTATTAATCGCCCGCGAGGAGTTAGTACTTTTTGGCATCATTGCATTTATGGCTTTATATTTCTCAGCTGTTGGAATTTATTTTTTTGAACATACCGTGCAGCCGGAAGCATTTTCTTCGGTTTTCGCCAGCATGTGGTGGGCCCTTGCCACCCTTTCCACAGTCGGATACGGCGATATTTATCCGGTAACGGTCGGCGGAAAAATATTTACGGTTTTTGTGCTGATTGTTGGTTTGGGAGTTGTTGCCGTACCAACGGGACTCGTTGCATCAGCTTTGTCAAAGGCGCGAGAACTTGAATAAGAGGAACAATGCTCAGGAAGTCACTCAACCGGGCGGCGATCCGTCGTGCATAAATAGCGCTGCGGGTGGGCGCTCAGGTAGTGGCTGGTTATATATATGTTAATACTGGCAGCACCGATTCCAGCGGCACTTTGAACCAATTTGCAAAATTTTTGAAAAAATCGATTGGTTGTTCTTTCAGGTTTTCGATTGATTTTGCACAAGATTCCAACTCCCAACCGATATTTTCTGATAATTTTCCAAGCGGAATTTCTGCCAGACTTATTAACTGCGAGATCTTTTCAAAAGCTTGGTCTTCCGCTATGTGACACCGGCTTAATTCTTGAAAAATTCTGTCGGTGAAATGTTTAGCAGCCAGGCTAATTTATATATTTGGTCAATGCTTAGCGTAGTCTCAAGTTCGTTGTCATATGCTTCAAGATCGTAAACATGCATTTCAGAAATACCCAGGGCTTGGAATATATCCTTCTTGCTTAGCCCCTTTTTTTTCTTTCATGCTGTATGAGTTCATGAGTTTTCATTAGATTATTTAATCGCTGATGCCACAAATCACCGGCAGTGAAAAGCAAAGTGATGCGGCGCTTTTTTCTGTCCGAGTGAATTTGCCTTGTTATGTTTCTGCATATTTAACGCTGAGTTGACCGGACTTTACCAGAGCGAAGCGGCGGTAAAGTTCCGAGTCTAACGACTTGTTAGGAATGTTTTTTCAATAGAGTAATTGGTTTTTGAATCGCTAAGTTATTTGGATAGGTTGTGACATAATGGTCTGCATCTTTGACCTGAATATAAAACAACGTCATATCAACGATTTCACCAGTTATCGTATTTTCACCATCAATAATCCTTATCTGATCTCCAATTTTATGCGTAAATGAAAAGAAAATAATTACCCCTGATGTAATGTTGCTTAGAACTGACCATGAAGCGAAAAAAGCAATACCAACAATTGCAAAAAAAGATGAAGCGAAGATTAAAATTCCCTTAATATCAATCCCCCAAATCAAGATCACAGCAAGAAATAGTATTGAAAACAAGAGTAAAGCAAATGTCTTTTTAATATAGATAACTCTTTTTTCCAGAAATTTTCGTTTTGCTCCAAATCTAGAAACCACTGAGTTAACCACAGCAAGCGCCACAAAGTAGGTGACTATTGATGACGCGGTTATTATTGTTTTTACCAAAACTTCGTGATTCATAGATGATCTTTGTTTTTTCCTAACGTTTAACTGTGCCGCCCGGCTTTTTGGGTCGGCACAAGTGGTTGGTTGTGCAGCTTGATAATATGTTTACAAATTAATATATTCCAGGAATCAATCTGTATCGTACCCGTTGTACATATTCTTTGTATCCTTTCAATTCCTCTTGAAGTGTTCTGTCTTCTAATTCCGTTCTTATCACGGCAATTATTATGGCTATGACCACTGGAATCAATGTCCACATTGAACCTAGAGCAAGAACAATTCCTGGAAGTGCCCAAATATTCCCAGCGTAGCCCGGATGCCGTACAATTCGATAAGGACCGCTATTACACACTTCATGTTCTCTATCTTTCTGGATACGCACAAAAGTGCTAAAGAAACGATTCTCAATCAAGGCCCATGAGGCGAAGGCGTATCCAAATGTGGTCAGAACAAAGCCGAGTAAATTCATCCAGATCGGGAAGCGGGGAGACCATGCGAAATGGTGATCGAGGCCTGCTACTATAACAAGCGGAAATGATAGGCTCAACGCCATCAATGGGCCAATTACTTTATCCCAAGACTTTACATCTTGAGCCTTAAAAGATTTAGACCGTTCAGCCAGGATTCCCGGATGTCTATGTTCTGCCCATATGCGTCCCCCTATGCCAGCCGTAACGATCAGCACAAAAAAGACCCACGCTTGCCACCAACTGAAATCCCATCCGCAAATCAATAGAATTATGGGCATGGAAAGGTAAGCTATGATTATGCTAACCCATCGAGATGGTTTAAATTTACTTGCCGCCTTTTGGTTAACTATCATCGATACCTAATTTGTCTATGCAGATTATGTTTGTTGGTTTTCATTATTCAATAATTTTCCAGAATGAAATTGTACTGCCCAACGACCGAGATAAGCGGAAAATAGGCCGCAGGCCTAAGTTCCCGCTTAATTAAATTGTTATGTCGTCCTTGTGCAACTAACTGATTTCGGAGATTATTTTTTTTAGTTCATCATTTGTCGGGACGCGACCGGAAAAAACATTTTCCCCATCAACCAACACTGCAGGGGTTAACCGTACACCCAACTTAGCGTACTCTTGAATATCATAAACATGTTCAATATCTGCCTGTAAATTCAATTCGTTGCAAACTTCATGAACAATTTTTTCTGTTGCTTGACACCTGCCACAACCTGGGCCTGCAATTTGAATTTTCATGATATTCCTCCTAGAAAATGTAATTTCCAAAAAACCAACCCATTACTGTCCCTGAAATAATGATAAGGGGGACATAAACAAAGGCCTTTTTCCAACCTAAAACCCTGCCAATTGCCAGCCAGTTTGGTAAGCTTACTCCTGGACCGGTGAGAAGAAGAGCCAAGGCCGGGCCTTTCCCCATGCCAAGTCCCATCAGGGTATCTACAAAGGGGGCTTCCGTCATGGTTGCAAAGTAGGTGACAGAGCCTAGCAGAGTGCCGAGAAATGACGCCAGGATGCCATTTCCACCCAACCAGTGCTGTATCCATTCTTGGGGTAAAATTTTACCGATTATCCCCACGACAAAGACGCCACCAAGCAAGAGAGGGAAAATTGTTCTGACAAACCACCATGTCTCTGTCAGCCATATTTTGATTTTTTCTTGCGGGATCATCTTCCAGGCATAGGCTGCCAACGCCAGTGTACATGCACCCCAAGTTATAACCTTAAACAAATAAGGTTTGTTTGCCATAAGATAATTTGGCAGGAGGAGGGAGGATAATATCAGGATCAGTAAGACCAACTCATGCTTAGAGATGAGTTGTTTCTTTTTGCCACTTTGTTTAGACGGTTGGGTTTGCGTTTGCGTTTGTTCGCCCTTAAAGATGATACTCATGACCGTGCCAACCAGAAAAGCCATGAGTAATGCGGCTATAATTCTTGAGATCACCATTTCGGTGCCAAGAATGTTACCGGTATAGACGAGGGCGAGAATGTTGGACGCCGGGGCGACCCATAGTAAAATAAATACGGCGCCCACCCCTGCACCGGCAAAGTAAAGGCCACTTGCGACAGGAATTACGGTACAGGAGCAAGCTGCCAACAGAAAACTGCCTGCAGCTGCCAAAGAAAATGATTTTGCTTTGCTCGCTCTCTCCCCGAGATGGTCAAGTATCAGGTTTCGATCAATAAAGGTGACCATAGCACCGGCAAGGAGAAAGGCTGGAACCAAGCAAGTAAGAACATGGGTAGCCACATAATCTTGTAAGGCCAACAACCCCGCAAAAAAAAGTTCATTAATCATCTCATGCCCCTCTACACCACTTGGAATGGTCGGTTATTTGCTGATGACTAGATCTTTGCCTGATACAACTGATTTAATAGTATATTCTGGATGTTGAGTTGCCCTTGCGTCAAGGGGAAAGAGTCATTCGCTTGTTATCGATGGTTTTGAAAGACATAACGTCTTGGTCAGTGGCGCGCCCAGTACTTGCCCGTCTAGGCCACCCGACCTCTTCGTCTTCGC
>Ga0224507_10000308_pt1 | contig 19616 bp, 17 predicted proteins | sample SF_Jan12_sed_USG_3_FD_170159 | JGI IMG/M metagenome (GOLD analysis project Ga0224507, IMG submission 170159) | Sediment microbial communities from San Francisco Bay, California, United States - SF_Jan12_sed_USGS_13 | ecosystem: Environmental > Aquatic > Marine > Sediment | place: USA... | reverse complement strand
AACGCCAACTCAACTTCTTTATCTAAGTAATGCAGAGGCTATTGTCGCAAAAGGGTTGAGGGATGAAATGAAGATGGATCGGCGGTATAAGAAAGTATATCAAAATATCAAGTCTAGGGTTGAGGCATATGTTGGGCTTGTAGGACAACAGGAAGTATTGGCACCCGAACTTTTAAAGCTGGAGGAAGGGTAATGAAAATAACTAATTCTAGCCAAGAAGGATTCTGGGATTTAGACATAGACGAACAGACAGAAATTTTCTACAAAGAAAATCCCAGGTGGCACGACGTAGATGCTTGGATGGAAGAGACGAAGAAAAAAATAGTGGAGTTCTATGTTTGTACCCCCAATAAGGAATTCCACAGGTTAGAAGAAGCTTGGGTAGAGGAGAACATAAGAAAGCCAATTCTTGAGTTCGGTGACAAAGGATGGATAGACGAGGAGGACGAGCAATGGAAATGGATTCAGCTTATGGATGAGGTCAAAAAAGCTATAAAGGAAAGACCCATTGTAATGCATGTATTTAATGAAATTGCAGAGGAAACGGAGAAAGAGAAAAATGAACATCCGCGAAGCGTTTGACAAAATACAACTCAAGAAGTCGACGGGCAAGTACCGGAACAAGCCAAAGGAAGTAGACGGCATTAAGTTCCAGAGCCAGAAGGAAGCGGATTATTATACCTACCTAAAGAATTGTGAAGACGTGTCATTCTTCCTGAGGCAGGTGCCATTTGACCTACCCGGCAAGATTAGGTATTTTTGTGATTTCGCCGTCTTCTACGGTTCCGGATCCGGCCAGCTTTATAGGACAGTGTTCGTTGACATTAAGGGGTACCAAACGCCTGTATTCAAGATTAAGAAGAAACAAGTGGAATCTTTATATAACATAACAATAGAATTGCTTTAATCATGCCCCAAAACAGAGACCCTGGAGACTTAATTCGCAAAGCGAGAATGGACCATCAGTGCGCTATTTGCAAGGGGTTAATCCCCAATGGCAGGAGGTATAACAGTCACCTGACGAAGGACGAAAACGGCTACAAAATCACCAAAATGCATATCAATTGCATGCGAGACAAAGACCCGGAAAGTAGCTTTGAAGTTGAAGCGACCCTGGTTAATACCGAAACGGGAACACTGCAAGCAGGAAAAGCACGGCTCCCTAGATTCATTAGGGATAAATGGGAAAAGGCCAAGCTTTACGGGCTTAAGCTATGGATTTTAGACGAAGACAATCCAAACAAGAGGATGCGCGTTTCACTGCAAACAGCAGACGGAACAGAAGCCTCGGGGATGTGGGTAAAACACAAAGAGAATCTTGTTCCATCAATTGTAAGGATAATAAATTTAAATCATGCGCGTTGATCAAATCAAAGTAATTACTCCTGAACCTATAAAGATAGGTGGCCGGGAAATGAATATGAGTCAAATTGGTTCAATCACGTTGAACGAAAACGGGGAAATTGTGGGATACATTGAGAACGTTTATTGTGAGGTTCCTGGTTCCGAGGATTCAACGGACGGCGTTAAATCTTCAACGTCCAGCCCTTGAAAAGTTCCACTGAGATTTTCCGAGACTCTTCTTCCAGCATTATTTATTACAGTCCTTAGCTTCTCCCATAAAAGAGGATTTTTAGGTGAAAGCTTTCGGAGTGGTGCAATGGCTTTAATGAATCCAGGATCGGTAACTACTTCGGCCATTAACCAACGATTCAATTCTTCCTTAGACGGTGCCCCGGTTATCCCCCTCCTGGCTTTACCCAATAAACCCCATGCTTTATCAATTGTATTGAAAATAGTTTCTTTAACTTCTAATTGACCCGGCGTCCTTGCTTTGCTGTTTATTGTAGAATTAAGCCACGTTGCATTTTTAGTCGCTTCAATTCCAAGGCTGCTTCTAAGCAGGTCCATTTGGTTTTGGTCTTTTACCAAATCAGTTAAAATTAACTCTGCAAATTCGTCCCCGCTTTTCAGGATCCTTTTTGTTTGGATCTTAGCCATTCTCTGAAAAATACGGGCTTTTACTAAGTCATTCCAAACTTTAGTTCCTGCTCCCATTTCAGCGAAGTCTAAACCAATAACCTTGCCGGTATCAATAAATACATTCCGAAGCCTTCTTATTTCTCTTGGACTTAGATCCGTAAAGATCTTGTTAACCATGTCCTGTCCGGCCTTATCAACAAAACCCCTTTCCTGTAGTGTTATTACCTTTTCAAAGAGTTCCGTTACTGTATTAAACCCGCCGTCTGTTTGTGAAATATCTGCGAACTTTTTCATTACAGCCTTGAACGGAGCAAACTCACGGAGTTGCGGATCAATCGCGTCTTTAGCCTCCAGCAATGTTTTCATTTTAAATGCATCAAATTCCCCATGAGGAGAGCTTCTTAATCCATTTATTTGCTTATTAATCTGCTTCAGTAAGTTGTGGGCGTTTTCAAAGTTGGAACCGGTAATAACCCTTTCTGTAACATCCTTAGATACAGGAGAGCCCTCTTCTAAAAAAGTTCTCAGAGCCTCTGGTTTACCAGACTCTTTAAGAGCAGTTCCAGCCTTTTTTACTTCATCAACTTGAGCGAGCAGGTTCTCGATTGTTGTTGTTGGATCGCCTTTAGGCCAACGGCTTCTGATTGTTTTCAGGGACTCTTCCAGCGTATCTACATCTACCCGTAATTTTAACTCGTCCGCTTCATCAAAAACCTTTTTAAAGTCTTTTGAAGTCAGTGCCTTGCGCACCTTTTTTACTACTTCTTTTCTAACAAGACCTTCGTCATTAAATGCCTGTGCTGCTGCAAATCTAAAGTCCGGGTTTGAAATAGCTTCTCCTTGAAGATCCTTAACAACTTCTCTCGCGCTTCCTACCCTTTTTCTCGCCGCTTGCTTGAATGCGGATCGGCCGATGCGTCCACCAATTACCGATGTTACTGCTTCGGTCAGTCCAGCAAGGGTCGAATCTAATACGGACCGTTCCCCGCCCAAGCCTTTTATTCCTGCCTGCCTTCCCTCTTCCCCGGAAATAGCAAGAAACGCCTTAAGAATTGTTCCCTTAACCGGGCTGTTCTTGATGAACCTTGCTACTCTTGGAATATTTGAAGCTCCACCCATACCGGCAGTAAATGCCGCCGTATTTGCCACAAAAGAGGCTAAATCGGATCTATCCATCCCTTTTGGGTTAAGTTCAAACTCGTTCCCCGAATTAGAAAATCGGAAGGCTAGGTTCCCATTTGGAGCATTGAACACCGCCCCTTTGGGATCGATTACTTTTAAGGTTCCGGCAAGGTCATTGGGATTAGCGGATAAAAGGATTTGTCCTGCTAATTTTAGTTGATCTTTAAACCTTGGGATATCAGGAGCCCCCTCTCCAGGATCAAACCTTCCCGTTGCCTTGATAATCCCCGGCAATGGTTGCGGCGGGGCTTGTCTTAGTTGCGGGATATTTGGATCTTGAACCGGTGGCACAGGAGTTGCCGATGGCGCTGAAGAGGGAGATTTTACCTTAAATTGCTTAAATCTTTCTTCTACAGATTCAGGGGAGATTCCAGTATCTTTAGTTTTAATCGGGACTTTGCGTGACTTCTTGAATCGATTGAATCTTTCTAATACAGGGCTGTTGTTTTCTGGCATTAGAATCCTTCCCCTTCAAGTATCTGGAATATGAAGGCTTCACCTTCATTAGGAAACGCCTTTTTTAGTTCTTTAAAGCGCTGTTCAAATGAAATCTTAATTTTCCCCTCTTTGATAAAAGTCCCTTTTCTCCATACAGGAAGGATTTTTGCATTCACTTCGTCTTTTAATGCATTCCTTTCTTCCAACGAAAAATCGCTTTCATTTTCAAGACCGCCAAATCCTTTGTCTAAAAAGTGCAGGGTCATAGAAATATGTCTTCTTGTTTTATCAAGAAATGCGGCAATCCTTGGTACGGCTTCAAGAGAAGATAGTTTTATGTTTAAAGTGTTTTTTTGAATGTCCTTGATCTCTTCAAATCCTGCTTGAACGCCAGTGACCGCAATACGATAATCCTGTAACCAAGTAAACACGTCGGTTTTAAACGTGTTAAATCTCGCCGCAAAATCTTCCTTGAATTCACTAGCTTTGAACCCCGCTTTAATTGCAAGATCTTTTATTTGTTGAGGCGTTTTTTTTATCACCTTAGCAAGAGGAATTCTTAGCCGTTTTGCAATATTTTGAACTTCTACAGCAAATTGTGCCTGCTCGGTAAAAAAAGCTTCATCTAAATTACTCTCTAATACTTCTAGCCGCTGAAGGGCGTTCGCATCTTGAATCAGAGCATTTTCTAAAGTTCCCTTTGACCTTGCCGAAATATCGCCGCCGCGCTCTTCTTCAAATGTAGTCGTTTGTGATCCATCGGGGTTAGTCGTCACCACGGTTCGCATACGGGATCTCCCTCGACTCGCTTTTCTCTCTTCTATCTCATCCATGACCTTCAATTCTTCAGGCGTCGCAAGAAGTCTATCACGTGCTTGTTGGAGTAAAGCTCCCACGTTATCTCTGGGATTGTTGAGTTTTTTAGAAAGGATTTCTCTAGGGGTTGCAGTTATTCCAAGTGCCTTATAAGCGCGGATTTGGTCCGTAGCACTAAGGAACTCATTATCTTCCAATACCCCGCCAAGCCTTCCTAGAGCAATGAATTCATCGACTCTTTTATTTCGAGCTGTTACATCCTTAATGTCAAGGATTGAGATTAACGGGCTGGCATCCTCGCCGGCCTTTCTCATTTTGACTATTGTCCTTTTTAAGATAGAATCAGCACGGGCCTGGTCTGTTGCGGCGACTTCACTGTAAATCGCCAAAGGAACAAGGATCTTTGCATTCTCTTTCTTATTATCAAGGGTGTCTAGTTCCGCCTTTTTCTGCCTTATCCAAAGCTCTGTTTTCTCATTCTCAAGTACTGCTTTGTTTTGGTCAACCGGGTTCCCGGTAAGCTGTTGAGACAGGATTTGATTATTTAACCTCAAGGATTCCTGTTGTAATGGTGCCTGTTGAGATCGTATCCGGTTATTCAGCCTCAAGGCCCGAACCTTATCCGAAGCGCCCGGATCTTTCTGCCCGATATTAACCAAGGCATCTTGGATTTTTCCTAAAAAAGTGCCCTGTTGTGCCATGATTAAAATCCTCCTTGAGGTATGGGATTTGGAACGCCGGGCCGTTGAAAAGGAAAACTTCCTGCCGCCGCCGCTGTCGCCGGACCTCCAGCAATTTGCGCACCCAAACCTGCAATATTCCCTATCGTACCAAGCGCACTGTTTAGGTTCCCCGTTATTGTTGAAACAGAGCCTTCGGCGGCCTGGATATTCCCGCGATTCAATGCCGCGTTTGCGTTTGCATTGCCTATATTCGTGAACGCTTGTGCATTGTTGTTTCCAAGTCCCTGCCTTAGATTTGACAGGCCGGAGGCAATCCCAAGATCCACATTCCCAATATTGAGAAGCTGGGATAATTGGTTATTGAAATCTTGCAATGCGAGCCCCTGGTTGAATGCAGAAAGAGCCTTTAGCCGGTTGCCGCCGCCCGTTCCGCCCGTAGCCGCCGCAAGGTTGTTTATTCCCCTGATTCCCTGATCTCGAAGAAATCCAACCCCTGGTGATTCTTGGAAATCCTCAAAAAGTCGCGCTTGTACATCTGGCCCCTCTGCCCCTATTAGTCCACTGGCTCTTTGTAATGGGGACAAGGGCACGTCCTCCCCTGGGAAAGTTGCCGGTCTTTCAGCAATTTCTATATCAGAAAGGATTCGAGAATCCAATTCGTCATCAGTGCTTAGGTTAAGTCTGCTAAGGTCTCTTTGATTAGGATTAAAATTTCCGATAAAATCAGCTATCCCTAATCCCCTTGGAGTAAAAGCATCATCAAACGGGGTTCCTATCCTGCCTTCAAGCGGCGCGGCATTTGCCTTCTCAAAGTCCAAGACCTCTTGTCTTAATTCTGACGGGAGTAATGCAAGCCTTTCCTCTTTGGATAAAGATTTATCCAAAACGGCCTTCGGAATACCATTTGGAAGTAAGCCTTGCTCTTCGTGCTGTTCTAAAGTCAAATCTTTGCGGAAGGATAATGGAGCGCGGTTGAATTCGGTAACATTTCCGCCTAAGCCAAGTTGATTCCTAACGCTTGTGGTTAAAAACGGAGAGAGGAATTGAAGAGAGTCACCGAATGCGTCCCCGAATTCAGCAAGCGCACTCTGCTGACCTCCTACCTGGGCTAAACGAGCCCTTTCATTTGCCTGCGCTAAATCGTCCGCCTCGTCGTCGCCGGTTATATCAAAAAATCCCATAATCTCACCTTTTAGTTATCTACCAGAACACCGTCAAATACTGCAGACACAACAGAATTATCAAGATTCGTATTTACTTGAAGTTTAATAATTGCCGGACCGGTAATCTTCTTAGGGACGCCATACGGTCTAAGTAGTGGTAGTGAATCAGAAAATTCATGTTTTTCTTTGGTTATAAATCCAGCGGTAGATTGATCCGCATTTTCTTTTACCAAAATCCGCATGTCCGCTTTTACCGTCCCGCCACCACCGGCCTTCAAAATATCCGCACGCATAAAAGTGAAGTAAAACTTCTGCGTTGAAGGAATGCCATAAATGCACATTTCCGTTTGTCCTTCACCAATTTCTATGGCGGCGGTTACGGTTGCATCCGTTTGTGCCGTGCAGGTAATAATACCGGCATTCGTTCCGCCACTTCCAAAGGTTAATCCAATTATTCTATGGATAATAACATAGGAATTTGTAGTAGGTACGTTCGTCACGCCGTTTAACGTTATCGTTTCTGAAACCTCTTTGGTATCCCAATCGGTAAGACCGCAAACCTTGCAAGTGCGCATCCCCGTTCCTGCCGCCGCATCATTTGCGCTGGCAGACGCTAAATCATGGATTCTTGCCACCGTGGGAGCCACCCAAATATCCGTTGATGTTACCCCGTCGGCACCGTCCCAAATATCTGTATCAACTCCAGAGTCACAATCATTGGCCTCTCCAAATTTATTAACTGCCGTTTCCCCTACAATTGCGCCCTTCGACACCTGTAATAAATATCCGTCCATGCCTAGTAACTCGTTTAGTTTTCTTGATAATAGTTCGAGAAATGCGATAACCCTGAAAGAGAATTTTCCCTCTTTATCAACGGTTAAGTCTGTTCTGTGTGGCGTAATTACTTTCATTGTACTGGTGTAAGGTCCGCCGTTAACCCTTTGAAAACAACCTTCACGTCATCCGTTATGGTGAATTTATAGCACCGGGAGTCCTCTATTATCCCAAGTCGGTGCCATACCAGTTTTTTTGTCGTGTCTCCGGAAACCCCTAATCCCCTTGAACCAACAGAAGTAAAGTTCTTGCCGCCGTCGTCGGAGATTGAGAGGGTTACTTGTGGATCATCGGAAGCCGAAGCCCCTACACCCGATTCTACACTTAATTCAACCCTGTTATTGACTACTCTTTTACCAAGGTTATTAACGTACCGGGAAACGAAAGTTCTTTCTACTAAATTAGAATCTTCTGAATATAACGTTAAGGAAAGCTCGTATAAACAATTGGAAGGCCCGGTTGGCAGGTAAATCAGTTTTTTATGTTCATCTACTGCCTGGGCAGTATTATAACCATTTAATAAATTTTCAGTTCTAAACCAAGTTGGTTTTTGAGACAAAAGGCTTGCTTCTTCATCATATATGTAATTAGACGTCCTTCCGACATAAAGCCCTACCCATCTATGGCCCTGCCAAAGGTGAGACCAAATAGAAGGTCTTCCAGGAATAAAATTAGGAAGTGTATCTAGATTTAAGATAACATCAATGGCCCTTGAACTTATTTTTTCTAGCGATGAATTTGAGCCTTTATAAACTGCCAATTGCCTCTCTCCTGGTCCTGCAAGACAATAGAAATTATCTGCCTCTACAATTATCTGGCTAGAACCGACTATCCCTATATTAAAATGACCACCCTCTACCCTTTGGAAAGGGAATCCCGATCCTCCAACATTTCGATAGGCTCCGATTGTTCTGTTACCTGCAATAAAAAGTTCTCCCCTTAAGGAAAACGCTTTTACATTAAAATCCGAATCCGTTTCTTCTGAACCAAAGTCTAAAGCATCAAAGTCTTGGCCTTTATTTACGACAACATTCGAAGTAATAAAAAATTCATTTGATTCCCATCTCGTAAAGACAAAATAACCATCCACTTGCGCAACGCTTCCAGTCGCCGCAGAAGTATACGTTGCATCTACTATTTTTACTAATCCAGATACCGTATCATAAAACCAACCATTGGTTGTCCCGACCTCTACAATCGCTATCGTTTGACCATTTTCCGCAAGAACTTTCACATTATCACTGGCCCCGGCTAAAGCACCAATAGTAGTGACGGTCCCCGCTGAATCTACTTCTTTTAAATATGCAGTCGAAACATCATAAGTTATTACATAAAGAGTCTCCTGGAATCGGATCATGTTTAGAGGTGACCCGCCAACATCCGTAAAAATCTTAGTCCCAGGGGTATTTGCCAAGTATTGTTGTTTCTCCCCTGTTATAGTCGCGGGATAATTTGGCACTAAGTTAAGACAATCTTGCGCCGAAACGGGCAAGCTTTCATCTTGATACAGGCCACCACCAATCGGTATGTCAACTCTGGGCATTATTCCACGTCTAGTAAGAAGATATTTGTACCATCACTGAAGAACGTTCTGCTCTCATATTCATTCGCTGTATAGGCTATATTCGCCGACCCATCGATAGTTTCCGAAGCGTTGCCGTCAACAGTAAGAACATTAGTAGCGTGAGGCGTTGAAACCTTGATTGTGAGTAAAAGGGTCGTCAATGCGGTACTGTTGTACATGCTTGCCGCTGGTGGGAGGGTTATAGTAAAGGCCCCTCCGGACATATCAGCCAAGATAATTTCGTCACTGACCGTTGCCGTATATGCCGCCGTTTTCTCGGTAATATTTACGGCCCTGGAATTGTTTTTCCTGAACCCCTCTGTTTCCAATGCGGTAAAGAAGTTTGCTGATGTAATTCTGCGCCCACCGCTCCCAGTTTCAAGCAAAGGAGAGTCGCCGGATTCGATCGTTGTTTTGTAGATCCAATTGTCTATACTTCTACTCATTAGTTGCTCTCCTCGTATTGATCCGGACCCGCAATTTTGAATCCTTGTTCATCCTCTAAATAGTTTCCACTTGAAGTTGCAGCGTCAATGTCTTCATCCGCTGGATATCTAGCCTCGCCGCTAATCCAACTACCGCCCAAGGGCAATGTCGAAGGAAGCCGGCCTTTACCTAGGTTCTGTTTTACCAAATATGACAAGACGGCCTTCTTTTCTGCCTTCGCTTCATTTTGAAGCTCTACTGCGGCGGTGATGTTGTAATCAGAAGCCAATTTTAATGCGAGCCTTGATTTCACGAAAGCAGACGCAAAGTCTGGAATCGTTACGGAATCTTCTTTGGCACTTACGATTGAGTATCCAAGGTTAATTCCATTTCCATCCAGAGAAGTCATCATGTCGTTTAGGCTTTCAATCGCATCGGTGTACTGGTCCGCTGAAACGCTGACCCCAAGGATTTTTACCCCTATCTTTGACAAGGCTTTATCGATAACTTTTTGCGCTGTGTCCATCTTTTATTCGTCTTCCGTGGGTTTCGGTTTGGCTCTTGACTTTCTTTTTTTCTTAACTGGTGGCGGGGGCTCTGGAACATCAAGATCTACGATCGAAACATCGCCCTCGGAATGACCGACCGCCATTTTAGGAGGCACGTGAACATAACCATCTTTTAGATATTTTGGGAAATCACTTCTGTTAATCATCTTGCCACCGTAACTAGGGTGAAATATCCCAAAGTCTTTTATTGAATCTTCACTCATAAAATCCTCTCTTAAATTAAGGGAGGACCGAAGCCCTCCCCATAGTTTAATTAGCTAGTATGACGACAAGCAAACTGCGGAACTTGCAGCTTGACACCATAAAGGATGTCGAAACGATGGGTTTCTAAATGCGTAAGGATATCTCCGTCCCAAGAATAGGTGATGGAAATATTGTTAGCGGCAACCGTTTCGGAATTTAACCCTTTAGGAGCCGCGTAATTCGCCATTGCCAAGGTCATTGCGTCAGGACTCATAACAATATTCTGTTTTGAGACTTCCCCGGCATTGTCAACGACGGTAATGACGGCATTATCGCCTGGGTCAACCGAGACCGTTCTATATGGTCCAGAGGTGATGATGGGTGGGCTAATAGTTAACGCCCCACCTCCAGCAGTCCATGCGCCGGTAGTCAAGGTGGCATCCTCGGTGACCACGAACTGTTGTAATGCTCCAGTACTAGATCCGGTTTGATCATTCCATGCTTCCACATCTGTACCGCCACTTGTGGCCATAGTAAAGATATCGCCAGCCTTGAACGTCTCGGTATCCGCGAACGTATCGACATTGAAGGTTTGGGTCCATGTCGATTTACTAGCCGCATAAGTCACCGTTTGACTACCGCCGTAAGCCAACCCAGAACCATCATTTGCCCCGGCTGTGTGAGTCGGAGCATGAACCGTTCTATAGAGATCAACGCCAGCGTAAGTATTGATTAACGCCTTTTCAATGGCTCTGGTGGCAATCCCGGTAGGATTAACTCCACTTAAAGCATTGGCAAGGTTCATGGCGGCATTTGGCTCGTAGAAACCGATACGTTCCATTCCTTCCGCAAGTCCACTATTGGTAAGCAAAACCTCTGCATTTCCAACATGAACCAGTGTAGAAGGAACGGTGCCTGTAGTTCCAGTGTAATTATAGATCTTGGTATAAAGACCGGCGAGGGAGTTTTCGACATCAGCCGCCAACCGAATTGCGGCAGGCTTAATATACCGATTACTAAAATCCTCGATCGTCAGAGTTAAATCCGTAGCCGAAAACTGAATGGGTACGGTTCTGTGAGTATCGAGGGTCAAGGTTTGACTTGCTTCCTCAACGTCAACGATGCTTGATGTGATATCAGGACCGGCAATTGAAGAAAGACGAACGGGCTTTCTGATTGAAACAGAGTTCCCGATCTTCTTAAATTCATTCTCATGCTGACGATCTACTTTTGCGGCAATTACCAAAGCATTCTCAAGCTGAGCATGAGCTTCTCTAGTAATTATTGTTGGTGTAATTAATGCATTAGCCATGGTACTTATTCCTTATACAACTTCGGCCCTAAGTCATCCCTCGGGATCTTCTATACTCGTCCATACTCAATTTATCATCATACGGACTTGCGGTAGAAGTTCCTCCAGGTGTAATTACATTTACTGGCGGAGGTGCCGAAGTTTGATTTTTCTTCGTTAACGATGTGGTCCGAGCCTCTAATCGTCCAAACTCAATGGCCTGTTGCACTGGATCAAGAGCAAGAATTCTGTTCCTTTCCGAGGCATTGGTCATTAAGAAATGTTCCATTTGAGGCCCAGCCGGTGATTTAATAATTGCCTGCACCAAAACATTACTCAACTTGGCATCGCCATTATTGCGAATATCCCTGTCAAAGTTCGGATTCGATGCAGAATATGCCGCCGCACGATTAGTGTACTCTGCAAGGTCTTTCTGCTGTTGCCTTTCTTGTGCCTCCTGGTTCCGCTTATCTTCAAACGCTTTCATTTTCTGGCCAATAATCTTTTCCGCTTTATCCTGGATTTTCTTTTCCAGGATCGCCGCGTCCAAGGCCGCTTGGTCATAATCAAAAGATTCGAGAGTTAAGGGTTCGCTAGAAGGCGTAGATGCCTGGGTTCTAGCCAGCTCCAATTCAAGTCGTAGGCGTTCAGTTTCTTTCGCTTGCTCTTCGAGTTTTCGTTCGGCTTCTTTTTGATTGCGATAGACTTCATTAAAACGCTCTTGCGGAACGTTCGCCTGGTCGATCGTCTTTGCGCCCGTCTCTTCCTCGGGTGTTGGTGTAGGCGATGAGTCTACACTGGATTCTTCGGCATCAACTTGCATAATTCTACCTCTTTTATTGCGCGCCGTTCACGGGTACGGTGGAACCCTGTTGTGGAACTTGTGCTTCCTGTTCCTGTAAAAGTTCTTTTATTAACTGTAAGTCGTTAAGTTTCTGTTCGTCACTTTTGCCTAATCCAGCGTCTGCGTTTTCAGATTGCGTTTGCGCTATGATCTTGCTTATTTCAGCTTTAACTTTGTCATTATCCGTATTGAGCTTGTCGATTTCCGCGGCTTCTCTGGCGTTCTTTAAACTCAAGGACTCCATTTGTTTCTTTAGAAGTTCGGCCTGCATTTGATTAATGATTTTCTGGCGTTCAAGGTCTTCTGGATTCACTTCGTTATCAAGTTCCTGCTTTTCCTCTTCTGTAGCCGTAATGGCCCCTTGCTTAATCAAAAGTTTGCGGAGCCTCTTTTGTAGTTCATCCGAGAAAGCGAAGTCCGTAACCCGCGCTTTTAAGTCAGAAGATAATAGGGCAATTTCTGGACTCGTTCGCGACATCGCCTCTAAAAGATTCAACTGCTCCTGTCTCTGGCTTTTGAAGGAAGGGGAGATGTCAATTGTTAAATTATACCGGCCCACGGACAGATCATTGACTACCACGGGGCGGTTCGTTTGTTCATCAATAATGGTCTGATTAATGGCAACCAGTTCGGTCGTTCCATCCGCCTTAATGATACGTTCCAGCCTTTCCGTATCATATATCTTCGGGATCAGGTCCATAATGATCTCGCCTTCAAAGGTGATTCCGCTCCACATATTATCGACCAAGCTAAACGTTCCCAAATCCCCTTGTTTTTGTTGAGCAATAACAGCCCTCCCGCTTTGATCCTTGGGGTTATCTCCCAGTGACGGCGAGAACCTTCCCGTTGTGGCCTGGATGTCGAAATCTGCTTGTTGAATCTGTTGAATTAACCCTGCCTGAACCGCAGGGGCACCGCCGCGCTGTGGTGGCCCAGGAGCTTCCGGATCTGGGTTATAAAGCATGAATGGACTGTTATTAGAATTAAAGTTTTCATACATCGATTCGTGTCCGGAAATCTGTTCCGGCGTTACATAAACAGGGTCTTTCGGCGAGGCCGCAATCGCTTCGATATTGGCACTGGTTGCATAGTCATAGATCCTTGAAGGGTCTTTAGCCTTGCGCACCATGCCGCGGTAATAGCGACAATTATTAATATGAGTAATGTATCCATAAACAGTGATAATTGGGATCGTCATTCCCATCCATTCTGACGGTTCTTCCAGTATCTCGATGCCAGACATTTTATACATTCTGACAAGAGGGAATTTTACCTTTTTCTCTTTTACGACCAAAATGCCTTGATTGGATAATTCGTCTAAAACATCGCCGGCTTTGCTTTTTCTGATTACCCGGCCATCGTTCATTAAGTAAACGGTATCCGGTTCCATGGTCCGCCGCCAGTATTCAGCGACTCTTACGGTATCCCGTCCAAACCAGCGGTTGCTTCTGTTATCCCCTCGCCGGTTCATTGGCGCCTGGATATCAGACGCGGCTTTATCAGGAAATCGTCTTTCAAAAGCTCTTTTTGATAATTCCCGTTCAAGGATCGTTCCGTTATCATCCCGTCCATTAAGATCTTCAGCGAAAGGGTCGCGCCAGACGGAATACCATGGATCAAGAATAGGAAGAACTTTTATGTTTTGAATAAAAGGATCGTTTGGATCTTCCTCCGTTATAACTCTCCAGGCTCCGAATCCAGCTTCAAACATACATTCGGCGGCTTTGTCTTTGGCAAATCTCGCTTTCGGTTCATTCTGAATCGTTCGAATAAGGCTTCCCATTACCTCGGCAACTTTAGCGTTTCCGGCACCATCAACCGCGATAATCTTAGGCTCTGCCCGGTTCTGTTTATAATCACCTTTGAGCTGGTTCATGGGCAGTGATATTTTGTCAATGTGATACATTGGGCGATCTCTTCGAACGCTCTTGGTGTAGTCGTCCCATTGGCAGTCATCCATGTTCAAATAGCGAACATCATCAACGGCCTTGCCCCTTTCCTCCACGTCAAAGCTTACTGATTCATCGTAAAACTCCAAGGCTTCTTTATGGATCTCTTCCAGCTTATCCGACATATCTAAACTCGCTTACAAAGGCTAAAGGTTTATGTTGCGGTTTCTCTAATTGCATTTTTGAAAAGTGATGGGTGACCCAGTATCTAAATCCATCGATTCCATGGTTATCTTTATCTTCAGGAACATTCAATGTTTTTTCTGTCAGCGGATTCACTTTCCAGCAATAATTTTCGGCTTCCCCTTGCAGTTCAATTGAATCAATATGGATATGGGTACTAAAAGTATTGATTAAATCCAACCCGGCTTCCACCGATCCAGGGCCCTTTTTGCATGGGATAATGTTATAACCGATTCCCCGGAGCGAAGCGATATTGTCCGGCCTGGAACTGTCAGCTATAATCAGGTCCGTTTTTGATATCTTAGCTTCTTCAAGTCTCTTTTGAATTGATGGGATGGACGGGTCATTCGGGTTCTGTAGGGTCGTCAGCCCTTTTTCATAAATCCTCTGTTTCAGGTAAATTTGGTTCTGGAATAGAGCGCATTCAACTAAGACGGTGGGGTCTTCACTAAATCCAAAGTCCAGGCCATAGCCGAATTTCTGACAAGACATTTTATCCGGGTATTCTTCGCACAAGTCCCAATGCAAAAGAATGGACCCTTCTCTTTTTGACCGAAGCCCCAGTCCGTAGACTTCCCAACGCCATTTGTCGTTGGTTTTTGCTTTAATATTTTCTTCAGTCGGTTCCCATTTCTCAATATGATAAATCTGTTCCGGGGTCAGAAACGGATTATCCAGGTAGGTCGAATGCAAATACATAAATTTATGCTTTGGCATCTTATCCAGAATCTTATCAAAAACCCAATGCTGAGTTACGGATGGGTTAAAGTCCATCGCCACAAATAACCGTGTCCTGGGGGCAATCTGTTCGTAACTGTTATAGCCGATTGACATCACTTCATTGAGAATAGCAATATCTTGCGTCTGCCCGTGGAGGTCTTCAATATCGTCACAACCGGAAAAGCAGATTTCAGAACCATCCGGGCAGGTAAAAATACCTTCTGTTTTATTGTAGGCATCTTCATTCCACAGGTGGAGGAACTGGGTTTTCATTATCTTCTTAAAATCCTTGACCAAGGTCTTCCTGGCGGTTACTGAATGGCGGCGATAAAACCGAATCACTAAAGGCGTCTTTTTCCCAGAATGCCCCAAAGCGATAGCCCATTGGATTAGACTAAAGGTCTTCGTAGAACGCATGCTTCCCTCAAGAATAATAATGGGCGCTTTGTTCTTCATCAAAGCATTGAGAATTCTGGTAGCCGCGACCTTCATTTTTTAAAGTGGAAACCCTCTTTAATACTGTCTATTTGTTCGTGAAGATGTTCGATCTTTTTCTTTGCTTCTGCAATATTGTCCTTGTTCCATTTCACATTGAAATCGATATCCGCAAGATCGGACGGCTTCGCTACTTGAGAAAGGAGGTTGTAAACACCGCTTTTCCATTCGTTTTTTCTAGGAAGCTCCCTAATCCCTTCCACGACCTGAGAAAGTTGTTTATTGATAGAATCCATCCCTTTTGTGGCTCCTGAAACAGAGCTGTGCAACTTCTGCAAATACATAAGTACAGGAACAATCAGTATGTTAAAAACTAATTGGACTAAAGTTAAAACTTGTTCATCCACGGTTATGCCTCTAAGAGAAAAGAAGTGATTTGCAATAAGAACCAGATACAACAAGGATACGAATAAGAATAGCCAAAAGCTATATCGCGCCAAATTAGACCCAAGTGTTAGTTTTTCTTTAAATTTATTGTATGACATATAGTTAATCACGTGTGTTCTCTCCTTAAGGGATATAGCGATCATGCCAACAGTCATATCGCGCCATCTTTTCCCCTAGCATGATCGCTTTCTTTAGTTTCTTATATAGTGGATATTTTAGAATGCCCATTTGTCTTTCCAGTATCCATAAGCCTGGTGAACTTCAATGTCAGTAAGGGCCTTGTCGAAGAAAGCAAGTTCTGCGATTTTCCCGTCCATATAACTAAAAGTTGAACCTAAAAGCAGCTTGCCATCAAGATCCGCGCCTCCGCTATAACTTACAAAGGTCACATCTTTTTTCGTGTTAATGATACCATTTGCTTCTCCTGCAGTTGTTCCGGTTACACGGATACCGATCATCACCCATTCTTGTCCTGGAACTTTATTCGCTGAAACTGTACCGTCAGCACGGCGTGACGAACCTGCCTTGTCTACGGTGGAAAGCGCGTCGGGATCTTCATTTGCCCTATTTCTGCCTAACCCACAGACATAAGCGGTATCCCCTGAATTTCTGCAAAGAAGAAGGGTATCTGTATCATTCGTAGCTTGATTTAACTGGTCGTGTCTTACTAAGGCTAGAATGGTAAATCCACCATTCGACGCTACCGTGGGCGCACTGCCGCCCAGCCCGGTACAATCCATTGAATCACTGGTTCCGTCCCAATGGATAACATCGAGGCCGTTTTGATCTGCACTTAACCACAGAGGTCTTTTGGTGGTCGAGGCGGTGAAGGCAAGTGAACTTACCTGGTCCGTCCAATTGCTAACAAAATCGCTCCCGTCTTTCGTAATCGAGGTGGCATCCGATGCATCCCACCATGCGACCAGTTCATCGATTTCCGTTAAGGATGAGATTAACGTATATTTACTTGACCAATGGTTATAGAGCCGGGTAATTTCTACCGGAAAAAGGTCTCTGGAGTAAATCGCGATCTCGGCGATTTTGCCTTCGTGTTCTGTTGTCGTTGATCCTGGGTCGGTAACGGAACCTACCCGGAAGTTTCCAGCACCGGCCGCTACATTTGCGCCACCGCTGTGACTGCTAAAAATCAGGCTTTGGGTGTTATTTATAATCCCCTCCACCTCTGCGCCAGTAGTTCCGGTAACCTGTGTTCCGAGCATAACATAGGTGTCATCCGCGATTTGAACGTCGGTTGACTCACTTCTAAGATTTCCGCCGCCATCTGTTGTTATAAAATCCCCGGGTTCTGCCGTTCTACCTCTGCCAAGTCCAGCAACATTCCCGTCAAAACCACAAGCAAACCTGTTTATTGTATTCTGCGCACCATCAAAGCGAACCCATATAAAAATACTATAAGGCATTGAAAGGGCACCGATATTGGTGTTCATCTGCATAATCGTGCCATCATCAAAGTTGGCAACGAAATAGCCATTCGGCCCCTCTATGTGTGTGGGACTGCTTGACCCTACACCAAGGGCTAAATCAGCAGCTCCTTTCTTGTCGGTCCAAGCGGTGATACTCCCACCGGCAGTAGTAATAGTGGAGTCATCCGAGGCGTCATACCATGCAACCAAATTCGCTAAATCGTCTGGATCGGATAAGATCAATTCCCCGACTGTGATTTCATGAGTAAGCTGTCCGGTAATCGTAGACCCTGCATCCGCCGGTGTCGCGTCGGCAATGGTAAGGTTGACGATTCCTGGCGTCGTACCGTTGATCGTGATATTGATTTTCGGGTTGGACGCATTTGCGTGCGAATTTTGATCGCCTTCAGTAACCGAATAGCCGGGGCTAGCATCCTTAGTAAAGCCGGTCCCGTCTGCCGCGACCAAATTAAATCGAGTTGCTCCAAGCCAAGTTTTGACGAAAGGAACAGAAACAACGCCTCCATCTCCGGGGTGTGCGGGGTTACTCTTGTCCGCCGCAAAGTCAAACAGGCGTTTAATCGTGGCATCTTTTGAAACGGTCGCGGTTCCAATCTGGGCGCCGTCCGTATCCTTTGCGGTAACAGTATAGGTATACTCATGAATAGCCGGAACTGTTTTTGTAACCTCTAAATGGCCATATCCAATCTGATTCGTTACCGAAGCTGATTGAGCTACAGCATTCCAAGCGTCCGATTTAGCCCCTTCGTCTTGCTGTCGTCGCATAGGAGCGAAACGGAAACATGCAAGTTGTCCTTGACTTGAAGAAAGACTATTTGTGACTTCACCATCGTCAAAGCCGTAGGTGTGATTGTCGCCATAAAGAAAAATTACTTCCGGTACATCATTATCCGGATCACAAAGAAAATCACAGATGGACCGCCATTCTACGAGATAATCCCCTTGATACGTGTCTGTTTGCGCTGCCCCTTCGATCTTGCCGCCTCCAAGAAGGCAGATAAGAAGTTTACAGCCGGCGGCTTTAGCGGCAACAGCAGTATCCGTAAACCAAGTAACCTGATCCCACGTCGTGTAATTCCCTGATCCGGCCGCGGCTTCTATGGTTGTTCTCCCATCGCCGAAAGCAGTGCCCAAACCGGCACCGGAGGCTTTTTCCGGGTGTCTTTGAGCCTGGCTGTCCATAATCACAAACGTCACTTTGCCGTCTTTGAAGGTCTGCGAAACGGCCTGTACAAAGGTACTTGAACCCGCTGGGCGATCATAATACGGATGAAGTTTATTAATTACATTGTACCCCGCTGGAACAGAAAGCCCGGCTCCTGTATCATCATTGTTGCCATCCGCAAAAATCACATCATGGTCCGAAGGGGTGAGAACAAAATTGTGTCTTGAAATAAACCGATTAATATCACTGCACGCTCTCAGATTGAACATGTAACAGGCAATCCCTTGAGGAAACGATTGCTTTGTATTGGTTGAAATCGCATTATGATAGGTAAAATCACCACAACACAGCCATGATTTCACATTCGTTTCGGAACTGGCACTCACTAACGGCGGATACTCCCCATACGCCGCTCCCGGCTGGGCGTCTAATTCCAAACAAGATCCCCAAATATAAGAATCCGTTACCGTTGACCCCACTTCGGCATCCTCAGTGACATACGTCTTCACCGGGCGCATGCTCTCATAATCAATCACCCCGCCGGTCTCAATGGCATACGTATAATCCGTTTCAGCCGTTAACCCGGTAATCGCGTATTCCGCAATCCAAAGCCAAGTGTCCGTTTCTATAGGACGTCGATACGCAACCTTAAACGGCCGTACCGTCGAAGACCGCCCCACAATGCCAGCATCAAACGTTGCCTCCGTTAACCCCGTCGAAACCACTAGGTTCGAGGTAAGATTCCCCTGATTTAATTGCGCTGAAACCTTGAACGACGTATCCGTCATCGCCCCTAGAACCGTGTCTATCGCCAAACGACTGAAAGCAACTACTCTATCGGCAGTCACATCAACCGTCCCCCTGAAGGTCAAAGTCTCAATATAAACCGAGCCAATCCCAACATTGCTATCCACTTCAATAACACCCATCTCGCCCTTGGCAAACGTAAGAGTGCTTACTAAATCCTCTTCTGTAGAGGTCCCGTCAAAGGTAAGAGTAATACTCCCGCCTAATACCCTCTTTATGGATACTGTAAGGACCACACCCGGAGTCGCTGAAAGGGTGCACCGTACATTGTCTATCGTTTCATCTGAAGGCCACGGAATCTCTCGATCCGCCTGGGTTGTAGTCCAGTTCTCCGTAGTACTTGTGCCAACCTCAAAAGGATACTTATAATAATTATTGTCCGCCGCCGGGATCACCGTTGAAGAAGTGAAGAAATAAGGAACCTCATTTGCCGTGTCCGGAACAAAAACAAACGCATGATGAACCGCGCGAGCAGAAGCCGTACCCGTT
>Ga0224507_10000305_pt1 | contig 19721 bp, 21 predicted proteins | sample SF_Jan12_sed_USG_3_FD_170159 | JGI IMG/M metagenome (GOLD analysis project Ga0224507, IMG submission 170159) | Sediment microbial communities from San Francisco Bay, California, United States - SF_Jan12_sed_USGS_13 | ecosystem: Environmental > Aquatic > Marine > Sediment | place: USA... | reverse complement strand
AACAAAAAACCTATAAAAAAATTAGCATCAGCGCCAGCAAGGTCAGGTCTTTCTGAATTTGACAGGATTTTTGACAATTTTAAAAAGGACATGGAAAAATCATTTTCGTCCTTTCCTAGGATAGATTTTCCATCCTTTCCAAAATTGCATGAGACCGGTTGTGATGTGATTGATGAGGGCAATCAGATTTGAATGGAAATGAAATGTCGGGTCTGAAGAAAAACGAGATTAATCTCAACGTGACAGATAATTCAATTGAGGTGACAGGGGAGCATAAAGAGGAAGAAAAGAAGAAAAACTTTTTGCGAAAGAAGCGACACAGCACGTCATATTACCAAACCATCCCGTTATCCGAAAAGATAATTCCCGGAAAGGTAAAGGTAAAACTGACTGATGGCGTCCTGGACGTGATGCTTCCAAAGAGCAAACCAACACCTACACAAAAGAAAAAGGCCGTCAAAGTGTAGTAATTTTATTTTTTTTTATTTTATTTTATTTTAAATTTAGTTCCACGTGGGTCTGATAATTAATTAACCATAACTTTTCCAGTCATCCAAGGATGAGCTACGCAGTAATAGTCAAACGTGCCTTCCTCATCAAACTGATTTGTGAAAGTTTTTCCTGGAGAAATCAATCCACTGTCAAAGATTCCATCAGGGCCATCTGAAGGTATTCCGCTTGTAGCGGTATGAACAGCCATATCATCATTAGTCCAAGTCACACTGGAATGTTCCTTTATTGAAGCAGAGTATGGGAGGTAGCATTCATTTGTCTGCCCACATTCAGGAGAAGCAGAACCCAGAACAATTGAAACTTGTGTACTTTGGGAATTTACGCCAGTTTCATTTGTTTCAGTTTTTTTGTCATCTGCGTCATCATTTAGATTATTCAAGAATTGCTGATTTTGCATCCATTGCTGCATCATTTGTGGATGGTTCATCATGTGGTTCATCATTTGCTGTTGCATTAGTGGGTCACTCATCATGTGGTTCATCATAGGTTCCATCATGTTACTCATCATTCCATGCATGTGCTGAGGGTTTTGCATCATCATTCCATGCATTGTCTGCATTGACTGAGGATCACTCATCATGGGGTTCATCATACTTTGCATGTGCTGAGGGTTTTGCATCATCCAGCCAGGACTTGTAGTTTGATCTTTTTGCATTGTTGAACTTTGCATGTGTTGTCCCATCATCATCCCTTGATTCGTCATACCTGAGCCCATGTTCCCTTGACACCACGCACATCCTGTTCCCATCATGCTCTGATTCATGGATTCTTGTATGAATGGACACCAAGGACAATTCATTGTACCATTCATCATCATTCCATGATACATTCCACTGCTCATCATTGGGTCTCCATTCATCATTCCCATCCACTGCTTATTGGATTGCATATTCTGTATCATTTGCGGATTCATCACCATGTGGTTCATCATTTGCTGGCTTAGTTCAGGATCATTCATCATAGGTCCCATCATGTTCATCATCCATTGATTGTTTTGTGTCATTTGCGGCATCCAGGTATCCATCATGGTTTTCATGTGTTGTGGATTATCCCTCATCCAGTCATGCATGTGCTGAGACATCTGCGGATTGTTTATCATGGCACCCATTACTCCATGCAAGTGGTTTTGATTTTTTGCTAAAAGTTCAGTATCGAAATTTCCCCAATCCCTGTCTGCCAATTTCCAATAAGTGGAAGGACTAACACATGCAGGCATTCCCATATTATTCATCATGAGAACTTTGCCATCAGAACATGTGATTTGATTGGGATTCGTTCCCATCATCATCTGTTGTCTTGGAGTCATCATGGTTTGAGCCATGATTTGTTCAGAAAATAATGAAATTGAAATTGTAAGGATGGCGATAATCATAATTCCTGAAAATATCGTATTTTTCATTTGTTTTGAGTATTTTTTTTAATAGATTTAAAGTGTATACCGATTTCCACAACTGATTCTAAAAACAGGAAAGTATGATTCATGTTATGACGACTCGGATTTTTTTAGATCATTTCGAGTATCTTTAATGATTGACCAAGATGATTGGAGAAAGAGACTTGCAATCAATCCAGCTGCTATGAGGTCAGGCCATGACGTGTCTGTCCAAAAGACGAAACCTGCAGCAATTACCACCAAAATATTGCCAAGTGCATCATTGCGGCTAAAGAGCCATACCGCACGTACATTGGCATCGCCTTTTCGATGTGGAATCAGTATTATGACTGCAACAGCGTTTATCAAAAGTGCGACAAAGCCAAGAATTCCCATCAATCCAGATTCTGGAGTATGCAGAACTTGTGTGCGATATATTGTGTTAGATAGTATGGCTATCCCCATTGCACCAAGAAATATCCCTTGGATGAGCGCTGAACGAGCTCGTAATTTAAGACTCCAACCTATTGCAAGTAATCCTAAGAACGTAATTGACCCGTCACCTAGAAAATCAAGTGCATCAGCTTTGAGTGCTTGGGAATCTGCCAAGAATCCACCAATCATCTCGGTGATTCCATAACCTACATTGAGTAAAACTACAATCCATAATGCCTTGCGATATGCAGGTTTGATGTGAGAAAGATCTTTTGGCAAATCGTCACCATCTGGCATTAAATCTTGATTTGATTCATTATGATGTAAACATACTGGGAGTTTAATCCATAGCACTAGGAATTACTGATTTTGTTAAAAAAATTGAATTCTAAAATTTTGATCAAATCATTAGGTTTCCTTATCGGGGTTATTTTGAATATGTCCACTTCAAGGGAATACTTTCTTCTAATCGTGGAATCTTTTGGTAGAATAGATATTCCACTTGAACTAACTATCAAAATATCAAACTATGATATTTTTTTTGAAATCGAATTACACGTGGGTCTCAAATTAACTCTCCTAACTATATCCTCCTACACAACATGCTCCCACCTGAATTTGAACTTTCAAGTATTTTCCAACAAATATACTTCTCAATTAACAGATAAGCAGATTCATAATTTTGGGTGTAAGAAGTGGTGCCCCTTTTTAGAGATTATCAGTAATGTGTTTAGTAAATTCCACAGTACTATCATCCCCGCCAATATCCTTTGTCTTAACACCAGATTTGACCAAATCAAAGATGGTAGATTCCAATTTTGCTCCAACCTCAATGCATTTAGAATCATTGTGTTTGTTTCCTAACCAGTCAAGCATCATCTTGATTGACAGCAAAAAGGATGACGGATTTGCAATGTTTTGTCCTGCAATGTCAAATGCAGATCCGTGAACTGGTTCAAACAATGCAAAAGTGTCTCCAATGTTAGCAGCTGGTGCCATCCCCAATCCTCCAACCACTTGGGAAGATTCATCAGACAAGATATCACCAAACAAATTTGTAGTCACTATGACATCAAACTTTTCTGGTTGACGAATAAGGTTCATTGCACATGCATCAATATACATTTGTTCAAATTTAATGTCAGGATAATCCAAAGAAACCTCAGTGCAGGATTTCGCAAACAAACCATCAGTGATTCTCATCACATTTGATTTGTGAACACATGTCACTTTTTTCATGGAGTTACGCTGCCTTGCAGTTTCAAATGCATATTTTGCAATTCTTTTGGAAGCTGCCTCTGAAATTATTCTTAATGCCACTGCAGAATCCCCCAAACTAAACTCTTTTCCAGTGTAAAGATCCTCCGTATTCTCTCTAACTATTACCATGTCAATATCATCACGTAATGCAGGCATGTGTGGATATGATTTTGCCGGTCTAATGTTGGCATAAAGATCAAGCATTCTCCTCAACACCACAATGACATCAGCTGCACTCTCACCTACTGGTGCCTTCAAACAGACATCAGAGTTCTTTATTGTGGTAACGGTCTCATCAGGAAGTGCTTTTCCGGTTTCAGACAAAGCCTTATCCCCAGCTGATAATTTTGTAATGTCAAATTTTAAGTCTAGTTTGTCATGAATTGTGTTTAAAACAGAAATTGCAGATTCTGATAACTCGGGACCTATTCCATCACCAGTGATTAATGAGATCTTATACATAATACACGTCGCATAAAGGGAAATTTTAGGATTTAGTTGACTTGTTTTTCTTTAAGCATCTTTTTGAGCATGATTCTGTTAATTCCATCAATAACTGCTTGAACACTAGTGGTTACAATATCCTCACCAACTGATTTTGATGAAACCCTGTTCCCTTGTGCGTCCTCCACACTGATTGTCACTTCACAAAGGGCAGTAGAACCACCGCTGATTGATGCCAAGCCATAATCTTTGATTCTCAATTCAGAAATTCTTCCAGTAATTGTTTGAATCGCATTTAGGGCCGCATCAACTGGACCCACTCCATGATCAGTTCCAATAAACTCTTTTCCGTCAATGTTTAATTTTACAAATGCATAAGGCATCGTTCCAATTCCAGTAGATACTGAAAATCCAGTTAGTTGCACAATTCTTTTGATTCCTTTTTCACCCAAAACATCACTTGCGATAGACAGTAACTCCACATCTGTGACTTGTTTTCCTTGATCACCTAGCACTTTGATTTTATCAAGAATCTGTTGTGATTGCTCTTCAGTTGTTGTGACTCCAAATTCTTCAAGCATTGCATTCATCCCATGAATTCCAGCATGTTTTCCAACACGAAGTCGTCTCTTTCTTCCAACCAATTCCGGACTGATTGGCTCGTATGTCAAAGGGTTATTCAATACACCGTGAGTATGTATTCCAGACTCATGACCAAATGCATTATCGCCAACTATGGCCTTGTTGGGTTGAACTTTAATGCCTACAATCTTTGAAACGTATCTGGATGTCTCATAGATTAATTCAGATTTGATATTAGTTTCATATTTTTGCTCATATGGCAAACATTGCAATGCCATGGAAAATTCTTCCAATGATGCATTTCCGGCTCTCTCTCCAATACCATTAATCGTAACATGTGCACATGATGCTCCTGCATGAATTCCAGACAATGCGTTTGCAACTGCCAATCCAAAGTCATTATGACAGTGAACACTTACTGGAAGCTTTGTTGCCTTAACCGCATCGCGAGTTAAATCTGCCATATATTCAGGAGTCGAATATCCTACAGTATCAGGAATATTGACTCGGTCAGCTCCGGCTTTTGCAACATCACCAAACACTTTTTTTAAGAATTCTCTATCAGTTCTCGTTGCATCTTCAGCTGAGAATTCAACTTGTAATCCACGAGACTTTCCATATTCCACTGCCTCTATTGCTTTTTCAAGTGCTTGGTCGCGAGTCATTTTGAGTTTGTGCTCCAAATGAATATCAGACGTTGCAATGAATGTGTGAATATAGTTTAAACCAGCCTCAACTGCTGCATCAATATCATTTTTGATGGTTCTTGTCAATCCTGCAACCTCACAGGATAATCCTTCAGCAGTGATCATCTTGACTGCCTTTAATTCACCTTCAGAGATTACTGGAAACCCCGCTTCAATTGCATCAACTCCAAGTGCATCAAGTTTTTTGGCAATAGATAATTTCTGATCTGGAGACAAGGAAACCCCAATGGTTTGCTCTCCATCTCTTAATGTAGTATCAAATATTCTAACTTTCATACCCCACTCCTTTGCAAAGCAGCAACACCAGTTCGTGCAACATCAAGTATTCCAAATGGTTTTGCCAGTTCTTCAAATGCTTTGATTTGATCAGGAGTAGCAGTCAACTCTACCATGATTGAATCTTTTTTCACATCGTGAACTTTACCGCCGTATGCATTTGCTAATTTATTTACCTCCATACTATCATTAGCATTACTAAGTTTTATCTTAAAAAGACAAAGTTCACGAAATACTGTTTTGTGTTCATCTAGATGCTCAACTTTTACAGTATCAATCATCTTATCAAGTTGCTTTACTATCTGATCTATCTGTTTTTCATCACCGTATGTAGTGATGGTCATCTTAGAGTAATTTGGATTCTCAGTTACACCTTCTGAGATACTATCAATATTGAAATTTCTAGATCTGAAAAGATGAGTCACCTTAAACAAAATTCCAGGTTTGTTTTCAACTAAAATAGAGAGAATTGCCCACATCATGAATCACTAAGATGGTAAGATCATATCCGCAAGTGAAGTTCCAGGAGCTACAAATGGCAACACATCTTCTTCAGGATCAATTGGAATATCAATTACAGTTGCAACGTCACTGCTTATTGCAGTTTTAATTGCCTTGTCAAGTTCATCCATTGATTGTGCTCTAATTCCTTGAGCACCATAAGACTCTGCTAGTTTAACATAATCAGGACAGCTTTGTTGATCTACGCCAATCATCCTTCTACCATAGAAGGTTCTTTGCCATTGAGCTACCATTCCCAATGTAGAGTTGTTTAAGATAAATACGATTACCGGAATATCCTCCAACACTGCAGTTGCAAGGGAATTTTCTGTCATGGCAAAACTTCCATCACCTGCAATATCTACAACTGGGACATCAGGTCTTGCAACCTTAGCACCAATTGCTGCTGGAAATCCCCAACCCATGGTGCCAAGTCCAGTTGAACTAAAGAAAGTGCCAGGTTGAATCACATCATAAAATAATGATGCCCACATCTGATGTTGTCCTACTTCTGTAGTTACAACAGATTCTTTTGGCAATAATTCACGAAGTTTACGTAAAATTTTAGCAGCACCCATTTCACCTGGATGAAGTTTCAAGTTTTCTTTCCAGTAATCTTTGGTTTCTTTTACATGTTTGACCCAAGGAGATTCTTCGGATTTTGTGATAGCTCGTTGTAAAAGTAGCTTCACCATCACTCTAAGATTTACACGTACATCTCCAATTACAGCAATTTGTGCAGTTTGGTTCTTACCGATTTCGGCAGGATCTACATCCATATGAATAATTTTTAATCTCTTCTCAAAGGCTTCAAAAGTTCCTACAGATCTATCAGAGAAACGAGTTCCAATTGCCAATACACAGTCAGCTTCTGTCATCATTTTGTTTGCTTCTGCATGCCCATGCATTCCTATTGGACCCAATGACAAAGGGTGATTTTCAGGAAATGCACCTTTGCCTTTGAAAGTAGTAACTACTGGAAGCATGAGAGTTTCAGCGATAGATTGTAATTCAGCAAATGCTGATGAGATAATAGTTCCACCCCCAGCTAAAATGATTGGTTTTTCAGCATGAAGTAACATATCAATTGCTTTTTCAACATTAGCGATATCAGGGTCTCCCCAAGGATGATACCCTTGAATTTTAAATTCATCTGGAAAATTCATAGGCTCTTCATTTGTTTGTACATCTTTTGGAATGTCAATTAGTACAGGTCCAGGTCTTCCAGATTCTGCAATGAAAAATCCTTTTTTTACAACCTCTGGAATTTCCCCAGCTTTTCGTGGTTGAAAAGCATATTTTACAACAGGATTTGCCATTCCGATAATATCACTTTCTTGAAATGCATCTTTGCCGATCATTGCAACCGGTACTTGTCCTGTTACTGCAACCATAGGCGAAGAATCAGCTTGTGCGGTTGCAATTCCAGTCAAAATGTTGGTAGCGCCTGGACCGGATGTAGCAAAACAAACTCCAGGTTTTCTACTAACCCTGCCAAACCCATCAGCCATATGAGCAGCTGACTGTTCATGTCTTGCCAAAATATGCCTAATATTACATCGGGCAAACTCATCATACATTGGAAGATTTGCGCCTCCCGGTAAACCAAATACTTGTTTAACACCTTCTTTTTCCATAGCCACCATCAAGGCCTTTGCACCTGCCATACTTTCCATTTTATTCATCAAATTTCTTTCCATAATTTTAATCTAGTAAATTTTTGACACACTATAGTAGAATAACAACAAGCAAATCTTTATCAAATCTTCCAATTAATTTTGCGTTCATCGAAATCAAAAAAAATACTAACTGCCAACTAATAAAGATTCTCTGAAAAATAATCAAGATTTGACATTTAATGGTACAGAAGACTTAAACTCATATTTTCCATATTTGAAATTGGTTGTTTTGAGCGATAATGAAGAAATTATCAAAGTTATAGAAACATTATTTCAAGCAGGAGTTACAAAGGATCTATCTGTACTCAAGGACATCCACCTTAATGATTCTAAATTTTCTAGTTTTAGTGACTTGCCACCATATGATCTGAAGGATTATCAAACCGCAATAGAGCTTGAAGAATTAAGATTCATAAGTATCTCAGATTATACCTATGAAATAAAAAATCCAAAAATTAGTTTGTTTGAAAATACAGCTGTTGTTGCTTTAGAATTAATTCAAAAAGGAATGCTAGTAGATAACAAATCATACACTGGAGAACATATGATAATTACAGGACGTGCAACATTCGTACTAGTGAAACAGCCAACATGGAAAATTGCACATATTCATCTATCAAAAATTAATGGATGATTTTATTTTTTAGGAGAATTTGGAATGTTGGATTTGTTTTGATTAGGACTGTTTGGTTTCTTTGATTTGTTTTGATTAGGACTGTTTGGTTTCTTTGATTTGTTTTGATTAGGACTGTTTGGTTTCTTCTTTGAATCTTTAGCAGATAGTTTTTTGTAGAGGTTATAGGCTTGATCAACGTTTGAATTACCATGAATTATAGATCTTGCTGCTTGAATCATGGCAACTGGATGTTCAGATTGCCAAATGTTTCTACCCATATCAACACCAACAGCTCCTGCTTTGATTGAATTGTATGTTAATTGTAATGCGTCACGTTCTGGGATCTTCTTTCCACCTGCAACAATAATTGGTACAGGGCAAGATTCAACAACTTTTTCAAAATTATCACAATAGTAAGTTTTGACTATATGTGCACCTTGCTCAGCAGCAACTCGACATGCCAATGAAAGATATCTTGCATCTTTACCTAATTCTTTGCCAACTGCAGTAACTGCCAAGACAGGAATTCCATATTTTTCAGCCTCGCCAACCAATTTTCCCAAATTTACTATAGTTTGATATTCATATTTTGAACCAACAAAAATAGACATTGCAACGGCACTAGCATTTAGTCGAATTGCTTCTTCAACAGAAACCGTAATGTCTTCTTGAGATAAATCATCTCCGATAATACTTGAACCGCCAGACACGCGCAACACCATTGGAGTATCAGATGTTGCAGAAACCGATGTTCTTTGAACGCCTCTGGTCACCATTAAAGAGTCACAGTATTTCAAAAGGGGAGCGATTACTTTTTTTGGATTCTCCAATTTTTCAGTAGGGCCAAGAAAATACCCATGATCAACTGCCAACATTAACGCACGGTTATTATGAGGTTTAATTATTCTAGAAATCCTATTTTTTAATCCCCAATCCATATTTCTTCGATTTTGAAAGAATGAAAATCCCTTCTTAAGCCTTTCTTATTTTGTAATGATAATTTTCATGGCATTATCACCACTGCGTGCATGATCAAACGCCTTTTGAGAATCAGTAATAGGGTAAGTGTGAGTGATTAACTGCTTAACATTAATTTTGGAAGATTCTAAAAGGTCAAGAGCTTCTTTTGTGTCTTTATCAGATGCAGCATAACTTGTAACTATAGTAATCTCTTTAGAGTAAATTTTACTCATATCCAAATTCAGTGTTGCGCCTTTTGAAGGAACACCAAACATCATTACAGCGCCACCTTTTCGCACCATGTCTATTGCATCATCTAGCGCTTTGAGGCTACTTGTTGCAACGATTGCCACATCTACACCACGGTTATCGGTGTGATCCAGAATTTTTTGTTTTCTGTTCTCATCTGCAGAGTTAATAGATTCAGTAATATTGAATTTCATTGCAAAATTTAATCTAAAATCATTAATATCAAAACAAAAGATTTTTGAAAATTTATTTGCCTGTGCCATCATTACATGCATCATGCCGGTTGGACCAACACCAAAAATTGCAACAGAGTCACCATCACGGTAAGTGTATTTTTTCCAAGATCTAACACAACATGCTAACGGTTCAATCATTGCAGCTTCTTCATAACTAAGAGAATCGGAAATTTTTAAAACTCCTCCATGAGAAACGTTCCATGAAGGAACAACATACTCTTCAGATAGACCACATGGAGACAAATTAGTTTCAGAATACGTTTTACACATAGTTTCATTTCCGTGATTGCACAAATGGCAATCATAGCAGGGGACATGATGATGAGTAAAAACTCTGTCGCCTTTTTTGAATTCAGTTACATCCGAACCAGCATCTAAAACAATTCCAGAGGGCTCATGGCCCAAACGCATTGAGGGCTGACCGTATTGACCAAAAACTTTTTCCAAATCAGAACCGCAAATGCCACAAGCTTGCATCTGCACCAAAATATCACCAGACCCCAACTGAGGCTTTTGCATTTCATCTACAGAGATTACAGATGGTTCTTTAACTGATGCAGTTTTCATGGCAGAACATTAAAAATTTGATTATAAGAAGATTATACGCCGAGAATCTTCTTTAACATTACCCTATAATCAACTTCGGTTTTTTCACTTCCAGCTGCTGGTAATGCAAACACCAGGGTAGATTTTTCAGCTCTAAGTGCAGTTAATTCATCGTTAATGGATTCTGTAATATCATCACTGACTAAGACCAAACCAACATCAGAATCATCAGTTAATGTTTTAATTTCTTGAAAAGCCTTTTGAGGATTTTCAGAGATCTTACCTGGAATTCCAGCCAGTTGGAAACTAGTTACAAAGGCTTTGCTGCCAACAGTAAAGATTTTCACAGCTATGAATTTTTTTCATTCTAATTTAACCCTTTTTGGAGACATAAGATCAGGAAAGGTTGATTTAGTTTGAAAAACCAGTGAATTCATGGCAGAAATTGATATTCAAAAAGATGTCTATTTGTTCCTACATGGAAGAATGGATCTTAAAGAAAAAGCAACAAATGCATTGACTGCGAAAGGATTTGCAGCAGATAAAGTCACCATGGCTTTGCCAACCAGAGTTGGAAACGTGGGAGATTACATGGCAATGTTATGGATGCCCCCAAACCCAGATCACATAAAGATTCAGCAAATTACAAAAATTGAAGAGGTAGAACCAGAAGGAATGACCGGTCTTTGGAAAGGTGTTTCAAAAGACGATATTGACACTGTTCCGCTAGAATAGTCTAACTGAATCCTGCACCAAAATCAGCACCTTTTTCTAAAACATCACCGGAATCAGAATTTTTTAATTTTCTATAAAGTAATGCTTCATAAACAATTTTCATGGCATTTGCATCGTCAAGATCACAATCATCTTTGATCAGATTTTTGTATTTTTCTAATTTCATAACATCTTGCTCATCAAATGAAACACCATCATGTAGCATCAAATTTGCAATTTTTTCTATTTCAGAATTTTGTTGGTTTTCATCCATGATGTAGTACAGAATTTCTAGTTATTAACATATTCGAATAATTGGCAATCACAAATTAGAAATTAGTGCTGAAAGAAAACCAGAAAATTCATCATCAGAAAAAATAATTGTTTCAACTTGATTTTCGGCTCTAGCAAATTGTGCAGAGTCTAAATGGTAGCATGTAGTTTTTCCATTTAGTTTGCCAAAGTAAAATCCCGGACAAGAACAATAACCACAGTCAGGATCAATCCAGTGTTCGTTGCTTTTTCCAACCACAGTCCAAATTTTTCTTTGAGTTGGTTCAAAAATATGTAGTTTCACACGTTTTTCAGAAACTAAAGATTGAATTCTTCCCAAGTCTTTACTCACAAAGATTTAATCGGATATCTGCAGTATAACTTTGGTGTTACAAACTAGAATAGTTCCATCAAAACCAGCTTTAATTTTAGAGGGTGAAAAAAAGAATCTGATAGTTGCAGATATTCACATCGGATTTGAAAATAGCATGGCATCAAACAAAATTTTCATAGGTAAAAATTCAACGATAAATGAATTAATTCAAGAATTAACAGAAATTATTGATTTTGAAAAACCAGATTCAGTAATTTTGCTTGGAGATATAAAATCAAGCATCAAAAACATATCAAGAAATGAATGGAATGAAATTCCATTATTTTTTAAAAAGATTAGAGAAAAGTGTGACGTAATACTAGTTCCAGGAAACCACGATGCAAATATTCAAAGATTGGTTCCAGATAATATTTCAATGATTGGCTCTACGGGGATGGTTGATGAAAATATTCTATTAACACATGGACATGTAATGCCATCAGAGAATTTCTCACACGTTGATAAAATTATCATGGGGCATCTTCATCCAGTATTTTTTCAAGAGAACTCCATAATCAACGGTCAAAGGGTTTGGGTTTCAATTAAAACTGAAAAAGACAACATATTTCCAAATAAATCAGGAGAGATTGAAATCACAATAGTTCCTTCATTTAACAAGTATTTTTATGCAACACACAGAAAACAATATAAAAAATCAATTTCACCCATCATCAATAAAATTAAAACAATATCCAAAGCAAAAATCATTACATTAGATGGAACAATCATAGGAAACGAATCAAATATTGATCAAGTAATTTAATCAATCAAATTTTGGCATCAAAGAATCCTTCACATATAATTTGATGGAGCATTTATCTTTTCCACAATTATTCATATTTGTCATAAGGCTCAATTGGTTCTTTTGTGGTTTTATTGTCTCTAAGCCACTCTAGTGTCTTTACAAATGAATCTGCCAATTCGATAGTAGTAAGCACAGGGATTCCCAACTCAAGGGATTTTCGTCTAATTTGGAATTCGTCATCAAGCATCCCAACATATTTTTCCAATGTAGAGGTGCTTGGAATGTTTATGATAAAGTCAATTTTTCTTTCATACAAAAGATCTGAAATGTTTGGCTTTCTTTCAGGTTCTGAAATTTTGTGTACAATTTCAACTTCACCTGTTTTTTCCTTAAAGAATTCCGCAGTATGTTCAGTTGCTAAAATCTTAAATCCCAAATCTCTGAGTTTTGCAATCGCAGGTACCAGTTTTTCCTTATTTTGAGATCCCCCTACAGTTACAAGCGCAGACCCTTTGTTAGGAAGAGTATACCCTACTGATATCAATCCTTTTGACAATGCATCATAGAAGCTATTTCCAAAACATGCGGCCTCTCCAGTTGATTGCATTTCAACGCCTAATGCAATGTCTGCACCCTCTAATTGCATAAATGAAAACTGTGGGACCTTGATTCCATAGTTGTGAATCTTTTGCCATTTATTTTCAGGAATTTTAGGCAGGGGTTTGTCCAATATTGCCCGTGATGCAAGAGAAATCAGATTTGTTTTGACCAATTTTGATACAAATGGCATGGAACGAGAAGCTCTAATGTTGAGTTCAATTACATAGACATGATCATCATGGATCAAGAATTGTAAATTAAACGGTCCTTTAACATTGAAAGTCAATGCGATTTTTTTTGAATACTCGTTGATAGTTTCAATAATTTTGTTGTTTAGACGCCAGGGCGGAATGACCATCATGGCATCCCCAGAATGAACACCTGCACTGTCAATGTGCTCAACAATCGCACCAATAACAACCTCCTTTCCATTGCTGACACCATCCACATCTACTTCGAGTGAATTTAGCATGAATTTGGAAATTACAACCGGATGATCAGGAGATACATCTGTTGCCTCTTTGACATATGTTTTTAATTCTTCTTGAGACCAAACAACTTTCATGGCTGCACCAGATAAAACATATGAAGGCCTGACAATTACAGGAAATTCAACTTCTTGTGCAAAAGATTTTGCTTCGTTAAGATTTGTAAAAGCTTGCCAACGTGGTTGCTGTATGTGTAGCTTATCTAATTCAGCACTAAATTTTGAACGGTCTTCTGCTCTGTCAACATCATGTGCGCTGGTTCCCAGAATGTTTACTCCATGCTGTGCAAGACCAGGTGTCAAATTATTTGCAGTTTGTCCACCAACACAAGTGATTATACCTTGCGGGCGTTCAAATTCAGTGATATCTAAAATTCTTTCTTGAGTTAATTCCTCAAAATACAATCTTGTACAAATATCATAATCAGTAGAGACTGTTTCAGGATTGCAATTAACTACTGAAACACTTTTTATTCCATTTTCTTGTAGACCCCAAACCATGTTAACAGTACCCCAATCAAATTCCACACTACTTCCAATTCTATACGGTCCTGCACCAAGTACAATCACACCATTTTCATCTTTAGGGATTACCACATCATTTGAATTGCCACCATATGTCAAATAGAGATAGTTGGTCACTGCAGGCCATTCAGCTGCCAGAGTATCAATTTGCTTTACAGATGGAATTACGCCTAATTTCTTTCGTAAATCACGAATTTCATCAGGAGTTTTATCTTTAGCTCGAGCAATTTGCCTATCTGCAAAGCCCATTTTTTTAGCCTTCCAAAGAAGAGATTTGTCAAGTTCTGAGTCCTTTAGTTTTTCTTCAAGATTTACGATATTTTTTATTTTTTCTATAAACCAAGGATCAACAGTAGATAGTTTGTAAATTCGTGCAACCGATATACCCATTTTTAATGCAATAGCAACATGATATAGAATTTGATCATCATGATGAGATAGTTTGTATTCAATTTCTTCCTCAGTGTATTTCTTCCCGTTTGTACGATTCAAAACCAAACCATCATTTCCAATATCCAACATTCGAATTGCTTTTTGGAAAGACTCCTCAAATGTCCTACCAATCGCCATTACTTCTCCAACGGATTTCATGGTAGGCCCAAGTCTTCTATTTACCAGTTCAAACTTTTCAAAATCCCATCTAGGATGTTTGCATACAATATAATCAAGTGAGGGCTCAAAGCAAGCAGTAGTATTTTTTGTAATTCTGTTTACAAGTTCTGATAAATTATAACCCAATCCAATTTTTGCAGACATGTATGCCAAAGGATATCCAGTTGCTTTACTTGCTAGTGCAGAAGAACGTGAAAGTCTAGGATTGATTTCAATTGCAACATACCTATCAGAATCTGGGGCAAGAGCATATTGAATATTACATTCACCTACAATGCCAACATGTTTTGTTGCACGCAATGCTGCAGAACGTAACATGTGATATTCATGATTATCAATAGTTTGAGATGGAGCAACCACAATGTTATCACCAGTATGAACTTTCATTGAAAGAACATTTTCCATGTTGCAAACAATTACATTATTTCCATCAAAATCTTGCATTACCTCATATTCAATTTGTTTCCACTCTCCAATGTATTCTTCAATGAGCACCTGACCAACAAGACTTGCCTTAAGACCGCGCTCAACAATTTCATGGAGTTCAATTTCATTATAGGCAACACCACCGCCTCTGCCACCCAGAGTATACGCAACCCGAATAATTACAGGGTAAACCAGTTCCTCAGCTGCCTTTTTTGCATCCTCAAAATTAGTAACTGTTTTGCTTTTTAGAACAGGCATACCGCATTCTTTCATTGAATCCTTGAAGAGTTGCCGATCCTCAGTTTTTTTAATTCCCGGAATTTGGGTTCCAAGTACATTGACGCCGTATTTTTGAAGAATTCCAGACTCTTCTAGGTTAACCCCACAGTTCAGTGCAGTTTGTCCTCCATATGCAAGCATGACTCCATCAGGTCTTTCTTTTTCAATAATGGATTCTACGTACTCTGCATTTACTGGAAGCAGATACACTTGATCTGCAAATCTAGTATCGGTTTGGATCGTAGCAATGTTTGGATTGATTAAGACACTGTTTATTCCATCTTCATGTATGGCTTTGAGACATTGGCTTCCGGAGTAGTCAAATTAGCGGTCGTTTTTAGCGACTCTCGCCGGCTTCTCCGATTTTAATTGCCCCACTTCCAAGTACAAGAATTTTTTTTAACGATTCATTCTTTGGCAGATATTCCTCCCTCCATAAGGTGCTTGAGCTCTTCAAAGACGAATTTACAATCATAAGGACCAGGTGCAGCTTCTGGATGAAACTGAACTGCAACACAATTTTGTTTTTTATGTTTTATTCCTTCAACTGTTTTGTCGTCTGCATTTGTAAACCATAAATTAAAATCAGATTTTTCAAGAGATTCAGGAGTAATCCCATACCCATGATTCTGACTAGTAACATACACTTGATTATTTTCTAAATTGACACAAGGTTTGTTTTGTCCTCGATGTCCATATTTCAGTTTGTATGTTTCAGTGTTTCCAGCAATTCCAATAATTTGTGCACCTAAACAAATTCCTAGTGTAGGTATATTATTTTCAATTAATTTTTTAGCAGTATCAATTGTGTCAGAACATTTTTGCGGATCACCTGGACCACTACTTAGCACCACCCCTTTAGGATTGTAAGACATAATTTTCTCATATGGAGTATTCCATGGAACTAATATTGCCTTATAGCCAATTTCACGAATGTTTCTTAAAATTGCATTTTTTGCACCAGTGTCAATCACTACAACGGATTTGTCACCTTTACCAAAAACCCGTTCACGTTTTGTGGATACAACATTCATGAACTGCTCTGAATCATAATGAGTGGCAGATGTAAGCTGTGTTTTGATTTTTTCAACATCGATTTCAGAATCTGAAACAACAAGTGCAGCCATCATTACACCACTTGTTCGAAGTTTCTTTGTTAACTCACGAGTATCAATTCCAGAGATTCCAGGTACTTTTTCGTTGTAAAGCCACTCATCAAGAGTCATCGAAAGATTCCAATGACTTGCAGTTAATGACAATTCATGAACCACCAGTCCACGAATTTGTATTTTATCAGATTCAAAGAATGTTGGAATTCCATCATCATCCTTAATAGACGGATCTGGAACACCATAATTTCCAACCAGAGGATAAGTCAATGTAAGAATTTGACCATTATAAGACGGATCAGTAAGGGCTTCAGCATAGCCAACCATGCCAGTATTGAAGACAATTTCGCCAAAAACAGCAGTAGAATAACCAAAACCTTCGCCATTTAGAACAGAACCATCATCAAAAATTAGCTTTCCAAACTTTTTTGCGTGATTTGATTTCTTTGTAGTAATTGTGACCCTCGTAAAGTCCAAATTATTATGAATTTAAGTTTTGTGTGTATCATAAATTCAAAAAAAACAGATCGCATGAAAAAATCATGCAGTTAGAGGGCTTGGAATTCCTCACTCCACTTGTGATAAGCACGAATCATTTCAGTGGAAACGCTTGGTTTTCTTCTTGCCATTATATCTTTGAAATCAGATGTTGTAAGTTCTCGAGGTTGTACGGGGACCTCACCTTCAACTGGCTCATGATAGTCAGGGGCATTGAAAATTTCATGAACTGTCTTAATTTGTGCAGCTTGACATACATCCTTGATGTCACTTGCACTGTAACCATCAAATAATTTTGCTAGTTCAGTACTATTTACACGGAGGCTTTTATTTAGAGGGGCAGTGTATTGGTCAAACAAGTTTTCCCTAGCTGCTTGTGTGGGCAATGATACATAGATTCTCTTTTGAAATCGTCTAAGAAAAGGCCAATCAAGACTCCAAGGTTTGTTTGTTGCTCCAATTACATACAGCATCAATTGTTTCCCTTTACTGTTAACACCATCCATTTCAGTAAGGAATTGATTTTTAGTTCTAACTTCTCCACCTACTTCGCTGTTTCTAGAGCCCAATAAGGAATCAACTTCATCTACAAACAAAATAACAGGTTTGCCTTCTTTCTCAGCATATTGCCTTGCCATTGCAAATAATTTTGAAACATTCTTTTCTGCCTCACCCAACCATTTACTCATCATAGATGACGCATCTACATTAATGAAATAGCCATCCATCTCATTTGCAGTGGCTGCTGCAAGCATAGTTTTACCTGTACCTGGTGGCCCATACAGTAACATTCCTTTTGGCCATCCAAGAGGAAATAAGTCAGGTCTTTTAGTAGGATATACGATTGATTCACGTAAAGCACTTTTAGCATCATCCAAACCAATTACTTGGTCCCAAGTAACATCAGGTTTCTCTTTCATTACTAATTCTTCAAAATCATTTTCATTTTCTTGCCTTTTCACAGATGCCTTTTGATCTGCTTCAGAAGCTTTAGGATCAACTGCAGGTTCTACACCGTGAGCCTGTTGTAATGCATTAATTCTACTATGATAAGAATTACATCTTTCTTTGTAAATTTGGTTTAGTTTACTATTTGGATATAACTGTAATAATTTTACAAGGGCATCAATTGCTTGTTGATAGTGAGTTATTGCCATTCCACGAGCGCCTTGAGAATCAAATTTGATAGCTTCAGAAGCGTATTTGCTTGCTGTGTTTTCTAATTCTTGGGGGGCCAAACTCATCTTAATTACCTACGCAGTATCTCCTGGAGAATTTTGTTGGTATTCTACGGTGTTAATCTCTGTCGCAAAATTGGTTAAATTAATTGCACTTGTTTCTTGTTGATCATAATCAGGTCCGTCATGGTATCTCTTTTTAAAATCAGATTTCTCAGAGATATTGGTATGCATCTCTTTGACTTTATTTATGGAGTCTTCAGCAGAGACTATCAACAAAGATACTTCATCATCCAAATCACCTAAAGAATTTGCAGTCTCAGAAATAATAGAAGTGAAATCCTGCAGGATTGAACGCATTTCTTTTTTATCAGCATATTTACACATCATAAAATCAGCAATTCCAACAATTTTATCTAAATCCTGCAGTTCCTCCAAAGTGAGTTTATCAATTTTAGAATCCTCAGATGATTTAATCTCAGATAATTTTTTATCAATTTTTGAAGAGATTGCTCTAATGCGGCCCATATCTTTTAGAAAATCTCGTTTTTGATTTAACATTTCTAGGTATTGCATAATTTCAAAAAATCAAGATTAGGATACTGCTTACTTAATTTAGAGTCCACCATCAATTTTACTTCATCAAGTAAAGTGGACGATTCAGTATTTGATTGACTAAAATCAAATCTTGCAGTAGTTAGAACTGCAGAATCGAGTACAATGCTTCCCAAATGGACAGATATTTCAGATAATTTTTGGCTACATTTTGGAAACACATCAAACAATTTAGCACTAACAGTTCTAATCACAGGAATAGATGAAGGAAGAACTTCAGGTATGCTACCTACGTTAGAAATTTTCATTATGTTCTTTTTAACCTGTAAGAGAATCTCCAGAGAAAATTTCACAAGATATTCTAGCTTCATGGCACTCACATGAATTTTGTCAGATTCATCAAAATCAAGAATCAGATCTTTATTTGATTTTTTTAGTTCGTTTTGTTTGTCATCAAGAATCTTAATGACACCATCCAATAGATTTACAGAGTATCCCAATCTTGGAACAATGGTAACTGAATGAGAAATGTTTCCAATTTCCAATGAATTAACATTGTAATTTATCAACATACCGATTGCTACTTTGAGATTTAGTATATCTGGACAGTGTAACAATGGATTTAGTAACCACAGTTACACTAAACTACAGATACAATTTTGATTTTTTTTGAGTATTTGTGTAAAGGAATTTAGCTCTCAATTTTACCTAATAACAAATCAAGAAAAAACATGGTAGATGAGCATGTTTTAACGGTCAGTTTAGAAGAATTTGGGTTAAGCAAGTATGAATCGCAGGCATATGTAGCTCTTATTGCAAGGGGAACAATTTCTGCAAGTGAATTAGCATATTACTCAGAAATTCCACGAACGAAAATTTATCCAACTTTACTAAAATTAGAGAATAAGAAATTAGTAATAATTTCAAAGAGCAAGCCAATAATGTGTACCGCAATTGCACCTGAAGATGCT
>Ga0224507_10000304_pt1 | contig 19829 bp, 23 predicted proteins | sample SF_Jan12_sed_USG_3_FD_170159 | JGI IMG/M metagenome (GOLD analysis project Ga0224507, IMG submission 170159) | Sediment microbial communities from San Francisco Bay, California, United States - SF_Jan12_sed_USGS_13 | ecosystem: Environmental > Aquatic > Marine > Sediment | place: USA... | reverse complement strand
CCTCGGTCTTCCAGCGGTATGCGGGACCCAGCACATCCAGCGAGACCAGCGTCGTTAGCAACTTGATCGTCGATGCCGGATTCCTGGGCTCACCCTCGCGCCACTGCAACACGGTCTCGCCCGTATTGACATCTTCGACGTAAATGCTGAGCGAATCGTCGGGTAACTGCCGAAGCTGCATTACACTCCGGACACCTGGCGGCAATTCACTGTCCGCGGAGTGTGCCGCAAAGGCCGCAAGCAGGCACAGCAACAGGGCGAAGGTCGATCTCATGGGTTGAAAACCGGTAATTGAATTTCAATCGACATTGTCAGTTTCCAGCGATGGCAGGTGCCGTGCCAGTGCGCGACTCGCCGTCCGGTGTATTGCCCAGGTCAGTACGATTATCGCCGTGATTCCGGCCGCTGCGACCCAGTAGCCGAGGTCCGACGGCGTCGCCTCGCCCGAGAGAATCTGGCCAAGGTCCCGCGCCAGGGTGCCAAGATAAACATACAGTGCGATGGCGGGCAGCATGCCCATCGTTGTCGCAAAGAAATGTGTCCGTGGCCTGACAGAGGTAACTCCGTAGGCGTAGTTAAGTACGTTGAACGGAATAATCAACGACAAGCGCGTCAATACGACGATCAGGAATGCTTCTTCCTGCAGTCCTTTTTCGATCGCCTCGAGTCGCCTACTACCCGAGACCTTTTGTTCAACCCATTGGCGAGCACCCCTCCTGCCCGTGAGGAATGCAAATTGTGCGCCTACCGCGATACCGGCCGCGGCATACAGAAAGCCTGGAACCAGGCCGAATAGAAATCCGGCGATCATCATTGAAACAGAACCCGGCAGAAACAGGATCGTCGCCACCGCGACGCCTGTAACGTAAGTGATGGGTCCTGCAACCGGGTGCTCTTGCGACCAGTCGCCGACAACCACAATCCACTCGGCAAACGGCAAGACATAGAGGGAATAGACCAGCAGAAGAAAAACCACCGCGAGCAATATTCGATTGATGACCAGTTTGTTCAAGATCTGATTTTCCCCTGTCTGGCTTTGCCTGGCGCTACGACGATGGTCGTTTTATCTTGTAGGTACGCATGCGATCTGCAAGCGTAGTGGGCCTGACGCCGAGCAGCTCTGCCGCGCCGCCCGCGCCCGAAACTCTCCAGTTGGTCTGCCCCAATGCTTTGATAAGATTGGACTTCTGCAGGTCCTTGATTTCTTTATCGGTCAGGATATCGGCACTGGCGGCCTCGCTTTCTTGCGCTTCATCTGTCTCGGGCTTGAGATCCGGCATCGACAAATCCAGTCGTAGCACCTTGCCTTGCGACAGGATTACGGCCCGCTCGATGACATTCTTGAGTTCCCGCACGTTGCCCGGCCACTGGTAGGCACGAAGATTTGCGGTCTGCGCGCGAGTCAGGGTAAGAGCTTCCCGGCCAAAGTCCTTGCACGTCTGTTCGAGAAAGTGCTGAGCCAGTTGCACAACGTCATCACCGCGTTCACGCAACGGCGGAACATCAACCGGAAAGACACTCAGGCGATAGAAAAGATCCTCACGAAACTTACCATCGACAATCAATTGTTCCAGGTTACGATTCGTTGCCGCAATGACTCTAACATCAACCGAACGAGTCACATCGTCACCCACACGCTCGAACTCGTTTTCCTGTAACACGCGCAAGAGTTTGCCCTGTAGTTCGATCGGTATCTCGCTGACTTCATCGAGAAACAGCGTCCCGCCATCAGCAAGTTGGAATCTCCCGATTCGATCGCGATGCGCGCCCGTAAAAGCACCTTTCACATGTCCGAAAAACTCGCTTTCGAATAGCTCCTTGGGGATCGATGCGCAGTTAACTTTTACGAGCGGACCTGTCGCGCGCGAAGAACGAATGTGAATCGCATGAGCCACCAGCTCCTTGCCGACTCCGGACTCGCCTTGTACGAGCACGTTCGCGGGCGTTTCGGCCACGGCTTCGACTCGCTTTAACATTTGCCGCAACGCCGCGCTTGTGCCAACAATTCGGCCAAAGTTCATTGCCACGTTGACCTCTTCCCGCAGATAGTCCCGTTCCCGTTCGAGTTCCTCGCGCAGCCGGGCATTCTCCGCGAGCGTGCGACGCAATTCGCGCTCCGCTCGATTGCGCTCTGTCACGTCTTTCGATGCCACGAGCATGTGTCCGAAATCGTTATGATCATGGCGATTGGGAATTGCCGACATTACCAGGTCGATTGTCTGCCCGTTCTTGGTGACCATCTGCCGTTGCAGGTTGTTGAAAGCGCCTTGCTTGATCAGCTCCAGCAAGCTGCCGTCGGCATACTTCTTGCGATCGGCCGTGCTGAAAAAATCGGTGATCGGCCGACCGGTCACTTCTTCTCTCTTGTAGCCGAGCTTCTGCAGCCAATGATCTGTTACCGTAACGATCAGACCTTTGTCGTCGACGGTATGCAGCATTGCCGGCGTCGACCGATACAGGTTGCGATACTTGAGATTCGCCCGCGCCTGATCCGAAATCTCCGTGTACATCGCGACCGTGCGCAGGAACTCTCCTTCGCGATCGAATTCAACAATTGCATTCGTCAGGCAATCGACCTCCTCTCCCGATCGCGTAACGAAGCTGATCGGCTTGTTTTCGAGCTTGCCGGTGCGACGCAAAGCGGGCCGCAATTCATTGCGCACGCGTTCAGAACTTTCCGGCGTCGCGAATTCTTCGGGGCGGTGGCCCACCATGTCGGCCCGATCGTAATCGAGACGCGACAGCATCGCGTCATTCACATCCAGGAAAGCGCCGTCTTCGGCGATCGAGGTTGCCATGACAGGGGCCTTGCGAAACAGCCATTGGTAGTCGTCGGGGGTGATCATCGGCGCATGATATACGAAATTTCGTAAGCAGTCTTACGGTTTTTCGTAAGTTACGATTTTCCGTAACTGCTTGGCTTTTCATAAGTCGCTGTTTTATATGACTTTATGAAGTTGGCACGGCTTGTGCATTACAGGAACCAGATGACGGCAATTTAGCCGATGGATTTTACCAACACCGCGGTGCAGCCAGCGCTGCCCGCAATCGCTTAGGGACAAGATGATGAAAAGCAGAAATATTGAAAACCGACTCGCCTATGTCGGAGCACTGATCGTTCTGGTCGGCGTGACCTGGGCTGCCAGCTCGGCATTCGGCGCTGAGCACACTAACTACGCGACCGCGGCCGTGGCCGAGAGTGAGGCTATGAATGACACGATAGTGATTGCGCGTCAGGCCATGACTGAAGCTGCAGCTAAAGCCGCTGAGGCGCTCAAGGCCGAAAACAAGTTCGACCTTGATAATCAGCTCAACGACCTCACATCAACGCTGATTGCAAGCGTCAAGTAGGCGAACGACGAACCCCTCCGGTGGCATGCTGGCCAGGTTTCTCCCCCCTGATAACCTGTCCGACGGCCCCGGAACCAAGCCGGATAGGAATCCGGCTTAACGGACCATGAAGGTCCGGCGGCACCCCCCTGCCGTTGCTTAATAGGGCGCCGGAGACCGCTCCGTGTCGGAACGGCCCGCTGGTTCATTTCATGAATTCAGTTCTCCGGCGCCTTTTCTTTTTTAGTCCCTAACACGGCGTCGGTGAGCTTCGGCGCGCCTGTTCCTCTCGGTGGAGATACGTCGACTGATCGTCTTACGCAGCCGCTTCAACCACATGCGCGCCCACGTGAATTCGATACTGAGAATGGTCAGCCCCACAGGGATGACAACGATCGCAGGCCCCGGCGTCACGATCATCACAACGCCCAGCAGCAATACCGTCACGCCAACGACGCCGACTACGATGCGGCGAGCTGACCGGTAGGTAAAGTGCACGACTCTTTTGATCAATACCTGTCCCGTTATTCTTGATTTTAAGGCCCGTTACCGTAGCCTTAGTCTGATGAAGCGACTAAGAGTTCCGATCCTCCTCGCCACGTGCCTGTGCGTTACTACGGAGTTGGTTGCGGCCGATGATGTGTTGACACTACAGGCAAACGAAACCAGCGCACAACTGGCGCCTCGGGAACAAGGGTCCCAGCAACTCAGCCTGCCGTCGCTGGAATTCTCTTTGCGTGCGACAATTGCCTGCCCGTCGGGTACCGACGTCGAATCTGTTACGGTCAGTATCGCGGACACGCACAAGCGCTTTGGCTCTAATGAAATCTCCGACAAAACAGCGCTTGACGTTCGTGTCAGCGTACCCGCGAATCAGGTTGCACCCGTTACGGTTGCTGATTTTTGCGTTAACGGAGAACCAGGCGACAGGAACGGCCTGCTGGTCCCGGGCGTCGCAACGGCGCAGGTTTCCCTCAGATGCCGCAGCGAAAACGAATCGTCTGTGTATTTTAAAAGCGCCGTGCTACCAATCCGGCTTCATTGTGTGTTTGACGAGAATCAGGGAACGTCGACAGACAGGTGAAGATCGAGGAACTCGAGCGTCCGCCGCCAGGCGTCCGTGGCTGCAGCCTCGTTGTAGTTGCGGCCCGTCGGGTTGGCGAATGCATGACCAACGCCAGGGTAAACATGAATGTCGTGATTTTTGCGCAAGTTCGTGAGTGCCTCGTCGAACGCCTGCACTGACGAAACTTTTATACCCGTATCCTTCTCTGCGAACAGGCCCAGTATCGGGCTGTTGATCGGGCGAAGCTTGTCCTCATCGTTTGTTACCTGGCCGTAATAGATTACGGTTGCGTCGAGATCGTCAGGAAATAATTGCGCCGTATTTAGCGACCAGCCTCCGCCGAAACACCAGCCGAGCGATCCAACTCTCGGCGCGCCCGCTGTTGCACTGACAAATTCATAGGCGCGCCGGATATTCGCATTGGCTACCTCGGGATCCTCGACCACCGACAACATGAACTGGCGTGCTTCGGCGACGTTCGTGGCAACTTTGCCACCGTAGAGGTCGACCGCAAGGACAATGTATCCCTCGCCCGCGAGACGATCGGCCATTGCACGAATATTGTCGTTCAGCCCCCACCATTCGTGAATCATGATGACGGCCGGCAACGGCTCGAACATATCCGACGGCGCAACAAAATAGCCATACACCAGTTCGTCGCCGAGCTCGGCATAAGGCAGAGTTTCCGAAATCACGGCGCGCGCTGGCGCAATCTCCGCGGCGCCACTCGGAGTCGTCGTGTCTTTGGCGTGTTCCCGCGTCATCGCGTCGACATTCGCACGATCGGCGGCTTTTTCGTCTTCAGACAACCCCTGGTCCGAAGAACCACAGGCACCGAGCAATGTGCCGCTCATCAAGAGCGCTGCGATGATCCCTGTCTTCCGGAGCCTGGCTATAAACATATTTCTAACCTGCAATATTTTGTTTTCACCGGAGAATCAGCTATTTGCCGATTCCGTACGGGCGATAGTTTAGAGGTGACTCGGACTCGTGACTACCACTCTTCATCATCCCATTTTTTGAGCTTGCTCTTGTCGACCTCTTCCCACTGCTTTTTGCTGAGCCGAACATACTGCAGTACCTTGGCTATCGTGTAGACAACGATGAGCGCAATCATAATCAGCAAGAAGCCCAGACCGTCAGGCATGGCTTGTATCCGGCAGCTGCTCGAAGCAACAGTTTAGCATCAAGGCACTACTCAATAATGACCGAAAGCCACAGACAGGCATCCAGTTGGCAGCGGGCAGTGGCCCTTATTCGCGTAGCCCTGCGCGACAACAATGAGGATTTTACGAAAGGCCCGATCGGCCGGGCACTTGCATTGCTCGCAATTCCGATGATGCTCGAGATGGCTATGGAATCGATCTTTGCGGTCGTTGACATCGCGTTCGTGGCGCGACTGGGCACCGATGCCATCGCCGCGGTCGGCATCACCGAGGCACTCATTACGGTTCTTTACGGGATCGCCATCGGCCTCGGCACGGGTCTGACCGCGATGGTTGCACGGCGCATAGGTGCTAAAGACGCCGAATCGGCGTCACAGGTAACCGGACAGGCCATCTGGCTCGGGGCTATTCTGTCGGTCCTTATCGGCGTTTTCGGCGTCACCTATGCGCGGGACCTGCTCGAGATAATGGGCGCCTCGAGCAGCGTTATCGAAACGGGACATGGGTTCACCGCGGTGCTGCTCGGTGGCTCTGTAAGCATCATTTATCTTTTCCTTCTGAACGCTGCCTTTCGGGGTGCTGGCGACGCCACTGTCGCGTTGCGCTCCCTGTGGCTTGCAAATGGCTTCAACATTGTCCTCGACCCATGCCTGATCTTCGGGCTCGGGCCGTTTCCGGAGATGGGTGTGACCGGGGCGGCCGTCGCGACGACGATCGGCCGTGGGATTGGCGTGATCTATCAACTCTGGTACCTGATGGCTGGTCGCGGCCGTATTGCCCTGCATGTTCGTCACCTGCGCCTCGTTCCTGCATTGACTACGCGCTTGCTCAGAATCTCTGCCGGTGGAATCGGCCAGTTTCTGATTGCTACGGCGAGCTGGATCGGCGTCATGCGAATCGTCGCGATCTATGGCAGCTCCGCTATTGCGGCATACACAATCGCGCTCCGGATGATGGAATTCACGTTCCTGCCGGCCTGGGGCCTTGGAAATGCAGCCGCCACCCTGGTTGGCCAGAACCTCGGGGCTAATCAACCCGACCGCGCCGAACAATCAGCCTGGCGGGCAGCAAGCTACAACGCGGTATTCATGGCCGTTGCGGGTGTATTCCTGCTGATTTTCGCCCAAGGAATTACCGGACTCTTCACCGACGATCCCGACGTATTGCGTTGGGGGACCAGCTGCCTGCGGATAATGGGAATCGGTTTTCCGATGTACGCCGTCGGCATGGTAATTATCCAATCCCTGAACGGCGCCGGTGATACGTCGACTCCCGCTTTATTGAATTTCTTTTGTTTCTGGATCGTCCAGATTCCATTGGCATTCACGCTCGCAACAATGACTGTCCTCGGACCCGATGGCGCTTTCATCGCAATAGTCGTTTCTGAGTCGCTACTCACTATTCTCGGCGTGATAATGTTCCGGCGTGGAAACTGGAAGCAGCAAATCGCCTGAAGCAAAGCTTGTTGAAATTCGCAACGCGACGATCTGGCGTGGCACGAGCCTTGTGTTCGAGAACCTGAGTCTCGTCATTGCCCAGCACGAACGAGTCGCCATTCTCGGACCCAATGCTTGTGGCAAGACGACGCTTATGAAGACGATCAATCGGGAGCTATACCCGGTCGTTAAACCTGGCAGCTTTGTGCGCATTTTGGGCCGGGATACCTGGAACGTCTGGAAATTGCGGGAACACATCGGCGTCGTATCACACGACCTGCACCAACGTTACACACCCGATACGACCGCACTCGAGGTCGTTATTTCGGGTTTTTATTCGAGCATCGGCGTGCACGGAACTCTGGCCAGGCGCGTCAGTGAAGGTCAGCGAAAGGCGGCTATAGAAACGCTTGGCGAACTCGGCGTCGGATCATTGCAGGACACGCCATTAAGCGCCATGTCGACGGGGCAACAGCGCCGCTGCCTGCTGGCTCGGGCGCTTGTGCACCGGCCGGATACCCTGATACTCGACGAACCTACTGCCGGGCTGGACTTCGCCGCGAGCTTCGATTACCTCGGACGACTCCGGCGCCTTGCGGAAGCCGGCCGAAATATCGTGATTGTCACGCATCACCTCAATGAAATCCCGCCCGAGGTCGATCGCGTAGTGCTGCTGCAGAACGGCCGGGTTGCTGCCGATGGCCCGAAAAAGGCCGTGCTCGACAGTGAAATCCTGAGTAAAGTCTATGAAACGCGCATCCGGGTCGCCGAAATTGACGGTTACTATCTCGCGTACCCCGGTTAAGCTGGCAAAAACGTGACCTGATACGATGCGTCCAAACGCGAACAGGCTTATTCTGTCGCCTATGTTGAAACCGGCAACAACACTACTGACAAGCACACCGCTCCTGGTCCTCCCCACGCTGGCCGCGGATGCCCAGGCCCAGACAGGGATTACCAGCGTTGGCCCCGCGATGGTCATTTTCACGCTCGCCGGAGCGCTGCTGCTGACCCTCGTCTTTCGCTCAGCGGCTCGCCATGTCACACGCTTCATCACCGCCCGAATTGGCCAATGGCGGATCCGGACAGCGCTCGAGAAACGCAGCCCGGACGTTTTGCATGACTTTATCCTGCCTGGCGCCTACGGCGGTCTCGTAAAGATCGATCACGCTATCCTGACGGCCGGCGGCATCCTCTGCATTCAATCGAAACACTACAACGGCATCGTCTTTGGCGCTGAAGATGAGGCGCAGTGGACCAATGTGGATGGCATCAAACGTCGTCGCTTCCTGAATCCCCTGATCCAGAATGAAGGCCGCAGCCGCGCACTTCGGCAGGTAGTGCCAGACGTACCCGTCGCCAACCTGGTCATCTTCACGGGTTCGGTCGAATTTACGTCCGCTCCACCCGGCAATGTCATTCACGTTCGGGATCTCGAGAGTTTTGTTGCCAAGTTCGTCTTCGGCCCCAGTAGAATCAAAGACTGGGACGCCGTGTGGCTGACGGTCAAGGCGGCTGCCTTGACCGACGCGGAGTCACGCAAGGACCTGCAGGCTCAGTTGACGTTCACCTGATAAGGCCTGTCTCGGGAATCACTCCACACTTGCACGCGATGGTTCGGCCGATGATTTATACTCGGTTGCGATTACCCGGACCGAGGCGTGTTGAATGGCGACCACTGAAGCCCTGATTTCATCACCAATCGGTGTCCTCGCGGTACTGTGCGTTGTTGCAGCGTTCTTCTTCTTGTTCGCGCAGGTGAGCAAAGCCAGATTTTTTAATTACGTTCCACCGTTGTTGTTCATCTACGCGACGCCGGTTTTTCTTAACAACTTTGATGTCATTCCGAGCGAATCGGTCATTTACACTGGCTTGAGCCAGTTCGCGTTGCCGGTATTCATCGTTCTGATGCTGATCAAGGTCAACGTGCCAGCCGTAATTCGAGTCATGGGTAAAGGCGTACTCGTCATGCTAATGGGCACCGCGGGCGTCGTGGTCGGTGGTGTCGTGTCCTATTTGCTGGTCCACAACTGGCTCAGCGATGACGCGTGGAAGGGTTTCGGAGCCCTTGCGGGAAGCTGGATTGGCGGTACCGCAAACATGCTCGCCACCAAGGAGATGCTGGGCGCGTCCGACGCGCAGCTCGGGCTGGCCGTGATCGCCGACAACGCAGTGTATGTCGTCTGGCTGCCGCTGCTGCTAGTGTCGCGTGACTTCGCTGACAAGTTCAACAAGTGGGCCCGCGTGCCGGCTGACCGGCTGGAAGCCATGGATGCAGCAGCCGCAATGCATGTTGAAGATGACGACGCGCCGACGATGCCGCAGTACCTGTATCTTGCGGCTGTTGTTTTCGGAGTCACAGCGATCGGCCACGCACTGTCGCCCGGCCTGGCAGACTGGATTGCCTCTGTTTCACCCGGTCTCGCGGGGATCTTTTCGGAAACGACCACTCGCATCCTGCTCGTTACGACTATCGCGCTGGTACTTTCAACAACCGCGATCTCGAAGCTGCCGAATTCAACAGCAATCGGCACAGCGCTCGTCTACGTGTTTGTTGCCGGCATGGGTGCCCGTGCCTCAGTTGCAGGTCTGGCCGAGGCGCCGGCATTTGTTTTGGGCGCGTTTATCTGGATTTTCATTCATGGCCTGTTCTGTCTTGCCGGCGCCTGGATATTTCGCGTCGATGTCCACAGCGTCGCAATAGCATCAGCCGCAAACATTGGCGCTGCCGCGTCGGCGCCTATCGTCGCCGCACATCATCGTCCGAGCCTGGTTCCGGCATCCATCCTCATGGCGCTGTTGGGATACGCCCTGGGTAACTACCTCGCCCCATTAACCGGCCAGCTCGCGAGACTTGCCGCGGGCCAATGACGATGTGGAGGCGCCGCGCGAAACAGGCAACGCTCATCGCCGCTGCGATTCTTTTTGTCAGCGCTGCTGCTCTGACCTGGCTTTGGAATAGCCGTCCGGACCTCGACAAAATCGCCTGGCCATCGCCAGTCATAGCATCCGCGGCGGTCACAGATTCCGTGACTGTCACATGGCTCGGGGTCACAACACTGTTATTCGATGATGGCGAAACGCAGATTCTTATCGATGGATTCTTCTCAAGACCCTCGCTCGCGGACGTCATCTTCCGTCGCCCGGTTGACAATGATGCAGCCATGATCAATTTTGCGCTCGACGAATATCGGATGCGCCGGCTGGCGGCTATTATTCCAGTACATTCGCATTTTGATCACGCCATGGATGTTGGTGCGATCGCGAATCGTACGAGCGCCTCTGTACTCGGTTCCGAATCAAGCGCACAGATTGCCCGGGGTGCAGGCGTCCCCGAGGATCAGATTACGATTGCTGTCGGGAATCGGCCCTACACATTCGGTCGCTTCACAGTGACGCTGATGCCATCGCCACATGCACCGCTTGGCTGGCGGGGCTCGGTCCCAATGCGCGGAACGATCGATGCGCCTCTGACCATGCCACAGCCGGTAAGCGCCTGGCGCGAGGGCGACAGTTATTCACTTGTCATTTCGCACCCGAAAGGTACGACTATCGTGCATGGCAGTGCCGGATTCTCGAGGGGTTCGCTTCGCGACATACGAGCTGACGTCGTCATGCTGGGCGTCGGCGGCCTGACTGGTCTTGGCAGAGGCTACGCCGAAGAGTATTGGCAATCTCTAGTGACCGCCACTGGCGTGCACAGCGTATACCCGATTCACTTCGACGATTTTACCAAGCCGTTCGGTAAGATCGTGCCAAGCCCGAGTTTCATCAGTAACTTCGAGACTATTTCTGAGTGGCTCGAAGCTTTCAGGAATACATGGGACAATGACGTGCAACTGTTCATGCTGGAATTTGGCCGGCCAGTCGAAATTTACGCTCAGCCCGCGCCGGAAGCCTGATCGAAGTCCGCGTCGTCCAGCAGGTCACGCAGTGATTCACGGCCGCTGATAAGTGCTTCCTTGCGCGCCCGTGTTAGTCGCTTGACGCGGTACTCCAGCGTGGACGCGACGCCACGGTCGCCAACCTGCTCGGCGAATTCCAGTCGCAGCGGCCCTTTTCCCCTGAGATACCTTGCCCCGCGCGGGCTCGACTCGTGCTCGCAAATTCGTTTGCGGACATCGGCCGCAATCCCAGTGTACAAGCTGTCGTCAGAGCAGCGCACAATATAAAGACTGAATACGACGCTGCTACTCATGCATACGACCTCTCAGGCGTTTCCGCCGACAAGCAAGTCGCCAAACACGCGAAATGCGCCGGCTTCGATACTCTCGAGATTCTCGACGGTCTCGGCAAAACTCAACACGATTTCATCGGCGCCATGCAGCGTTTCGGCCGGTTCGTGCAGACGAAGCGTCAGAACATTCCCCGTCATCGTTGCCTCCCGAATCAGGTCGTGTCCGCCGAACTGCTGTTCGTTGATCTCGATGTAGATGGACTCGTCGAACTCCTCGTCGACAGTCCGCATCAATAACATGTAATCCCTGATATCGCCTTCGTCTGATGTCTTGGCGAAAAACAGCATCGTTGCGTTATCGCGAACATCAAATGCAACCGTATCGTAATGGCGGCTATCGGTCATTGGACTCTCGACTCATCGAGGATCTGTTGTATCAGTTCGTCCTTCTCCTGCCAAGTTTCACCCAGCCAGCGATGGACCCGGCGCCGAAATTCGCGATCCTCCTCGTAGTCGCCGGCCAACAGCCACTCATCGACCGGTCGTTCCCGAACATGAATGATGACAGGCACATGGCCGCCGCAGCACATGTCCCAGAATCGGGCGGCGCCCTTCGGATACACCATAGTGACATCAAGAATGGCGTTGAAGACCTCGCCCATGGACGAGATTGCTATGGCGAATCCGCCGGCACGCGGCGGTAACAGGTGCTTATAGGGCGATTGCCGCTTATGCTGTTTCTCCACGCTGAAGCGCGTCCCCTCGACGAAGTTGATGACTGACGTCGGCGTGTGCTGGAATTTTTCACAAGCACGGCGTGTAGTCTCGAAGTCCTTGCCTTTCATGTGAGGATTTTTCGCAAGATACGATTTGGAGAAGCGCTTCATGAACGGCATGTCCAGCGCCCACCACGCAATCCCAAGCAGCGGGAACCAGACCAGTTGTTGTTTGATGAAGAACTTCAGAAACGGTATGCGTCGATTGAAGACCTGTTGCAGCACAAGAATATCTACCCAGGTCTGGTGATTGACCATGACCAGATACCAGTTGTCTTTGTCGAGGTTCTCCATGCCGCGTGATTGCCAGTCGATGGATCCTGCGACCTGCAAAATCGCGGAGTTGACGCTGATCCAGTTTTCACCGAATCCCATCAGGATACGCGTGATCCAGCGTCTGAACGACGTTATCGGCACGACGAGCTTGATAATCGCCAGGAACATGATTGGCACGAACCAGAAGATGGTGTTGATCGTGAATCCAGAGAATACGAGGATGCCGCGAAGATGGCGTAGCAATGCTGTCACGAAAAGCGCTTTTGGCAAAAACCGAATCGCATTCTAGCCCGATTTCCCGCCACATTGGGCGGTATTGCTTTCGCCGGTCCTGGGCGTGTTTATTTGCCACAGCGCTGAATCAGTGCTCGAGCTTTACGGACTGATGCGACGGCGTTACCATGCGCCGCGCTCACCGGAATCTACGGAATACGCCCAGATGACCACTGCAAGAAGAATCGACGGAAAAGCCAAAGCCGAACTGCTGGCTGAAGCCATCACCGAGCAAACGGCATCCTTGCTCAGTCAGCATGGCATCACGCCGGGTCTCGCTGTCGTCATCATTGGCGAAGACCCGGCGAGTCAGGTCTATGTTCGCAATAAGAAACGACGTGCCGAAGCCTGCGGATTCTACTCCGTCCAACACACGCTGCCCGCGGATATCTCGCAACGCGATATTCTAAAGCTCATTGATGATCTCAACCATGACGAGGCCATCCACGGTATTCTCGTACAGCTACCGCTGCCGGATCATCTCGATGAACAGACCATCACGCAGTCCATTTCACCGAACAAAGACGTCGACGGCTTTCATTTCATCAATATCGGTAAATTGACCGCCGGCCACACTGCTGATGCCTTCGTGCCGTGTACACCGGCCGGCTGTATGCTCATGATCGAGGACGAGCTCGGCTCTGACTTATCGGGGAAAAATGCCGTGATAATCGGTCGCTCCAACATTGTCGGAAAGCCGATGGCAAGCCTGCTGTTGCAGCGCCATGCGACCATTACCGTGGCTCATAGCCGCACCAAAGATCTACCGAAGGTCGTGCGCAACTCTGATATTGTCGTCGCCGCCGTCGGCCGTCCGAACATGGTGAAGGCGGATTGGGTAAAGCCGGGTGCCGTGGTAATTGATGTTGGTATCAATCGCGTCGAACAGACGATTGACGGTGAGACCAGGTCACGATTAACCGGCGACGTTGACTTCGATAAGGTCTGCAAGGTAGCCGGCGCGATTACTCCCGTGCCCGGTGGCGTTGGACCAATGACTATTGCGATGCTCATGTTCAATACGTTGCGATCGGCCCGCCTGTCGGCAGGCCTGCAAGGCTGACCGCCAGACCGTTAACGGCCTGCTCGCGCAGACTCAAAATTGCCTGCAGGAAAAATATATGGCACAGCGCGGTGAAGATTTTCGCACCATCTGGCTGAAACCGGACGACCCGACGATCGTTCAGATCATCGACCAGCGATTGCTGCCGCACGAATACCATGTGCATGACCTCCGCTCCTGGGAGGACGGTCTCGTTGCAATAAGCGACATGTACGTACGCGGCGCCCCCTTGATCGGCGCCACGGCGGCCTGGAGCCTCTACCTGGCCGCGCTATCCGGCGCCGATTCGGCCGTCGCTGTTCGCGAGGCCGCAAAAGCGCTGCTGCAATCGAGGCCGACAGCGGTCAATCTGCGCTGGGCAATCGATCGCATCCTCAAGCTCGTTGACCAGGCCGGACCCAATGCCGTATTGGCCGACCTTATTCTCGCTGACGCGCAGGCTATCTGCGATGAGGATATCGAAATCAGCCGCGGCATCGGCATGCATGGCGTCGGCCTGCTCGAAGCTATCTCACGAAAGAAATCAGGCGGAACCGTTAACGTCCTGACGCACTGCAATGCCGGATCTCTCGCCACCATCAACTGGGGAACCGCAACCGCCCCAATCTACTTCGCGCAGCAACAGGGTATCGATGTTCACGTATGGGTGGATGAAACGAGGCCTCGTAACCAGGGCTCGCAGCTGACTGCCTGGGAACTCGCCGCAAACAACGTTCCGCACACACTTATTGTCGACAATGCCGGCGGCCACCTCATGCAGCATGGTGAAGTCGATATGGTCATTACCGGCACGGACCGCACGACGCGATGCGGTGATGTTGCCAACAAGATTGGCACTTATCTCAAGGCGCTCGCCGCGCATGACAATGGCATTCCCTTCTATGTCGCATTGCCGTCAACAACGATTGACTGGCATAGCCGCGATGGCATCAAAGAAATACCCATAGAACAACGCGATCCGGCCGAGGTGAGGGACATCTATGGTCTGTGCGGCGACAAACCTTCACATGTCAGCACTACCGCGGCCAGCACGCCAATCAGCAACTACGCTTTCGATGTGACGCCTGCGCGTCTGGTCACCGGGCTGATTACCGAGCGAGGAATCTGCGAGGCATCCGAGGCCGGTTTGCTCGGATTGTTTCCTGAAAAGAAAGAATCGTGACGATTGACGAAGGCTACATCAAGTACAAGAGCTACTGGACGAAGGCACCCGTCCCTTACGCCGCGCTGACGGAAGAGCTGGAAACCTGGCGTCGACCGCTGCTGGCAGCCGGCCTTATTGGCCATTACCAAGAGCTCGGAATCGGATACGGCAATATCAGTATCCGCTGCGGAGAGCCCGGCCAATTCCTGATCAGCGGCACTCAGACAGGCCACATCGAAAACACCGACAAGACGCATTATTCGCTGGTCACCTCGTACAACACCCACGCCAACATAGTATGTTCGGTCGGCCCGGTGCAGGCGTCGTCAGAAGCAATGACCCATGCAGCGATTTATGGGCTTGACAGCAATATTGGCGCAATTGTGCACGGGCACAGCCACGTCCTTTGGCAGAGCTTATTGAACAGGCTCCCGACAACAGGTGCCGACGTCGCTTATGGCACACCGCAGATGGCAGATGAATTCCGACGTCTTTACAGGGATACAGCATTCCGTGAAACTGGGCTGGCCGTCATGGCCGGGCATGAAGAAGGTATCTTGAGCTTTGGCACAACGATCGAAGAAGCGTCAAAAAAAATACTGAATCTTTTCGAATCACAGACAGGCGCCTAGTTTTCTTTTTCGACAACCACGGGTTCGAGCGTGAAGCGAAACGTCCGGCAGGCCTTGATCGCGGGCACCTCCAGGTCGCGCGGTATCGCGGCATAGAAGGACGCGCGAACGGCGCGTATCGCCGGCTTCTCGAACAGCCGGTGGGTGCTTTTCCGCACGGCGATACGACGGGTCTTTCCCTCGCGGGTGATATCGAAACAAACCTGGACCTCACCCTCAATGCGATCGCGGCGAGCGATTTTCGGGTACTCGGGAATTACCGTATGCAGCGGAGTTCTCTCGGTGTCGGCCGTACCTGGCGGCGACTCCTGATCATCCCCGGCATACATTGTTGGCGTCAGCGCGCAGGCTATTACGGCCAGAAAAAGTAGCTTGGCCGATTCCCTAGTTGGACTCATCACCTGGCGGCTCATCAGCGGGCTCTTCGGTCGCACTGCGCCGATCATCGACCTCAATTTTCGTCCGCACCGGCTTGGTTTCGTCGAGATACATGCCCTTGACGATCTTGAGGTTCTTCGAACCGGGTCGTAACTCCTGGCCTTTACGAATGTCTTCTTCGGCTTCCTCGTAGCGCTCCAGTCGCATGTACACAAGCGCACGATTGTTGTAGGTGCGCCAATGTCTGTCGTCGCGCTCGAGCACCCAGTTACAATGCACGAGTGCTTGCGCGGGCTGGTTAGTCAACAGGTATCCGGCGCAGAGATTCGAGTGCGCGATTATTAATTCTCTCGCCCCCTGGGCAAGTTCGAGGCCCCGTAAGGTGCGGCGAACACCTTCCTCGCCGTCACCAGCCATCAGTGCGTTGGCGCCATCATAGAGGTCAATGTTGCTCGGTCCGATGACGGTCTTCGCCTCGTCCGACATCACTGCCGGCGAAAGCGCCAGCAGCAGCGTGGCCAATAATCCGTGGCAGCATATTTTTGACCTGAGTTTCATTGGAATTCGACGAATTAGTGGTCAGCTCCTCAGCTTTCAGGCCTCCAGTTCCAGGTGCCCGGCAAAGAATTCGACAGTCCGTTGCCACGCCAGTTCCGCCGCAGGCTTGTCGTACCGGGGGGTCGTGTCGTTGTGGAATCCGTGATTGACGTCAGCATACTCGTAATTGGTGAAGTTCCGTCCTGCCGCTTCCAGGCCTTTCTCAAAGGCCGGCCAGCTGGCATTGACGCGCTCGTCGAGCCCGGCGTGATGCAGCATGAGTGGCGCTCGGATGGCTTCCGCCTCGTCTGCACTCGGGTGTCTGCCGTAGAACGCGACTGCAGCGGCAAGATCCGGCAGTCGAACCGCAAGACGCATTGACATGCCGCCTCCAAAACAGAAGCCGACGGCTCCCACTTTGCCCGTGCAATCCGGGTGCTGCTGCAGAAATTGGGCAGCAGCAACAAAATCCTCGATCATTTCAGCGCCATCGCGCTGTCGCTGCAATGCACGGCCCTCGTCGTCATTGCCGGGATATCCGCCGAGCGGTGTCAATGCATCGGGCGCGAATGCAATGAACCCCGCAATGCCCAGGCGCCGCGCGACATCTTCGATGTACGGGTTGAGGCCGCGGTTCTCATGAATGACGACAACGGCGGGCAACTTGTGCCGGATGACGGCAGGACGAACGTAGTAACCCTGCATAACGCCGGCACCTTTTGGCGAGGCATATTGCTTGTAGTCTGCCGATATGGATTTATCGCCGGGGTCGACCTGCTGCGCCAGTGCATAATCGGGACTCAGGCTTTTCAGCAAAATGGCGGCAGTAACACCAGACGCTGTGACGGCCGCCACCCGGTCCAGGAACTCGCGCCGCGTAATCTGGCCATGCACATAGCCATCGAAAAGCCGCATGACGCGGCTATCCAGCCCCGTTTTTTCTGACATAGGTACTCCGACGCCGGACCTAACTGCTGATGTACTGCGCGAGTTGCTCTATCTCTGCCTGCTGATCCGCAATGATCGCCTGCACGAGGTCGCCAATCGATATCAGGCCCAGGACCTCTTCATTTTCGACGACGGGCAGGTGGCGAATTCGCTTTTCGGTCATGACCGTCATGCAGTCATTTACGGTTTGATCGGTATGCGCCGTGTATACCTCAGTCGTCATGATCTCCCGGACCTGTGTTGATTTCGACGAACGCCCCTTTATGATGACCTTGCGGGCATAGTCTCTTTCCGTAACGATGCCCTTGAGCGTGTCACCATCCATCACCAGTAGCGATCCGATAGAACGGTCAGCCATCATCTTGATCGCATCGAGCACAGACGCTTCTTCGGTGATCGAAATGATTTCCGCTCCTTTTCTATCGAGCAAGTGCTTGACGAGTTTCATGCTGTCTCCCTCTTGGACCGCCTGGCGAAAATGGCCACTCTCCCATAGGAATTCTAGCAGCCCGGCGGGATCGCCGGGTGCGGTATAGCTGCCGGTACGGCACCGCAGGCTATTTGTCTATATAATACAGTTACTTAGATTACATTAGCCTGTGGCCCTAATCGCGGCGGTATTTCTCGAGCCGCTCTTCCAGGGTCTTCCCGGACAACCACGAGCCGCGCAGCATCACGCCGTGAATTCTGCGGCTGTTCTCTATGTTTTCAAGAGGATTCGCGTCGAGCAGCACAAGATCGGCATCTTTACCAACCTGCACGTATCCCGCATTCGTGCCAAAAAACTCCGCAACCGCAGCCGTACCGGTTCGTAGCGCTTCGAACGGGGTCAGCCCGGAGGCAACCAGGACATCGAGTTCACGGTGCAAGGAGAAGCCGGGCACATTAAAGACCTGCGGTGCGTCAGAACCCAGCAGTAAACCGGCTCCCTCCTGGTGCAGAGCCAGGATGAGCCGGCGGCGCAGTTTGATCGCCAGCGCCGCCGCCTCGGGATCGAATCCGCGCTCAACGAGCGTCTCCTGCTTGCGGTCGGCCCATCGCTGCAACGTCGCTTGCGGCATGTACTTCGACTCTGGGCGATTGATCAGCTCGGCTACCGGTACATCGGAAATCCGGTTCTCAATGAGCACCTGGGTTGCGACATTCCAGGTGCCTGCCGCCGTCGTTGCCACAGCAAGCTCATCGATGCGCTCCTGCTCGAGCTCCGCGGCCAGCATGACATCGAAGAAACCGCCGTAACCGCCTGATCGATGGCTTCCTGGCGGTAATAACGCGACGAAGTATCCATCAAGATGATCAATCGCCCTCATTCTGAGTTTCAATGCCGCTTCCACGCCCACCGCGACCGGCACATGACCGGCAAATGGAATGCCCAGCTCATTGGCGGTTTCTGCGATTGCTTGAAACTCCTCTGAGCTGAGACCGGGATGGATCTTGATGAAGTCGTAGCCGAAAGCCGCCTGTTCGCGAACCTGCCGGCGTGCATCCGCTGCGCCAGCGACGCTGCGCCCATTGAGAGATGGTCCTGAGGTGATGAGCCGCGGACCAAACACCTCTCCGCTCAGAAGCGCCTCCCGAAGCGGTACATGTGACGGCAGGCCAAGCATCCCACGGACTGTCGTAACGCCATTGGCAACGAAAAGACTGAAATCCCGGTCGAGATTGTTTGAATCGGCTTCTGGAATGTGCGCATGCATCTCGGCAAGGCCAGGCATCAGGTACCGGTCAGTACCATCGATTGCTTTGGTCCCTTTGGGAATTCGAATCTCGTCGACACTGCCAATTGCACTGATAAAGCCGTCCTCAACGAGTACCGTTTGTGCCGTTATTACAGCGTCGGATGACATCGGCACAACATTGACATTAACGAACGCCGTAGTGTCAGCGAACGACACTTCGGCCCCCAGCAACGTGATGAAAAAAAGCGCCCATCGGCGTACGATGGTCTTCATGATGCCTTCGAATTACCTCCGGATATCACTTGGTCGAGTGTCGTTTTACTGATATTGCCACCACAGATGATGGCCACAACATTTTGACCACGAATCGATTCTTGTAGTTTCATCATGGCGGCAATAGCAACGCCGGCAGCACCCTCTATAATGTCTCCCTCACTTTCCATATAGCGTCTCATGGCCGACGCAATCTGGTCTTCGTCGACAAGCACGAACTCGTCAACAACCACCTGGTTAAGCGGAAAAGTTATTGCGCCGATTTCAATACCACCCGCCGTACCATCGGACAACGTTGCTTCGCTGTGCATTTCGATAACATGGCCGGCATCGATCGAACGAGCCATCACGGGGGACGCCGCCGGCTGGCAGCCGATAATGCGGATGTCCGGGTCATGCTCCTTGAGGACGCTGCCTACGCCTGCGATCAGACCACCGCCCCCGACAGCGACAAAAATGACGTCGACATCCGGCAACTGGTCAATTATTTCAACACCGCAGCTGCCCTGCCCTGCGATTACCTGGCTATCGTTATAAGGCGATAGATACGACAGTCCGTTCCGATCGGCGAACTGGCGGGCATGTTGTTCCGTGTCGAGGCCGTCCGTACCGAAGTAGCGAACCTCTCCGCCGTAGCGCCTGATCGCATTCACTTTTGCCGATGAAGTCTGTTCC
>Ga0224507_10000301_pt1 | contig 19963 bp, 17 predicted proteins | sample SF_Jan12_sed_USG_3_FD_170159 | JGI IMG/M metagenome (GOLD analysis project Ga0224507, IMG submission 170159) | Sediment microbial communities from San Francisco Bay, California, United States - SF_Jan12_sed_USGS_13 | ecosystem: Environmental > Aquatic > Marine > Sediment | place: USA... | reverse complement strand
GCTCAATATGCAGGTCGTATCAACCCTGGCGGGGTCTGTGCAAACCGGGCAGGGCACCGGCCACTCGATACTTTTCTACTACGGCACCAGTGTCATGGTCAACGTCACGACCGACGCACTCTCGGAAGTGACGCGACTCGGAGACACAAGGCCATAGCGCTGTTTCGAAAATTACTCCTATCGGGCCGCTGATGATGCAGTCAGATCCAGACCAAACTCATTAGTATCGTCGCGTCGGAGACGACACGAGCTCGACATTGCAGTTGCTGGCCGTCTCGGTTGTGGGTATCGGATTGCCGGCCCGGCGATTTTCGGCACCTTCCGGGAGTCGTACGTGGCCTCCGGGAGGAAGCGAGGACCGGCAGTCTTGCGTCCCTAAGTGCGGTGAGGTGCACGTTACCCTGCACACCGCGATTGGAATGGTGCGGGCCGGCACCGGTCTCAATAGGGGGACGTACTTATTGTCCGCTGCGGGCCATTAGCGACCCGTCACCGTATCCCGAAACCGCCCGCGTAACCGGCACGTTTCGAGTCATACCCGCTTGCTGCGATTAATCGGATGGGCACCCGGGCGCGAAGCCATACACGATGCAGTGTGCGGCGCCGGTTACATCACAGCGGATTCGTCCCAGCGTGCAGGGATCGCCCGTTGGACATTCTGCGCCCTCTACGCATTCGCTCAGTGACGGAGGGCAGTTGGGCAGGACTGAGGACACGAGGCAGTGGATCCTGCCGTCGGTCCCGCAGGCGATGCTACCGGTGGTGCAGGGATTGCCGGTGCTGCACGCAGCGTTCTCGACACAGCCCGGCGACGGCCGGGGCGGCGGGCACGAGTGCGGCGGGCTGCCGTAGGCGACGCAATGCGCATTACCGGCGGCATCACAGCGAACCTTGCCGACCGTGCACGGGTCGCCCGTCGAGCACTCGGCGCCCTCGACGCAATCGACAAGATCGGGTGGGCAATTCGGCATGACCGCCGAGGCCAGACAGTAGCTGTGGTCGTCGGCACCGCACACTGTGGTTCCGGTCGTGCAGGGATCGACCGTGCTGCACGCCGCACCCTCGATACAGGCTGACATGTGGTGACACGCCGAAAGCGCAACGAGGCAGCTGAGAATTGGCAGGGCCGCAGACCGGCCGTAGTACGGGCGATTCATCATGATCGGTCCCTTCGCAGCATCATCAACCGCCCATCATATTAGAACATCAGGCGACGTCGCGCCCTTCGCAATATGCGTGTGATGTATACAAGGGCGAAACTTCGGTTTTGCTTTTTTTGTTTGTTATCAGCTCGTTATTTCACTCATCGACACCAAAAACTGTAGAAAATCACTAGTTTTTGCGTCATGGGAAAGAGGGTGTTTCGGCAAAGCCTTTATACAACACAGGCATGATCAAATTACACAGTGTAATTTTCGTGTGGTCGGGTCTCCGCCATGCGCCCAACAGCAGACATTCGCTTGATATCCTCCCAAATGGCTGCTCATGAGCCTATGTATGGACTCCTCCAACCAAGTTGCCTAGGTTGGAAGTCGACCAAAACCCTAAGGGAGTCCATACATGACCTATTCAACTAGAGTCGGCGTCGACCTTGCAAAGAACCTCATTCAGATCTCGGTCGTGTCAGGCCGAGGCAAGGCGATGACCAAGGAGATCGATGGCCTGGTAAAGCAGCATCCGGTCTGTAAACGCCTCACGGCGATCGAGGGCATCGGTCCGATCGGTGCGCTGTCACTGTACGCCGTGACGGGCTCTGGCAAGGCCTTTACCAAGAGCGGTGAGTTCTCTGCCTATCTCGGCCTCACGCCGCGGCAGTACAGCAGTGCCGGCAAGACCAACATCGTGGGCATCAGCAAGAAGGTCGGCAACCGCAGGTTGCGATCGATACTGATCCAGGGTGCACGTGCGTATGTGTCTAGAATGAAGCAGCCGCGATCCTTGAAAGATCGCTGGCTGAAGGATCCAATCGAACGAGCGGGGCCGAACCGTGCCGCGGTGGCACTCGCCAATAGAAATGAGCGTCTCCAAACAAAGGCCGACTATACAAACGCGTCTGAACTCTGATTAACGGTAACGGTTTGCTAGACTGGAGGAGTCCAGATACAAAGCGGCCGGTCGTGTACGATTTGGACCTCAACAACTCAGGGACAGGACATGACCTCGAGGAAGAAACAAGCAAGAATCGCGGGATTGCTGTATCTGATGCTGGTCCCAACCGGCATTTTCAGTCTTATTTATGTTCCTTCGACACTCATAGTGCCCGGAGATGCTGCAGCGACCATCCAAAATATAGAGGCCTCGGAGCTGCTGTATCGATCAGGCATCTATGTTGGGCTCCTGTCTAATTTGATCTATTTGCTCGTAGCGCTGGCTCTGTACCGGTTGCTGAAGCACGTCAGTGAAAAGCAGGCGATGCTGATGGTGGCATTCGTCGTGCTGGGTGTCGCCGCATCGTTTGCCAATTCATTCAATCAGCTTGCCGTTCTAATCATTCTGGGTAAACCCGAATTCTTATCCGCATTTGCCACAGCGCAGTTGGACGGTGCTGCGTATCTGTTTGTCCGTCTACAGAGTCACGGAACCCAGATCATCCAAATATTCTGGGGGCTCTGGTTGATCCCGATGGGGATCCTCGTATATCGATCTGGCTTCATACCAAAGATTATTGGTGTTTCACTCTGGTTGGCAGCCTCCGCCTATTTGATGAGCAATTTCACATTCGTGCTCTTGCCGCAATACAAGGCTGCATTGTCGCCGATCATGACGGCACTTGAGATCTTAGAGCTGCCGATAATTCTCTGGCTGGTGATTGTAGGTGCAAGAACACCACCGGGTGAGACGTCCTGATCTTGACGGCTGTATGGATTCCGCTTAGACGAAAGTAGGTGAAGAAGAGGCAAAAGCTCGGCGATCCATACGGGCGCCCAATCGAATGGCAATAGCCAATATGTAGTGTCCGCTAGTGTCCGTTAGCCGCCGTTCGATTGACCTGGTTTTGCGCTGATCGACTAACCGCTATTGGTGAGAGCTGACAGCCGATCCTGGCCGCCGAAAGTGTGACTTCAAGTCGTCCGCTATACGCTATAAAGCGAACATTCTTGGAGGATGGAACCTGGATTGACCCACTGTTCCTGGGCCCATTTCCGGGATTTCTATTTCCAGGGGAGTGGGTTCAAGATTCGAAGGGGGCGACAACCCGTTACATTGCTAGTGCTGAATCTCCCTTTTTTCCTGATTCTGACCCGGACGATGAGTTGAACGACAGCATTCCCCCCTTGTTGCTGATACAAGAGGGCCAGATAACACCGGGTTTCGCTTAAGGCCAGCAGCGGCTGAATGCCATTTCGACATTGTATATTGTTGACGAAACCGCGGAGGATCGAAAGGGACTGCTATTGGCAGAATTCGTGTCGACGGGTTACGAGGGTTTTGACCAAGACTTGTGCTTTTCAGGCGTGCTATAGCGACTTGGACAGCGTGTAGCCAGTGGACCCTGAGGTGGCTAAAGTCGATCGCCGGGGCCACCTCTGATTAGTTGGATAAAAGAGGGACCCCGGCGTGCCTTGTTAACGTCAGACAAAAGAAACGACAAGCCCCGCTTCGGCGGGGTTTTTCTTTGCAGGACACATATGGCTGCTTGCGGCCAGAAACTGCCGGTATTCCTTGTCAAAGCCCAATGTCTGCTTTTCGTCAGAGCAGACATCCGATGCGGATTGCTAACTGTTTGTAACGAAAAACATGCTTGGCTAACAACTTTTTTCTAATTGCACAAACTGGTTACCCGCAATCAAGTTTCGAACCCAGTGACGATCAGGCGTCCATTGTCGGCCAAAAGTTGCCACTCAACATACCGAACCGGATCGGCAACCGTCGAGTGAGGCTCAGCCACTGCCTACTGTCGCAGTACCCGGCGTGATCGTAGTTCGCCTTGTGTGAGACCGATCACAGAATACGCGACGCCACCTGCGTACCGTGAGGGGGGCCGAAGTTGGGACCTAATCCTATGACTTCAGTCAGACCTCGCCGTTGGCTCACGCGACTATTCGCGAAGAAAGCCGAAAAGCCCCGCATCTCGCCTCATCATGCGGTGGCAATTCGATGTGGAAATAGTTCGTGTCAAGCGGCTCAAGACAATCAGGGCAAGCGTTATCTCTCTGCTGAAGCGCCGCTGCTACCGTTGGATCAATGCGATCGGCCCGATCAGTGTGAATGCCGCTACCAGCATTACGAAGATCGTCGAGACGGCGCGCGTCGCAGATCGGAACAAGGCTTACCAGGAACGACAGACGCGAATCGCAGGGAGCGCCGGCATGCGAAAGATCGCCGAGCAAATGATGAAGCCGACGAAGCCGAGCCGTTTTCGGTACATGACGACAGTTACTACGCGCACGTGGGGGATACGACTCGTTTAGCGTCTCTGAAAGTCGATGAACCGGACGGGACCGATCCATACAACTCGGGTAGTTTCGACAAGTCGAAATCCTGGAAATCAAGATCGCGCAAGTAACCGCGGCCTCCGTGTGCCGAAACCAATGACACTGGATTCACATGGCCCAGTTCGGCCAGAAGTCGCCCCAGTATTGTCGCTATTGGCCGTAAGCAGCCACCCGGCTGATAAACTGCTGAGCGACTGCTTCTGACTCAAGACAGTCATTCGTCTGTGGAGCGATGCTAGTGTCTTGTCGGATTGATGGGCGACAATTAGGCCCCCTGTTTTCTACTGGAGGGACTTGTCTTGAACGAGCAAAACCAACGACAGAGCATGCAAGGCGGCTGCTTGTGCGGGTCGCTTCGCTATGAGATTGACGGCCATCCGCGCCGGACCACCAACTGCCACTGCCTACACTGCCGACGGTCGAGTGGCGCGGCGTTCTTGACATGGTTAGAGTTTCACCCGTCTAGCTTCAGGATTGTATCTGGAGCGCCATGCCGGTACGAATCACGCCCTAATGTGATTAGGCAGTTTTGTGGAACGTGCGGAACCCAGTTGACTTATGAGCACACGAATGAACCCGACACGATCGACGTGACAGCGTGCAGTCTGGACAACGTGGATTCGGTGTCGCCAGAAGATCACGTATGGTGTAGCCGAAGGGTGCCGTGGCTGACGCTTGCTGACGGACTTCCTCAGTACAAGGTCGGCAAATACGATGAATGATGGGCAGTTCGCCCGCGCGCAGGTAAGAGCCCCAACTTGCTGCGTCTAGGTCTGATCAGGGATGCGTGCCTGTGGCCGATTGCAGCCGGTCATCACGTCCCAAAAGCTGGCGCCCGAGCGGCGGGTAGCGGGAAAACCGGACACTCAATCTGGGCGGTGAGAAAGGGTCAGTACTGGACGCCGACGTCCCTCGGTAGCTAGTGGGAGAGGGCCCGTATCCTCGAGATTGAATGATCAGAAGCGGCATTTCCGATACTTGCGATAAGCCACCTTATCGATACATACACTGGTCGATTTTTCCCAAAAGACCCATATTCACTCATCCAACGCCCTATCAGTGGTAGCTTGCGGCCAGTTGGCATTCGCAAAGGAATAACGGTGTACGACGATACTGACCCCGTCTTCGCGCATTTGGATGAGGTCGATGTGAGTTGCCGGACCGAGTCAAGCGAGGCACGCCAGGTTGACGTAAAGCCCGGGCTTGCGGCGCAAACTCAGTTACCCGATGAGCTCAGATGCATTCTGGAGCGCGTGTCGGATCTGCCGACAGCAGTGCTCTCAGCCCCCCGTGTCCGGATTGAAGAGCGTGAAATTTGTCAGTCGTTCATCGATGCCATCTCAACCCAGCCACCGCCGATCACGAGTGATGCCAATTGGCAACAGCGACTACACGCTCGAAGGAAAGCGCTGACGCCCTACACTGGGAAGGCGATTTGCAGTGTATTCGTGTGCCTGCCCGGTTATCACTGCACGATCGAAATTGATCGATCGACGGCAAAGGTCGTTTACTGGGAGTGGCAGCGCGCGTGACGCGGCGCCAAGCCGCCGCAACCGATGGTCACTCGGCCTGTCCCGCCTACTGTCTCGTCCACGTTGAAATGATTGGTGATTCTGACGGCAGTCGTTTGGTGTCGGCGGATAGCCAAAGGGCTTTCGATTTTACTTCGTTCTGTCATTTGACTGTATCAATAAAGGCTCTTCTTCATAGAATGAATAATGGCTCTCCTTGCGACATTCGCACGAATCGAAATTCTCGTATCCCGACGGTCCTGGGCCTAACTTGTGGCCCAAAGTTGGGGGAAGGCCATAGTGATCCAATTGATGCCTTGTCGTATAAGGCGGCGCCCTCCGACACACCGGCGAATTAACGCTGATTTCTTAATATTGGCACGACTGCTGCTTTGCGAGCGTTTTTAAGCGCCTGGTCTTGTTGCTTTTCTATGTCGGCGAAATTCTTCTCGAGGTCGTCCAGCTTAAGGCGCAGTGTATCGGATAGTTTTTCGGAATGGTCCGCCTGCTGTCGATATCGTTCTGCATCGGTCTCATACTCCTTACGGCTTCGCTCCAGAGCTTCGACACAGCGTACCAACTGCGCGTTATGAATCCTGAGTTCTTCCAACTCTGAGAGATCGCGTTCCCGCGCCTCGAATTCTTTCTTTACTCGTACGACTTCACGATTAAGGTCCATGTTTTCAGCCTCTAGCTTACTCACGTTTCGCTCTAGCACTTGCAGCTGCCCTAATCTGAGTTGAGCTGCGACGATCATGTTTTCGCCTGATCCGTGTTCCAGAGTGGCCGATTCTACAAGTTTGGCAAACGACTCTTGCTCAGATCGTGCTTCCTTGACTTCCTTCTCGAGCAATTTGCGTTTTTCAAACGACCTGGCCAGTTCGCGCTTGTAGAACTCTTGGGTTTTTTCGAACTCCGATTGCAACGCAGTAGTCTGTTGTCTTAATGAACCCAGGGCATTTTGTAAGGTGCTAAGCTTGATTTTGGTGTTCTCACGTTCGGTGCGAAGCATGAGTACATTCTTGGCCAGCAACTTTGATTTCTTGAGTACAGACTCAAATTCGGCGCTTCGTTTAGCGTTTGTAGCTTGAAGAGACTCGATTTTTGCTCGCGATCGAGAATAATTGTTGGCGATCCGGTCCCTTTGAGTAATGACGTGGTCCAAATTTGCCTGGGCCACGGTGGACGCCTGGTCGATGCGGCGTTTGCTGATAATGGCTTGAATCAGCCACCCACAAGCGACGCCCAGTATGCCGCCTCCGACCGCAACCATCGCTGTTTCAAGAATCGAAGTGCCCATGCCTGTCCCTGATGCAGGATTAGAAGACCTTTCCTGATGGTGCCAGTATGGACGCGCCGGGGACTATGAAATACGACGGATCGCACAAATTGAGACTTATTTCGATCGGAGCTGACAGGACCTCCCGCAGTCGTTCAAGGAGGAAGAGGGCACTGAGCTCTTGACAGGAGTCAGCGGCGAAGTTCTCGGCATACGTTGGGATTGGCGCGACAAGGCAATTAGTTTCTTGTATCAACAAAGGCCGTTCTCGTTACTAGTCTGGCAGTAACGACGCCTTGCCGCTAAAAAGAACCAGAAGGGCGCGCAGAAACCGCAACCGAATCACCGGGCGCGTGCGCGCCACACCTGTTTTGCGGTTGCAAACAGACCTCCGAGTGCGATAGCCACCGCAAACCACGCGCCGTGACCAAGTTGCCACAAAGGGTGTAAGGCTCCGACCAGGGCGGCACCCAGAATTGCGGTAGCCACAACACGCACTGGCCGTGCCGAGGAAGGACTGCTTTGCGATTTCGTGCGGGCGAACGGAACGACGGAAGTGGCGTTTTCGAAATCGCCATACACTGACCCATGGCGCTGGCGCAATTTACGGTCTTGCATCGATATGCCTACCAGAGTCAGGATTGTAAAACCGCCAAAAAAAATCGTCATGGGTAACGTCTTCGCCAGCAGCGCATGTGCTGCCATCACCAACGCGAGTCCAATAAAAAACGGGTGTCGTGTCACGCGTTCAATGGGAGTTGGCCCGGTTAGCGGCTGGTGCCTGGCGTCGTGAGAAGCACGCATTCGTCGCGCAAGAACAGCTATCGCAGATTTCGGATAACCGGCGAGACCGGCCATCGTAAGTGCGGTACCTGCGAAGGCAACCGCACCGAGGCCCCACTTTGCGGCCGGTACCGCGGCCAGATTTAATCCACTCGGTCCGTGCCCGCCTTCGTGAGCGATAACCACTGCCAGCAGCACCAGGCTTGCGGTGGCAACACCGGCATACAGTGCGATGAACGATGTGTCACCGAGTCGGTTAGTAAGCCGCCGCCGGATAGGTGGCCAGCTCAACAACAGGTGTGTTCCGCCGAACAGCGCCCAAGCACCCAGCACGGCGACGGTCGGAGTTACCATCGAACACCGGCCACGGCCAGGACCGCGTGGTAAGTGGCTTCAATTAAGTCATTCGCGATAGGCGGTGGCGGTTCACCCGCCTTGACGTATTTTCCGACCGCAGCGTACGGCGCTTCCACCAACGCGAAAGTCACGGCGCTCATTGATGCGCGATCTGTTTTACCTAATAGCCTGCGACAAAAGCTTCTCAGCGCACCCGACATTTCCGCTCGCAGTTTCAATGCCCGCTTAGACATCTCCTTTGGCCAGGTGCCTGCAAAGAAGTCTTCGCTACGATACAACGTCAGTATTCGTGCTTCTTGCGGGTGCTTCCGAACCCAGCCTGTTAGCGAGCGCGCGGCGTTCAGCCCAGCCACCTTGGCATCAGGTGCTTTCAGATGCGCCGCGAAGTCGCCTTGGAACTTCTCGACCGTTCTCAGCCACACTTCGCCGAGGAGCACATCCCGCGAGGTGAAGCGATGGTAGATAGATCCCGTTGGCGCGCTCAGTGCACCAGCAATTCGAGCAATCGTCGCACGGCTGGGTCCGTGTTTGGCAGCGACCGCGGCAGCGGCAGCGACGATTTGATCGTTATCGTAACGAGCAGGACGGGGCATAGTTTTAGAATACCTATTCTAATACGACTTGGCAAGAGACGTGGTTGCCATCCTTTCGTCATTTGGCCGGTGTTACTCAAGTCGGTGAACCCGATTATAGAAAGCCGAACTGTCTTTCTTCGAGCGCCTGCTGTTGAGCAAATCGAAGTCGCTGGCCGCCAGGCGGCGTTATCGCCAGTAATCTGGAAGCTAGCATGTGCTAGCAGCTGACAATCTAATTTAATGCCGACTGCACAGTCTTAACTATTGGTACAAAGTTGGGATTGGCGTTGCGGGGTAGGGCGAGGGACAAGTACTAACCGGCTACATCCCACCCAGGCTGAGAGACTCCTTTTCCCGGAACCTGCCGCTCTACGAGTGTGTGTACCAAGCTGAAACCAGCGAAGAGGAGATGGCCTCGCGGTAGTCATTGACGAGTTCAGACGGAGGCATGACCTCGAAGACCGCGGGCCTCTAAATCGTCGTTTATCGACCATTTCGCTCGGAGTGGGGGCCAACTTCTGTCTTCCTCTCTTTCACTCGTATGGTCGGATTCTCGCAATTTTGAGTGCCACGAACTATACTGACCACTATTGGGCATCGCGCACCAAATAAGAAAATATGAGCGCCTTGCCAGTTGTCGGACGGCTTTACACAGGGATCACCTGCGTCTCGACCAAGGCCCAATCGCCTGTTCAATGATGTGGTGCATCTCGTTCCGTCCGCTTTGGTCGAACGGTGAGTGAGGATCGCGCCAGCGTTGCTAGCAGTTTTTCGTCTTTGCTCTCAAGCACTCGTGGCTGTTCAGCCGGAGCGGGTTCAGCAATCCCGCGGTTTCGACCGTTCACAGCAGTGCGTTTAGAGGAGAGCGAAAGTGACCGACAGACTTCACATTAATCTCGAACTTGACCGAGTCTTCTGTCATGACGAGGGAGACGGATGGGGCGATGCCGAGCCTTACCTTTGGACCGTTTTCTTCAAAATCGACGGCAGCACCATCATCGTTGCTGACGATCTGACCCTGAGCGGCAACGCCACGATTCAGACTACCCCGGGCAGTCACGGCAACCTTAACAATACGGATGTAGACGAAGGCGACAATGTCGTCATACCGGCAGCTATTGGCCATTTCGACACTATCCTTGAACCCATACCGTTATCCCCGCCGTGGGATCAGTTGGCGGACCCTTTGGGTGGCGTAATAGGCGTCGTCGCCGTTCTCATGGAAGAGGACAACGTGACCAACGACGGCGCGGAGGCGGGCCACCGGGCACTCAATGACGCCGTTCGAAATGCACTCAATCAGATCGTCTCGACTCGGAGCCTCACCAACCAGGACGTAACTGACGAGGAGATAAATGGCTTCACTTCGAGCATTGAGTCTGCTGTTTCCGGCGCGATCCAGGACCAGCAGAATTGGTTTGAGAATTTATGGAGCTGGATCAACCCCGACGACTCTATCGGCACGGACGTATTCCTGTTCAGTTATAGCGATCTCGAGAGCGGCGGCACGACTAATTTCAACAGGCGCTGGCGTAACGAGGGCGACTGGGAGCTTTTCGGCCACGTTACATCGACGGTAATGTGCCCCGCGGAAGCTGTAGACGCATTACTGGGGTCTCTCTATAGTTCGCGAACCATGTCGATTGAACGCTCAATTTCCAAGCGACGCGTCATCGATCCCGATAGTCCGAAGGACCTTTGCAAGCCGAAGCTTTCGGACAAGGAGCTTGTGCAAGAGCGCCTTCAAATCAACAAGCTTGGCCGCGTTCTCGACCTCACGGCGCTTCGCGAATTCCGAGACGGCCCCTATAGAGAGTATGAGGGTCTGGATCGCTGGTGGAAGCTGGCTCAGCGCGATTTGCCTGCTGTTGTCGGTACCGTGCTTCGTCACACAGAGCTTAGAGAGCCTGCGCTGGTTCTGTCCGCATTCGTAAATGAATTCTCCCGCAATCCAGACATCGAGTTTTCGGAGGAAACGCTTGCAGCAGCGCGGGATTTCTTTCTTTTGCTTAAGAAGCACTCTTCTCGACGCCGCCTGGCGGTTGATGCGAGTCGTGCGTTGACTGTCCTGCCAATGCTATCGGGATGCAAGCGTCATGATGTGCTAAAAGTGTTGTCGACCGTGCCACCTGCGCGGCACCCAGATGTTCCTGGCACAGGAGCCAGAATCAGCAAACCCAAAGAGGTTCGGGATTTCGAATTGAAAATTGGCCTTAGACATCAAGAATAATTTCCCTCAACAAATATGGGAACAAAGATAAGGGGATACTTATGCCAAGCGAAACCACTTTATTTACGCGAGATGGAAACTGGAAAGCCGAAGTAGAAGCCTGGAAGAACAACTTTCTCTTCTACAAGAGCATCGGATGCCAAGTGACCGTCTATCACCGGGAGGAAACGAAGAATGTCTGGGGTAACACCTCTACCGACTGGGTTAAGCGTGCGGCAGACTCGATCTTCATTCGTAACAGGTACAGCGGTTCCGGACCGGGGGTTGCCACCCGTGAGAAAACGTGTAATGAGGCCAGCTACTGCGAACTCAAAGAGTGGGCGGTCGGCATTACCGTAACCATTCCGCCGGATGGTATCGACGATGTCGGCGGCGGAGCGATTCTTGAGATCGATTCGGTCGATAGTTCGGTGAGTGTTCGCATTGAACGCGAGACTCTGACCGGCGAAGTATCGGCTTCGAGCGCTTTCGGTGACTCCAGTATTTGGTGACTGCCCCCTACTGGTTGAGAAGGCGCTTCGGCTCCGTCGGCGCAGGGCGACTTCGCATTCTTGAATCGCTAGCTCTCGAGTTGGGTAGGGAGCAACCTTCTTGCCCTCGAGAGCTGGGTCTTGATCACGCTGCGCTCAATTGCCTAATCGATGACCAATGGCTCGACTCACTCTGTCTCGCTATCGATTCCAGAGGAGGGCGATCTAGATTGCTCGAGGTCGCGGGGTGGGGTGCTTCGCTGGGCGACCTGGCTACACCAACAGACTACGCGCTTCGAGAGAGCGTGATGCAAGAGTCTGCACTGTTCAACCTCGGTGTTGCATTGTTCGACAGTTTTGTCGATGACCAGGACCCTCGAGTTGCAGAAGTCTCGGTCGCTCTTTCGCCCGACAGATTGAGCGCTCGGCTTGTCGGCTCCGAGCTGCTTTGCCATTGGGACGCTGTCGCGGACTCTGGCACCCGTGCGGTAGTCCGACTATTCGATGTCGCACTTCGCGGCGTTCGTGAGCGCTGCGATTCCGATCCCATTCAGCTCAATGAACTATCGAATCTGCTTACTCGTATGTATCACAGCGAACTCGGTAACATAGACGATCCGTTTGCGGCGAAACGCCTTCCCGTTGAGTTTATTGGTCACCTAGGAGCCGTATCAGGATGCCGCAGGCGACTGGCGATGTTTGAGAAGCTGGCGATCTTCTTGCAGAGATTCGATGACTGGCAAGATATTTCAGATGATTTTCTGGCGCGTGCCCCGAATTCTTATCTGTCACACCGTCGCCCTGTTGGCGTCCTCGCGAGTTCTCAGCATGCATGCGCCGGTCTCTGGCTGATACTCCGTGGTAGCAGGTACCACAGTTCCTTGAGCGACTCCCTGGTTTCATCGATGTCGGAGACGCTGGCCGAGGCGCGAAAGCTCGGCTCTATTGTAGAGGATAAGCTGGTCCTTTTCTTGCGCCAGCTTGTTTCCTAGTGTGCGACGCCTTAAACGACAGCTTCGATTGATTGGCGGCTACGCCAAAGACAGCGCCTCGCAAAAATGGTTCCTCGCTCGTCACCCACCCAGGGCGCCGCTCTGGGATCGATCACAGACTCTCGAACAACGGATTCCCGATGCTATCGAAAGGGGGTCGTCTTATCTCTTGAACCAACAGTCGATGGATGGCAGCGTACGCGGTTTCTTGCTTGTCCCTGGCGCATCGACATCGTGGCTCACCGCGCATGTATCCCTGGTAACAGAGCACGTCCCGTATCTTGATGCTTTTCGCGAACGGGCAGCTGACTTCCTTGAGCACTGCGGCCCCGACGACGGTGGCTGGGGCTATAACAGGCGAGTAGGTGTAGACATTGATAGTTCGGTACAGGCGCACATGGTTTTGCTGAACCAGGAGCGGTCTGTACCGACGTTCGTATATGAATGGATTCTCGCTTCCCAGCACGCTGAGGGCGGTTTTCCTACGTACGCGCCGTTGGGACCTGGCGGTTCGGCTGAGCACGGTTGGCAACAACCGCATCTGGACGTCTCAATTGTTGTCTGCGAGTGGCTTCGCAGGTACAACCTTGCTCCAAGCAGAAGGTCATTGCTCGTTGATTGGATACATTCCCAAACTGCCAATGCCAGTGTGCCGAGCTATTGGTGGAACGGGCAACAGTACGGTCTTTGGGCTCTTGCACGGGCGTCTCTGCTTGACGAACGTTTCACATCCGCAATTACAGACCCCTTAGACCTGTCTCATGAGGCCCCAGATCTTCCCATGGCGCTAACGGCGGCACTATCAGTCGGTGCGAATAGAGGCCTTGTAGCCGCCAAGCTCGATCACCTGCTCAGCCTGCAGCTCGACGATGGGTCGTGGCCATGTGCGCGTTGTCTGCGAGTGACGGATTCCAAGGTTCATTCTCCTGATTCGGATACTGGTGGACGACGGTATGCGGATAAGCGGCGGGTCTTTTCAACGGCACACGCGATTGCGGCGCTGCAGGTCGTGCAATCTGATATTCACAGACCGCTATTGATAGACGAGTAGGTCGGGAGATTCTAGTTTGCTTACAGCTTCCTGGATGTAGGAGCACCAGGAAGATTCAGGAAAGATGAATCGCACCAGGAAATCGGGTTTAGTAGGCAGGATCCAATTGACGACATAGGTGGTGCAAGAGTGCCATTCCACGACATTCGGGCCAGCGGAACTGGAGATTCGGCAGGCCACGAGAACGATTGAAGCGGGACTACGGAGGGCCATGCCACAAGAAGAAGTCTATTCAGGGTAGGCTTGATCTGGAGTAGGCACGCTTTGTCCGTCTTCAAACAAATGGAACAGACGACTACACGATCGAAGGAAAGCGCTGACGCCCTACACTGGAAAGGCGATTTGCAGTGTATTCGTGTGCCTGCCCGGTTATCACTGCACGATCGAAATTGATCGATCGACGGCAAAGGTCGTTTACTGGGAGCGGCAGCGCGCGTGACGCGGCGCCAAGACGCCGAAACCGATAGTCGCTCTGCCTGACCCGCCTACTGTCTCGTCCGCGTTGAGATCATTGGTGATTCTGGTGGCAGTCGTTTGTGTCGGCCGATAGCCAAAGGGCTTTCGATTTCTTTTCGTTCTTTCAATTGACTGTATCAATAAAGGCGCTTCTCACTACTATCGTTAGTAGCGATTATCGATTCTAGTGGTAATGGCCTTTCTCATTACCGGTTGAGGAAGAAGAACCTCCGAGTCTTCTAAGCATAATGCTTAACTAATGGCCCGAAGTTAAGACCGGGGTCAGTTGAGGAGGGCGAGCGGCCAGTTCTGCCCCTTTGTTGCCACCCAGGCTTAGTGTCTGCTTTTTCCGAGAGCGGCCGCTCGAGTGTCTGCTTTTGGGAAGTCGCGAGGGTCTGCTTGCGGCCAGAAGGAGTCGCTGGATTTGACATGTCGAGTGTCTGCTTTCAGTCGACGAGGTGTGTCGTCAGCTTGGGAAGCTGAGGTTCTACCATTGAACTACACCCGCCTCTCAGGGAGTTACGCCTCACTCGGGCTAAGCTGAGCATAAAAGTGAGAGTAATTCGATTCTAAGCGATTCTGAGGCGATTGGATAAGAGTTAATTCCGGATTGTCCAGAATGGCGGTAGCTAACCTACGGTTTTTACCCAGTTATAGCCGGCGCTTCCGACTCGATCAACCCGACGGAAGTGCCGGCGCCTGGCAATGCCGTCGAACGCCAGGCAGTGCCGGCTTCAGTCTTCGTCGACGATCTCGAACGCATACACACTATTGTTGCGAATCTCCATACCGCCTATGGTGAACGGGATTCCCGTAACCGCCTGCAGGAAATCGATGGAAACCGTGCCGCCGCGACTCGCGCCAGCGCCCCAGTACACGACACCGTCCACGATCGCAGGCGATGATTCGACGGCGCCGCCAGCGGCGCCTGCAAACTGCGAATTGAATTCGAACAGAATGCTGCCGTCGCTAGCGTCCAGTGCAAACATCGATCCTTCGCCATCAAAGGCACCGCCAAATAACACACCGTTCGCCAGCGTTACCGAGCCGTGCAGGAGGCCGCCGGTCTGATCGGGCTCAGGTATTTCGTCGACGGGCGGTCGACCGTCGGTTGGCAGGGGGCGTTGCCACAGTATCTCGCCGGTGGCCGCATCTAGCGCGCTCCAGAACCCGGTTATCGTTCTGAGGTTGCCGGTCGCGTCGACCCAGGTACTGATCCCGTCCGCGTTCGACACTGCCTCTGCTGGCGGATTTACGAGGGTCCAAGGTTCGCCGTTCTGGTCGAGCCCGAAGCCGGGACCGCTGAACTCGGTTTCCGCATTGAGGAAGCCCGGAAAGCCTGGATATATCGGGTTCAGCGGATTCGAATAGAACGGCAGATTGCGGTCTCGGCTGGAGTTGTTGCTGTTCGAACTCGCAGTGTAGATAGTCACGCCATCGCTCGCCGAGCCCCACTGCATACCACCGAGAACTCCGCCAGGACCGACACGAGTCGACCAGATAAGCTGACCGTTATCCGGGTCGAGCGTATAGAACATGCCACTCTTCTCTCCGACCGCCAGAAGATCTCTTGGCTTCCCGTTGGCCATTTTCACCTTTTTCAACGCCATCGGCGCCTGCCCGAACCCGTAGTCGGGCGCGGAAACGTCGGAGCAGCTTGCGAAGTTGCCGGCCGGAACCGTAGGCGCGGTGCCGAGGATCGGCGGAAAGAAGATCAGCGTGAAATCGGGAGCCGCACAGGAATGCACCCAGGCGTCGTATTCCCTGGCGCGGAAGACCCAGTTGATTGCCCCGTTGTCCAGATCGAGCGCCATTACTGCGTCAACGTGGTTGCCGACGGCATCATTCAGATTCTCACAGTCGATCCCATCGGGCAGGTCAGGGGGCGGCTGATTGCCCGGATCACGCCGGTGTCGTTCGCATTGCCGCGCTTTCTCCGGCACGATGTAGTTATTGGCGGTGCTGACATAAACCTGACGGCGGGCCAGGTCGACGGACGGGCTGCCACTATAGATCGCAACGCCAACGAATCCGACATCACCCGGCTGCAAGATGCCGTCCGGGACGTTGCTACCGGGTGTGGTATACGTCTGCCAGAGAACACTGCCGTCTCTCAGGTCCAGGGCCACGACGCTACCGCGGAAGGAGCAGCAGGGATAGGGATCGTTCGGACTGCCGCCGAACTGAGCAGCCGAAGAGTTGATCGCCAAATCTTCTTCCCAGCTCGACACGCCTACGACCACTGTGTTGCCAACGATGACCGGTGAGCCCGTAATCTTCGCGGCCGGGTGTAAGTCCACTAGCGTACTCCACTGAAGCTCGCCATTGTGCCGATTGATCCCCGCCACAACCGCACCGTCGTTCGGGATGCAGGCCGGCGCGCCAGCCGGGCACGTCGGGATGAGGATGTGTTTCTGACTACCGACGACCAGCGTATTACCCTTCACCGCTGGTGTATTTCGGGAAAAGAACATGAACTTGCCCGGTTTCGAATAGTCGACCGGAAAGAACTTCTTCCAAACCGGTTCGCCAGTCTCGGCATTGACAGCGTGCAGGTTGCCCGCCCAGTCGGGGAAGTAAAGCACCCCGTCGACAACGGCCGGCGGTACGGTCACGTCGCCGACGGTCAATGGGAACAACGGATTCACAGACACGTCAGGAGTCGTCTGGTAGACCCACTTGACCTGCAACTGACCAACCGTTTCCGGCGAAATCGCGGTTTCACCTCGGGCGTAATGCGCGTTGGTCAGGTCGCGGCCGAAGAATCTCCAGTTGCCGTCGTCTTCGTCGGCGCGCGCCAGATCGGACAGGAAAAGCGCGGCGAGCGCCGTTACTAGAAACAGCGCCGCGATGAAAAGACGAAGTTTTCTTAGCTCAACATGGATCGTGACGGATCGATCCCGACTCGCGTTTTTCATTTCCTGCCCCCCATCACAGCAAACACACACCAGCTCCTGACCGCATTATTGAGCTTGCTAAAAGTTAGATCGTCAGAGGCAGTTGTGAATCAATCTGGAAATAATGACCTTGTTCGAGGCACTTATATCACAAAGTATAGACCCGCAAAACGATTCTGCTCGGACCAATTCGAATTGCCTGTCACGGTCGCGGGGCTATGTGAACACCGGGTGTTGCGTACTTGTTGTGCCCAGCCATGGTGACCGGGGAGCGACATCTGGCCGCGGAGTGTCCTGGAGCGACGACCGTACGCACTGCCTTTGGGCAAGAGTTTGTGGCAAATCCACCGCGAGTCCTGGGCGTAAATCTGAGCGCACTGAGAATGCCCATTTGACTCAGCGGGTCGCCTTTTGGATGAAGTAACTCGCTGAAATCGGTGGTCACAGGACCACTGAAATCAGGCGGTTATTGATGAGGCCAACTCAGCGACTCCGATTGGGAAGTTGTTGTTCTGCCCGACCACTAGAAAGCGGACATTCGAGCCGGTCGTGCTGGCCGTCTTCTCTGGGTCAGAAGGAGTCATTCTACCTCAGACCAGGCCAGCGGCTGCTTCCGGCCACAAGCAGCCGTTCAATCAGACAGACTCTTCTCCATGAACACGCTGAGCGGGTCGAGTCTGTATGCACCAAAAGGGCCGCGTTCGGAGTAGCCGAGCTTGTGATACAGCCGGAGAGCTTCTGGCTGCATCGGACCTGCCTCTAGTCGAATAACTCTGATTCCGCTGTCAAATAGATATTGTTCGAGATGTCTCATTACAGCGGTCGCCAGGCGTTTTCCCCGCTGACGTTCGTCTACGAACACTCTCTTAATCTCGCCGTACGTGATGTCGTCTTCAACGAACTTTACTGCGCCGCATGCAACCAGTTCCTCGTCAACGTATCCGGCAAAAAACGCCGAATCCACGCCAACCAAAGCATCCAGAGGCTCAGCATGATTGCTCTCTGCAGGATACAGCGCACTCAGATATTCGTCAGACTTTGCAACAATGGACTCAACTCCTGAAGCATTGACATCCCAAACTCGGCGCATCTTGAGTTTTTCTGACATCCGCTCGATTTCCCAAAAGTTGGCCACAACTCGCTGGCAAACACACAGCGACTGCTTCGGGTCAACAGCAGCCTCTCAGTAGTTTAGCAGCCCAGGGGCTGTTTACCGCTAGAACCAGCCATTCATTCCCGGTCAATCGCAACAATAAGCTGATAAACCGTTGGATTAACGGCCTGCATCGCCGGATGGCCGGACGAGAACACGTGGTCGCCGATCACCTGACGATATTCCGGAGACGGTGGTCGTTGATCAGACGCAAATCGTACGGTCCACTTGCGACTAAAAGTGCGGCAGCCAAGGTAGGTCAAGCGTCCCTTTCCACAATCTACGACAGTACCTCCATAGTCGAAGTCGAAGCCGGCCAGACGAAACGGATAACCGTTCAGGATTTCGACTTCTTTTAGTGTGGTACCCAAAGACACGCCATCGTCCGTAGCCCACTTTGAAGCTTTTCCAGTGAGCCGTACTTCCTTGGGTGAAATGCGTTGGCTATCTCTCCATATGATTTCGATCCGCCTCTCCGGATCGTTCTGATATACAACCGTTCCGGGAGTGACAAACCCTTCGCCAAGGTCAACGTCTGCATTGCTGATTGCCGCATCGCCGAAAAGCGCCCGAAGGTCGACTTCAGATGTCGAAGGATTGATTGGACCAACTCGTTGGCCGGGATCTATCCGCCAATCCACGGGAGCCTCTTGCGCAACGCTTGCGGTGCTAATCATCGCCAGAATCGTCGCAATCCAACGCATGGGTGCCCCGATTCTGCGCATGACGTCCGTGGCTGCTCTGGCTTGCGGCCGATGATTTCCGCGGAAACAACGGTCACCAAGACACTGGTTTCTCGGAAACTGTGATGAACTCATCGTCGACATAACGAATCTTCTTGAGTAATCCCTCGTTGAGCCCGAAACCGTGAAAGTATATGTACTCGATGCTGCCATCAGCAGCGCGATCAATTTGAAAGTTAGGATGGGCCTGCAAAGCGCCGAGATATATGAATCCTTCGGTAGTGCTTCGCAAGACATAGATGGTTTTGCTGCTGTTGCCAGAACCTCTTACCTCAAGCAGTTCTTCAGTACCGTCCAGATCCATGTCCCGAAATAGACGATCCGACTCGCCATGATCCTTGGCCGATCTTCTACCCGTCGTGCGGCTAAAACAGGAGTCCGCCCATTCGTCGGTGTCGCCGACTGCGTCCAGTGTTCCCTTTGAAGGACATTCGTCGCCGAATCCAATCGGATACTCGGCAGCCAGGGCGTGAGCCACGGCGAACAGGAGAAAGAATCCTAGCTTACTCATGGGGCAAGATTACAGACTATGAGCGGCTGCTGTTCGTCAGTACCAGCCATTGTAACCGAGAATCAGCCAGGGGCTGCTAACGGCCAGAAGCAGTCGTTCTGAATCTACGCGCACTCATCGATAATGGGGCGAATCTCTGGACCGCTCGGTTGCGGGTAAGGTCTCCGAAACGTAAAGGCTTTTTCACAGGGGCCTTTGGTTATAAGCGAATTCAACCTTTCTTTCGCCTCAACCAATGACGGGATGTGGCCGGCTTCCACCCACCAAAGAACCAAGTGGAACTTCGTTTTCTCGAACCATTCACGCCGTCGCCGCATTATGGCCAGATGCTCCTTATTTCGATAAACAAAATCAGCAAGCGATTCCGTGCTCGTCCACACGGACATGTTTACAGCGATATTCGGGTCATCAAATGCTTGGATATCCAACGCATCATTTCCATCACCGGTCAATCGCCAGACGAACCCCGGCTGCGATTCGGCGATCGCATTGACCCGATCCAGATTGTTGACGAAATCT
>Ga0224507_10000300_pt1 | contig 19971 bp, 13 predicted proteins | sample SF_Jan12_sed_USG_3_FD_170159 | JGI IMG/M metagenome (GOLD analysis project Ga0224507, IMG submission 170159) | Sediment microbial communities from San Francisco Bay, California, United States - SF_Jan12_sed_USGS_13 | ecosystem: Environmental > Aquatic > Marine > Sediment | place: USA... | reverse complement strand
AGGTTCCATGGGAGGGGGGGGGGAAATATTTGTTTTAGATATGGGTGCCCCTGTCCTTATCAAAGAATTGGCAAAACAGATGATCAGGTTGTCCGGATCTGAACTTGATCGTGATATTAAAATAATTTATACCGGGCTCAGGCCCGGCGAAAAATTGTTCGAAGAAATTTTCCATGAAAGTGAAGGGTTTCAGTCGACTAGTCATAAAAAATTATTGCTTGCCAGGAGCCGTAAGGTTGATTGGGAGTGGCTGAAAACATCACTGGACAAGTTAAGCAAATCATCAACTGAACGCAATGTTCCAAAGCTTATTTCACAGCTTCGAGAAATTGTTCCTGAGTACAAAGGACAGTATACAGTTGAGAAAGTCGAAAAAGTATCAAATTATAAAGAATGAAATCATAAGATAACGGGATCTCAAAATGACCACTCACCACTCACCCCTCACCTCTTACTCCAAAATCTATGTCGCCGGACATCGAGGACTGGTCGGTTCGGCGATCTGTCGACTTCTCAAAAAAGATGGGTATGACAATATAATTACTGCCACCCATCAGCAACTCGATTTGACTGACCAGGAGGCGGTTCGTTCTTTTTTTCAATCAGAACTTCCGGAGTATGTATTTCTTGCTGCTGCAAAGGTAGGCGGCATTAATGCAAATAATATTTATCCTGCAGAATTTATTCGCGATAATCTGTTGATTCAGACAAATGTCATTGATGCAGCATATCGAGCCGGGGTTAAAAAGCTGCTTTTTCTTGGTTCCTCCTGTATCTACCCCAAAATGGCTCCTCAACCACTCAAGGAAGAGAGTTTGTTGACAGGTCCGCTCGAGCCAACAAACCAGTGGTATGCAATTGCCAAAATTGCAGGCATTAAGATGTGTCAGGCTTATTGGAAAGAGTATGGTTTCCGGGCTATCAGTGTTATGCCGACAAACCTATATGGGCCTGGGGACAGTTTTGATCTGGACAACTCACATGTAGTGCCGGCTCTTATCGGCAAATTCCATACAGCTAAAATTGCCGGTCTGGATGAAGTGGAAATATGGGGAACAGGACAACCCCTGCGGGAATTCATGCATGTTGATGATTTAGCGACTGCCTGTCTTTTTCTTATGCAAAGATACAATTCACAAGAAATTATTAATGTAGGTTCCGGTGAAGAGATATCAATACGTGATCTGGCTTTCATGATAAAAGAGATTGTGGGGGTGAAGGTAGAGATACGTTTTGATATTGAAATGCCGGACGGAACCCCAAAAAAACTTCTTGATATTTCCCGGATTACAGATCTGGGCTGGCAGGCAGAAAAAAAACTGAAAGATGGGATAGAAGAAACATACGCATGGTTTCTGGGGAATCAGCCTGGAAGGGTTTTATGAATTACCAAATGAAGTATAAAGGATATGATCAGAACAGGGATTTTTTCTGATGATTTTGAGTGTTGCCAAGAAGAGATTTTAATCTGTTGCTCAATTTAAACTCACTCTCTATCACATGTAATTGAAAACATGTGCCAAACATTACTATCAATATTCAGCGAGAGACCATTTTCCAGCTTATCATCAAAAATTATTGGCCATTTCTGGAAACGTTTTATCTCATTGTCTGGCTTGATGCCATTCACTATGAATTCAGCGAGAATGGGTAAGTTGCCAGCAAAAATGCACAATGCCGATCCGGAACCGGCCTCTCTGACTTTTTTTCAATCAGCCAAATCTTTTGAGAGAAGAGTAGATAAAGAACTAACGCTCTGATATGACAAATAATTCATAATAACGATGACACAGATTATTGAATACTGCCGATAACTTCTTGATGAAACTCCAGGGAGTAGGCAAAACATATTTTTTATAGAGTTGTCTTGGTATGAGAGGTTTTCAGGAAACGAATACAGTGAAAACCATAGGATGGGCGAGATGTGTCTGGTTCGGCGGGGTCGTCTTTTTGGTTTTAAACTGCTCAGCCGGACTAGGAGTTCTTTTTGCCAGTAGTTCCCCTGCTATCCAAGCTCTTGGTCTGTTCGGAATTGCCCTGTTCCTTATACCAATATTCAGACCGTCATGGTTGAAAGCCATTCTTTTCTTTTTTGCATTGACTTTTCCATTGTATGGATCATTTCCATACAGCACACATTCATTCCTTTTTGAATTGTTTCTAAGCTATTTGGCATTAATTCTTTTTTGCAGACTGATGTTGTTTAAAAGCTATGGAATGAAAGATGAGGGAAGGTCAGAACTAATCCATCTTAGACAGTAAAAGATAATCGAGCAAAAGCCAGTTTTCCCGGCCGTCTGGCCCTAGGTACTCTACCTTCAGGTTGTATCTCCCTGCTTTCAGCTGAGTGTCTTTCATGGTAGTTCTTTCTCTGTTTTTGAATCTGCCTCGCAAAAAACCATTTCGCTGGTTCTTTTTGTGGGTTTTTCTCGTCAAAGGAGTAGCTGTACCTTTTGTTTGCAACTTAGCAATACTGTTTTCATCAAGATATACATTTAAATTACCATCGAGCTGCGCAACGTAAAATGCGCTTAAATTATATGTTCCGTCCTTTGGGATATCAACAACACGTTCAGAAGTAGATCCATTAAAGAATACTCTGCCTCTGGCGTGTAGAGGGTTCGTGGGAGACCAAATTGAAGTGTTATCAGAAGTCATCATCTCTGACTCCCAGATTACAGTAAACTTATTGTGGATTAAAACGACAAGAATAAGAGCAATGATCGGGATCAAGGTGATACCAGACAATTTTCTAGTGTCGGGAAATTTGTAATTTTTGTCCCCTTTCATATCAGAATATGAAATTAAACAAAGGCAAAACACGCTCAGGGCAACCCAGGCAAAGCACCACAGGTTAGTATTACCGGTATGCATAAAAGCGCTGGGAAAAAATTTATAGAATGGCAACCCAGTATATTTTTCAATAAAAAGAAGCAGGTTGCTGGCTCCAATAGGGCGATTAGTTTTCAAGTAAGGGAAAACAACGCCAATGGTAGTATAGATAGCCCCGGAAGCTGTAAAAAGCCAAAAAATAACTCTTCGCCAGTTGTCTTTTGCACCTACCCAAAAGGCAAGGAGCGCGGCCCATGCGGGAAGGGTATACATAAGATACCTGTATGGTGGAGAGAAACCTCCATGCCAAGCCCACCAATTCAGGCCTATAAGCAAAACCAGGGAAAGAAAAATTGAGAAAAAACAGATGTAAAAAAAACTGCTATTTAATCTGAAGGATTCAAATAGAGAAATAAATGCAAGCATAAAAACAGGTGCGACAAAAAATAAACCAAAGTTTTGTCCTCCAAACAATCCCAGCAAATTAGACAGAATGATTTCTGTGGCATTGTAATCTCCCCACAGCCCACTGCGATTTATTAAAACTCCGATTACAGAAAATGCCAATAACAGAACAAATGATCCTGCTATACACTTAGTCTTTTTGCCTCCTGGCATATTAATGGCATAATCAAAAGCCAGGGCAGTGAGGAGTGCGAAAAATCCAATAACAAGTCTGTTCTTTATATAATATGCCAGTAAGGCTACCATAAAGACCAAGACCAATTTTTTCCAATATCTAAAGCTAATTGTTGAACATATGTAAAGTGATAGAGAAAATAAAAATAAACCAATTATGTCGGGAAATTCTACATGAGACAGGAAAATCACTGGACAAGATGTGATTCCGACGAGAGAAGCAATCAATGCAGACTTTATATTTGCTATTCTGTAATTGAAAATAAAGGAGGCTGTTAAAACGACAGAAGCGGAAAGCAGTAGACTATAAAAGAGTAAAACTCCTAAACGACCTCCCAGGGCATATGGAAGATATAGCGCATAGGGGGCTAATGGAGCCTTGATATCACTTGGTGAGGAATGAATAAATTCCTTATGCCATCTTCCCCAATAAAAATCACGATACTCTCTATTTTTAACCGTTAACGTCGTATCTTCAGTGCCATGATGGACTAAACTATGGGTGAACAACATATATTTAACAGCATCACTATAACTGCTTGTCTGAGCTCCCCATGTAGCTATGCCGCCTAATAATGACCACAAAATCAGTACTGAACAGAGTGCATTAGATATATTCCATGAAGGTGATTTAAGCATCCAGGGCAGTAATACATAGCCTTTCATGGCTAACCAGAAAATAAACATTAAGCCTGTATACGATGCGTATGCACCAAAATAATGCCATACTGGTGGTATGGTTAGCCATAACAGCGATATTATAATATTTGCGTATATGTCACGCCGTAATGTTTTTTTCCAAAAACTGCTGGTTCTGGGAGAAATAATCTGGCAAACAAAAATTACTATTGTTGGAATGGAGCATAGAAGAGGCAGAGCAATTACACAAAACTTGCGCCACCCTTGAGGACTGGCAATGTAGCCGCCTAATTTTGGAGATGGTTTGTCGGGCAGTTCCAACCATTTCCAAAGAAAAAACACTATCAAGGAAACAACGAAACTGGTGATTAGGGAAAACCCTATGGCATATCGGGCGCTGTTAAGTTCCAGATAATCAAATTTGAATATACGTTTTTTGGAGTGAGATACTGGTGTTGAGCGGCCCATAGTTTCTATAACAATTTGAAAGTTAGTGTTTTCTTCAACTTTATGCAGCTTTACTCAACTTTTCTTTGATTTTCTCAACATATCTTGCAGGAGCTACTCCTGCAAGAGCTCCGTGAGGCCGCTCGACATTATATTCTTCAAGCCAGGCGCCGATAACCCTTCTTGCCTCCTGAACAGAATAGAATAACCATCTATCAAGGCAGCCATCACGAAAGACTCCGTTGAAACTTTCATAGTGACCATTCTGCCAAGGACTCCCTGGATCAATAAAACGGGTCTTGACTCCAACCTCTTGTAACCAGTTTTGAATCTCCTTTGCGATAAACTCAGGACCGTTATCACTTTTGATACATGTTGGTGTGGCCATTGTCACTTATTCGTTCTGAACGAAACTTGACTCGACAATGGCCAGGAATCTTCTGGACTGTCAATGACAGCTATGCAGTCAATGTTAGCTCACTATTTTTTCTTCGTGTATTTTTTTCCCTGATTGGAGGGATGGTAGTTTAGCTTTCGTATAGTTTCCATATTCGAATATATCTTCTTCATAGAAGTCATTCAATAAATTCATTTGATAATGTCTGGTGAAAGCCTTCACAATATCATTAACCTGGAGATAAACCGGCGTTAAATAATGAAAAGCCTTTAAGGATAAATTCAGCATATACAGTCAGTTTTCAGAATGATATATCTTGCTATTGCCAAATCACAGAATTCTGGGGTAAGTTACGTCGAGAAAGAAAAAGTGCGTATCAGTAGTACTATTTGTTTGGGAACTCCTGTTGTGTTGAGGATCGTCTGGACCTGCTTGTTGCTTTCCTCTTTCCTTAATCTCGTGAAAGTCAAAGGCAAAGTATATCATATGAAACTGTTTATGAACAGTAAGCTCATTGTAGCACAAGAATGGCAAACAGTACTGTAAAGACTTGATCGCAACTAACCATCAACCTAAGATGTTTTTTTATTAGTATAATATTGTTTTTCTTTAGAATACATAGTTTTGATTTTTAATATAAATGGTAAAATTTAATAAATTTTGGTGCGATTGTCATTTTGGCGGTCTTAACCAGGAGAATTTTTAATGAAAAAAGCATTAATAACAGGGGTAACCGGGCAGGATGGAGCCTATCTCTCAGAACTTTTATTAAAGAAAGGATATGAGGTTCATGGTATAAAGCGGCGCAGTTCACTCTTCAATACCGCAAGGATAGATCACCTTTACCAGGGACCACATGAGGAGCATCGGAATTTTATTCTTCATCATGGAGATATGACAGATTCAAGTAGTCTGATTCATATTCTTCAGAAAGTTCAGCCAGATGAGGTCTATAACCTGGCAGCGCAATCACATGTAGCGGTTTCATTTGAGGAACCGGAATATACGGCGGATTCAGATGCACTGGGAGCTTTGAGACTTCTAGAAGCTATTCGTACCATAGGTCTTAAAAATAAAACCCGATATTATCAGGCGTCGACTTCCGAATTGTTTGGAAAAGTACAGGAGGTCCCCCAAAATGAGAAAACCCCTTTTTATCCCCGGTCTCCATATGCCGTGGCTAAATTGTACGCGTACTGGATTACAGTTAATTACCGTGAAGCTTATGGAATGTATGCTTGTAACGGGATTCTGTTTAATCATGAGTCTCCTGTACGTGGAGAAACATTTGTTACCAGAAAAATTACTCGAGCATTCTCTCAGATAGTACTTGGTATGAATGATTGCCTGTATTTGGGAAATTTAGAAGCAAAGCGGGATTGGGGGCATGCCAAAGATTACGTGGAGATGCAATGGATGATGCTGCAACAGGAAACTCCTGATGACTTCGTTATTGCAACAGGCAAACAGCATTCGGTACGTGATTTTGTCGATGCTACGGCAAAGGAGTTGGGTATTACAATAAAATGGGAGGGCCGCGGAGTTGATGAAATTGGTATTGTTGACTCTCTGACCAATAGTAATATAGATGGAATCGAAGGCAAAATTCAAATAAAAGCGGGTGATGTCATTGTTCGGGTGGATCCCCGTTATTTTCGTCCTACTGAGGTTGAAACTCTGCTTGGTGATGCAACAAAAGCCAGAAAACTCTTAGGATGGGTGCCAAAGATTAGTTTTGAAGAGTTGGTCGCGGAAATGGTACGGCATGATTTCAACGAATCCAGACGAGATGCACTATGCCAAAGTCATGGATTTAGAGTGAACAATTACTATGAGTAAAACTGTTCTTATTTTAGGAGTTTCCGGGCAGGATGGATCCTATCTGGCCAAATCACTTCTGGAAAAGGGATACCGTGTTGTTGGGTCATCCCGTGATGCACAGATGTCTTCATTTGCCAACCTTATGCGTCTTGGTATAAGAGATCGGGTTGAGGTAGAATCAGTATCCTCTAATGATTTTCGTAGCGTTTTGCAGGTTCTGAAAAAAGTAAAACCCGACGAGATTTATAATCTCGCCGGTCAAAGTTCCGTAGGGCTTTCTTTTTCTCAACCGATGGAAACTTTTGAAAGTATAAGCATTGGAACTTTAAATTTACTGGAATCTATCCGTATGCTTGAGTTGCCTGTACGATTTTATAATGCTTGCTCAAGCGAATGTTTTGGCAATATTGACGGTGAACGAGCCGTTGAAGAAACACCGTTTCGCCCTCGTAGCCCTTATGCAGTGGCTAAAGCTGCTGCTTTCTGGCAGGTTGCGAATTATCGCGAAGCTTATGGCCTTTTTGCTTGTTCGGGAATATTATTTAATCACGAATCACCTCTTCGCCCGGAACGATTTGTCACTCAAAAGATTGTCCGAGAGGCATGTCGAATTAAAGCTGGTTTGCAGAGTAAGATGAGGCTCGGAAATATATCGATTAAACGTGATTGGGGATGGGCTCCAGAGTATGTTGAAGCGATGTGGCTAATGCTTCAACAGGATAAAGCAGATGATTATATCGTAGCTACTGGTGAAACACATACTCTGGAAGAGTTGGTTGCTACTGTTTTTTCTTATCTGGGAATGGATTGGAAAGATTATGTTGAGTTGAATCCGGATCTGCTGCGACCGACAGAAATTAAAAGTTCCCTGGCAGATCCAAGTAAGGCTGAGAAAAATTTGGGTTGGAAACCACAATACGGCATGAAAGAAGCGGTGACGATGATGGTTGAAGAGTATGTTGAGAGTATGTCTCAATGACCATGCACTACGCCTTCAGAGTCGACTGCTCCATAAACTTCGTCATTCGATGCCGTATACATTCTACCTCAATCGTTTGTTTCTAGAACATGGGTGATTTCAAGGGCCGTCTTATAGCTCTGTACCATTACAGAGGGTTTGTGCTCAGTATGGTTGCCAGGGAATTCCGTACTCGCTATATGGGCTCCCTCCTTGGCAGTATCTGGTCAATTCTCAATCCTCTGGCCCTGATTTTCATCTATACGGTGATCTTTTCCCGAGTCATGCGGGCTAAATTACCTGGGATTGACGACTCAATGGCCTATGGTCTTTTTGTCTGCGCAGGTCTGCTCCCCTGGCTTTTTTTCGTTGAGCTTCTGAGCCGTTTTCCAAATATTTTTATTGAACAGGCTACGCTTCTCAAAAAGGTCAGTTTTCCCAGAATAACGCTCCCTGTTATAGCGCTCTGTTCTGCGACAATTAATTTCTTGATCATTTTCAGTATTTTTCTCACTTTTTTGTTGATTACAGGTCGTTTTCCTGGCTGGGTTGTGCTCGGCTACATTCCATTGCTTATTCTCCAGCAGATGTTTGTGGTTGGGTTTGGCGTAATGCTTGCAAGTGTGAATGTCTTTTTCCGGGATATAGGACAGTTTATTAATGTTATAATACAGTTCTGGTTTTGGTTTACTCCTATTGTTTATGTGCTTACCATGGTGCCGGAAGAGGCCCAGAAGATTCTTCCTTTCAATCCCATGACCTCCCTTGTTCAAGCCTATCAAAAGATTATACTGTATGGCACATGGCCTGATTTCATGCATTTTAAGCTGCATTTTTTGGGGGCCGTAATTGCACTGGTCGGCGGTTTTTTCGTTTTCCATCGTCTGGCCGATGAGATGGTGGACGAGCTGTGAGTGGTCATATCATCGTCAATAATCTGGGTAAAAAGTATAAACGTTACCCGAATCGCTGGGCTCGTCTCAGTGAATGGCTCAGTTTTGGAGGATATCAGGGGCATGAGGCTTCCTGGATTCTGCGCAACCTCAATTTTGAACTGAACCAAGGAGAATCCTTGGGTATTATCGGTGTCAACGGTGCCGGCAAATCAACATTGCTGAAATTGTTGACCAGGACTTCGGCCCCTAGTGAAGGCAATATTGAAATCCAGGGCCGTGTTGCCGCCTTACTTGAGCTGGGCATGGGCTTTCATCAGGATTTTACCGGTCGCGTCAATGCCCTGATGACCTGCCAGATGATGGGCTATAGCAGCGAAGAGGCTCACGATCTTATTGAAGACATACGAGAATTTTCAGAGCTTGGTGATTATCTGGATCAACCCGTCAGAGTTTACTCCACCGGTATGCAGGTGCGTTTGGCCTTTAGTGCCGCCACAGTTACCCGTCCTGAAATTTTGATTGTTGATGAAGCCTTATCTGTTGGGGATGCTTATTTTCAGCATAAATGTATCAGTCGTATTCGTAAATATCGTGATCAAGGAACCACTCTGCTGTTTGTTTCTCATGATGCCGGGGCTGTGAAATCCTTATGCAATCGGGCAATTCTTCTGGATGGTGGTTCTATCATTAAAGACGGTGTTCCGGATAGTGTGCTTGATTATTATAACTCAGTGATTGCACGAAAAAATAATGATGAGGAAATTCATCAGGTTGAGGGTGAGGACGGTCGAATTTCGACTCGGTCTGGAAACGGGAGTGCAAGAATCAGGTCTGTTGATATCACCAAAGCCGATGGACAGTCGGTTCGTTCCTTTCTGGTCAGCGAGAAAGTGGTTTTGCGCTGTAGGGTTGATTTTTATAAATATATGGACAACCCTACAGTGGGGTTTCTCCTGCGCGATCGAATGGGTAATGATGTGTACGGGACCAATACAAGTCATCTTGGTCAAAATGATATATCAGTGCATGAGGGGGAGAGCCTTGAGGTCACCTTTACCCTTGGCTTAAACATTGGCCCAGGGAATTATTCGGTCTGTGTGGCCGTTCACGCTGGCGATTCTCACTTGGTGGAAAATTGTGATTGGTGGGATCAATGTCTGGTTCTGCAGGTCATTGCCGGAAAGGATAGTCCCTTCGTCGGGGTAGCTGCGTTGCGAACTGAGGTTGAGGTCACCAGGAAAAGTCAGAATGGATAATGAATATATATAAAATGCAGATGATATCAGCAGATATACTGCCAAAGCCTGAGAGGAACTGTTCATGCTAGAAACCAACAATCCAGAGATTGATGTAGCTCAGCTGCTTGAAAAAATCGGATTGGAATTGAAACTGCAACAGAAGAAAACCAGAGGCAAGCAGAATCGTGTAGCACCTGAAGAACTTGAGTTCAATGATCCTTATTCATGGGGACAATTGGCCTCAACTCTGGATGTTGCCGAACAGAATGTCAACGCCGGAGCTGAGGTTACCTCCATGCTCCATTATCGGGGAATTGTGCGGCAATTCGCTCGATTACTGGGAAAAATTACTGTATTCCTGGGGCGGGTAATCACTATACCTCAGAGAAATTTCAATAGTTCCATTCTTCATAGCCTGCGAATTATCCTTGATGGTATCCGTGATATGAATCGAAACACGGTCCTTCTCGAAAGACAGATGAAGCGAATCAATGAGAAATCAGCTCTCATTGATTACTTGAAAACAGGGCTTATCACTCAGGAAAGGAGGGTTTCCATTCTTTTGCAGGAGCTTCGTAAACAGGTGACTGCTGCGGATGACAGCAAGCAAACTATTTCTCAAGATCTGAAAGTACCGGACATCCTTGATCCTCTCTATCTTGCCTTTGAAAATAAATTTCGAGGTACCCGTGAAGAGATTCGAGAACGATTGGTGGAGTATGTCCCGCTCATTCGTGCGGCCGGCGCAGGAACGACCAGTCATGAAATCCTAGATATCGGTTGTGGTCGCGGTGAATGGCTGGAAATTATGGAAAATGAAGGGTTGGTGGCAAAAGGCCTTGATCTCAATCATGTATTGGTACAGAAGTGTCGTGAAAGAGGCTTTGAGGTAATTAAAAATGATGCTCTCAGCTACCTGCGATCTCTTCCTGATAACAGCTTGGGGGCGATAACGGCTTTTCATCTTATCGAACATCTCGACTTTGACGACAGGATTGCCCTGTTTGATGAGAGTGTGCGGGTTTTGAAACCCGGAGGGGTGGCTATTTTTGAGACACCAAATCCCAGGAATTTACTGGTGGGCGCCTGTAATTTCTGGTCCGATCCTACCCATCTGCGTCCTCTCTACCCTGAAACACAACAATTCCTCATGGAATATCGCGGCTTCTGTAATGTTGAACTTCATTTCCTGCATCCCCATGAAGGAGAGCAGCGTCTGCCTGAAGAAGAGGCTCCGGAACTCGCTTCACGCCTCAACGAGATTTTGTCCTGCGAAAGGGACTACACAATTGTTGGATATAAGGCATGAAACCTGTTGCTTTTGTCATTCCCTGGTTTGGTGAGAATTTAAAGGGCGGGGCGGAACAGCAAGTCTGGCAAGTCTCCAATCGTCTTGCAAAGCGGGGACACAAGGTCGAAGTCCTGACGACTTGTTGTGCTTCTTTCCTTGAAGACTGGTCCACTAATCATTTGTCGTCGGGCATTGAAAAGCTCGATGAGCTTCTCGTGCGCAGGTTCAAAGTGGACAAGCGTAATGGCGATCTGTTTAATCGAGCAAACAGCCATGCATTGGCAGTTCCTTCGGAAAATTTACGCCCAGGTGTCAGCCCATTTACTTTCGGGATGGGAGAGCTGTTTGTCGCCGAAAATATCAATTCTTCCGCCCTTGAGCGATATCTGAGGTGGAATAAAAAAAAGTATCATGCCTTTGTTTTTATACCCTATCTCTATGGAGTGGTCCTTAACGGTCTCCCCCTTGTTGCCGAACAGTCCTGGTTGCAGCCCTGCCTTCATGATGAGGTCTATGCATATCTGCCTGAAGTCGAGAGTATAATGCGGCAATGCCGTGGTATTTTATACAATTCGCCGGGAGAAGAATGTTTGGCCTCTTATCTGTTCGGGCCGGGTATTGTTCGCAAAGGAGAAGTTGTTGGAGAAGGTGTTGAACGTTTTGACCTGACCAGCAGCAAGTTGCCACAGCAGGTGCGCGGACTCGATCTGGACAAAGAACAATATGTATTGTGCCTGGGACGGCGCGATAAAACTAAAAATACCGACCTGCTTGTCCAAGCATATCAAAAATATCGTAAGAGTCATCCGGAAAGTATTTTAAAGCTCATTGTCGCAGGCCCTGGTAAGGAACACTTTGGCGCTTCAGTTCAAGGTGTGTATGATTTTGGTTTTGTCTCTGCACTCGAAAAAGAAGCACTTCTTTCTAACTGTACGGCTCTGTTTCAGCCCAGTAGAAATGAAAGTTACTCGCGAGTCATTATGGAGGCTTGGTTTTATAACAAGCCTGTGGCTGTTCATGGAGACTGTCTGGCTACGGCAATGGCTGTTGAGGCTGCTGGAGGGGGTTGGCTGGCCGAAAGCTGTACAGGTTGGATGCATCTCTTTCATAAGCTCAGCCGAATGGAAGAGGGGGAACTGATAGAGCTGGGAAAAAAAGGCGGGGAGTATGCCCGGCAGGTTGCGGAATGGGATGTGGTCATTGACCGTTATGAAACTTTATTGGGACTCCATTCTTCAAATATATTGAAAGAAAAAAAGCAGCATCTGGCAGGTTTGCGCACAATTCACCAACTGACTCCCGGGTTTGCCTATGGTGACGCGATAAGTAATCAGGCCATAATTATTCGTGATCTGCTAAGAAGAAAAGGATATAAGTCGGAAATATTTACGGAACAGATCGATCCCACAATGACCCATAAAGCGCACCTGTTAAAGGATGGAAAAGGGATAAAAGGAGAAGATGGGCTGATCTATCATCATTCTATCGGTGCCGGCCTGACTGATTTTGTGATTAACCACCCGGGACCCAAGGGGCTTATTTATCATAATATCACTCCGCCTGAGTTGGTTCGCGATGCAGATCCGGAATTGGCGATCAAGCTTGAACAGGGACTGAGTGACTTGAGCAAACTGGCGCCACATTTTCCTGTCAGTGCCGGAGACTCCCGTTTCAACAGTCTTGGTCTGGAAGAAAACGGTTTTTTATCCCCAGCTGTATTTCCTATTTGTGTTGCTCCTGAAAAATGGAATATTACTGCTGATCCCAACATGATGACGCGGCTGCAGGACGGCCGGGACAATATACTCTTTGTAGGAAGACTGATAGCCAATAAATGCCAGCACGATTTAATCGATGCCTTTGCAGAGTATTTTTCTATGTTCGGGAATTGCAGGTTGATACTCGTGGGAGGGTTTATAGAAGAGGAAAACTATTATCAGTCCCTGAAGGAGCAGGTGCGTTCAAGAGGGCTCGAAGGTGATGTCCTGTTTACCGGAAAGGTAACCGATAGTACCCTTCACTCCTGTTACCGATGTGCTGATCTGTTCTGGTCCATGAGTGAACATGAGGGTTTTGGTGTTCCGCTGATAGAGGCCATGTGGTTTGATATACCGGTTTTTGCTTATAAAAGTTCAGCCGTTCCCGAAACACTAGGGGAGGGTGGACTGCTCTTTACAGATAAACAGAATCTTAAAGAACTGGCTGTGGCAGCGAGACTCCTTATTCATGATCCTGATGTGCACAGCAGAATACTCTCAGGGCAACAGCAACGAAGAAAGGCATTCCTGCCCGAGGTGATTGAGCCGAAACTGGATGCGTTTGTCAGAGGAATGAACGGTTAAAGAAAGGCGGGAGGGAGACACCGTCCATTTTTTCTGTTGATGCTGGCCTGTAACAGCATTCAAGGGGAGGACGCCAACGCCACAAGAGCGTGGTTTATATCTATTGTCGCAGATGACAGTTGACGTAAAAATTACCTTGTTCAAACAAATAGAGTTGAAGCACTCTGAGTCTCTGCTGCATAGAATCGCCTCATCATATTTAAAATTCAGTTACGCTACTCGCAGGAACACGTATAGTGCAATCCATACCTGAGTGAGCACAGCATTTTTGGTGTATCAGGAAAGATTTTAACTTTGAGATAGTGTTTGATCAATTTGCAGAACAGCTTAATTTTCCAGCTATCTTGATAGATTGCTGCTATCCCTGAGGCTTGTCGTCCTGGTCGCATGGAATTTCGTAGAAAATTTATATGAAATTAAATGGTTAGATATGATTGCTTTTTGCAAAGACATCATGAAAAAAGTGTTTGAAATAACCATTGTATCCCTGGTAATGACAGGATTGGCAATCATTTCCACCTTTCCCCTGTTAAAGAATTTCACCACGGGAATTCCATGGAGCTCTTTCAGGAGTGATCTTTCCTGGACCCTGTTGAACCGTCCCGGAGATCATTTGCAGCTTTTTTATTTTTTCTGGTTGGTAAAGCAGAATATTCTCGGCCATGTTCCCTTTAATGCCAATCCCTATGAGTTTAACATGTTGGGAGGCCAGACAGCCGGTAACGACGGCTTTACCACTGCACCACTTGCCTTTATCAGTTTTCTATTCAGTCCTCTAGGGGATATAACAGCATATAACTGCACGGTTATTACCACTTACATTCTGGCCGGGGTTTTTATGTATCTGCTGGCAAGAATAATTACAGGTTCCAGAACCGGCGCCTTGTTGGCCGCGGTTATGTTTACTTTTATACCTATACGGATAAACGGCCTTGCAGGTGGAAATCAATATGCCTTTGTGCTGTTTCTTTACCCAATGATTTTTTATTTTATGGAAAAAGGGATTCGGACTGAAAAAATCCTTTATAATATTCTGGCAGGATTGGGTATCATTGCTCTCTCTTTTAACGAGCCGCACCTTATATATTATTTTTCCTTGTGCATGATAGGGTATTTCCCAATTCGGTTCATCTCCCTGATTCCTACGCAAAACTCAACGATTCTTTCTACACCTTTGTTTCGTTGGCGAAGTATTATCTCCTGGCCCCCGTGGCTCTCTTTGCTGATAATCTGGGGTGGAGGAGCTGCGGTTGTTTTATATGCTCATTTGATAATTTTGCAACGGGGGGATGAAGCCTTTTTATCTCCTGCATTTGGGTGGATGATTGGATACTATCCATTAATCCTTCTCTTCCTGTCCGTAATGCTTGCTGCTATCTATAACCATCTCAGCGACGAAATTACATCCCGAAAAAGTCTGGCAATAGAAGCCGGTTCAATGCTGCCGCTCTATCTGTTTCCGGTAATGACTTTTGTTATGGATGACCATAATCTCGATGCAACTACGGTGATTATTTTTGCCGTAAGTGCTGTTATTGCTATAAAATTATGGTTACTCAAACCATATATTTTAGGGATGGCTGCTCATGTCTGGAAGCACAGCAAAGCCATGAAAAGGCTTCTGGTCACATTCTCTCCCGTCCTAATTGGAATGATAGGAACTGTGGTTCTGACCCTGATAAGGAAACTAAACGCACTTGCGCCATCCACGGAAAGCGGGGGGAGAACATTACATGATATAAAATTGTACTCCGCCCATCTTCAGGACCTGTTCAGACCAATAAGCTCTGTATACACCGGATTATTACCAATAAGTTTCGGGATAATTTTTCTCTGTTATCTACTTTACAATGCAGCTAGGGAAAATAAGATATGCAAAAAGCCCGACGCTAACATGCCTTTCTACGCCTTTATGGCCGTAGTCCTGCTGGTATCCCAAGCCCTGTCCATGGGACTTGCCCTTGGCAACAGGTCATTGTACCTCCTGTTTTATCACTATGTACCGTTTTTTGATGTACCGCGAGTATCAGATAGAATATTGTGCGTTACCATTCTCGTACTTGCCTGCGTCACGGCCGGTATCGCCAACGCTATCATTCGTCACTTCCGTGCTAAATCCTGGGCAGTCGTCTGCTCAGTTATTTTTCTTTTACTAACCGCATTTCAGCTGAAAACCTATTCTATCAATGTTCCCATGGCAATAACGGATCTGTATCCAATTGAAGATGGTTACCAGTATATTAAAGACAACATAGGTGACGGGGTTCTCCTTGAACTTCCTCTCTGGCCTGGAGATTCTCACCAGTCATCAATCTATGAATATTTTATTACCCTGGACAGGGTGAAACGCGTTAATGGGTATACCCCTCTGGTTTCCCGGGAATATATACGATCTGTGTTTGCCCCCCTGCATAGCCTTGATAGAGGATCATTAGATGAAAACCAATACAACCTGCTTCGCCGGCTAAACGTCAAATATATCACTGTTCACGAACACATTGATATTTTTCCCCCCAAGGTAAGCCCACATCCTCCGGCCACGACTGTACGCAGGCTGACAAATTCACCATATCTCGAATATATAGGGCCTTGGACTATTTGGAATAAAAGATATAACAAAATACATGAACAGATATATATTTTCAAAGTTAAGGAAGACGTTGTTCTAAGTGATCAAGCCACTTACTACCCAATGCCTTTTATTTATCGGGCTGGAAGTAGTTTACGTCAACAAACCGGTACAATCATCTTCGATAGAACCATCGGACGCAAGGTATACAATGCGGTTCCCGGTAGGGATAAACCGGGTTTTTTGGTTTACGGACCTTATTCCGGGTTCTTTCCAGGTAAATACAGATGTTACTTCCGTCTAAAATATAACGGCAGCAGTAACGGCACAACCGGAGCCAGAATTGAAACGGTACGTTTTTCCCGGGGAAACCAGGATATACTGGCAATGACTGAATTAACGGAAGCGACTCCGAATGATACCTACCGGGATTATTATCTAGAATTTGAAATCACCAAATGGGAACAGCTTGAATTCAGGGTATATTATTTTGGAACCGGTGAGATATCTCTTGATAAGGTTGTGGTAACCCCGAGGATAAAGAACAGAAACCCTGATTTTCTGGAGGCGGAAATGATGGCCGGCGAGACCGGAAGAATCGTTCCAGTTGAGACGGCTTCCGGTCAGAAGGTCATAGAAGCCAGCCCGAACATAGACAAACCGGGTAGAGTTGTTTACGGACCTGACCTAAAGTATGATGCAGGTCATTATGCTGCTATTTTTTATCTCAAAAAACCAGGGCCAGGGGTTTTGACTCCGGCAGCAAACACAGACGCCGCCGATGCCGCCATCATATCCATCACCGATCATCAAGAAAGCACAGTATTCGCTCGGCGAAGAGTAAAGTCATCCAGTCTGCAATATGATTCGTTTAAAGGAATAAGGCTTGAGTTCACTTTATCAGTCCCTGAAGAGATAGATTTTTCTGTACAGTTTACCAATAAAGTACCCATACAGCTTGATGGAATCGAGATTACCAAACTCAGTGACACAAAATAGTTCCTCGTTTTTCCGGGTGGTTGGATTTGGCAACTGATCAAGTCCACAAATATATGGATATAATGTGAACAAAATTTATCATTTGTGGTTCAGTTAAAGAGTTCGGGGCGTACCGCGCAGAAAATATCGTTTGCTATAGCCTCCCTTTGATGGCGGAAGCAACTTTGTAAAGAGGTGAGAAAAATAATATTGCTGTTATCTTGTGGACTGTGATATATAGCACGAACTTATTGATGATATTGCACTAACAAAGACCAATGCGCAACGTAAGACTTATAATTTTGATTTTATTTTTCATGGGGCTGTCTTGTTCGATCGTCTTTGCGGATTTTCTGCCACATGTATCCATGCAGCATGAAGCAATTGAATATTTTGCAGCAGAAGCAAGGCTGGTCGTTGATGCGCAATTGAATGACACGAAGGGAATTACAGAAGCACGGTGTTATTTCAAGACGGATTCAGATATAAATTACCTGTTTGTATCACTCAATCATTTGTCAGGAAGTAGCTTTCAGTGTACTCTTCCTGGCTTCAAAGCAGGATCGCAAGAACTGGAGTATTTTTTCCTCATCGTCAATGGCAACAGCCAGGTGATCCGATCCACTTCTTATTATGCAAAGGAAGTCGCCAGTGCCGCTGTGCCTCAAGGGCAAGCGACCACTGATCCTGCGACTATTCTGTATGTACACAGTGAATTGGAAAAAATCGAAAAAGATGATACCGGCATTTTTGATGATGAGGTTGTTCTATCGCCTACAACAGATTTAAATCAATTATACGGCTTGCGAGCGGGAGTCTATGAACCGGACGTTATTCCTGATACTCTTAATGCCATGCCCGGGTATTTCGGGGGATTCATTTTAGAACGGATAGATAATACAATACGTCCGGTACAAGGGTTTGCGCCAAATTTAAATCCATCACTTTTCAAGAGCACATCCACAACAGACGGGGACCAGGATACTGTCGACGTCCAAATGTATTCAAGCGTAATAACAGATTCAAGCGTAATAACAGATCCCAGCGTTATAACAGATCCCAGTGTGCTGTCGGATTCCAGCGAACCTCCTCAGATAGGAGGTGCTAATTGGTCAGGATATTTTACCAGAACGGATTCAGACATCAGGGAAGATCTCAAAGCGTCTGTTGTCCTGGCAGATTACCATGTGTCGATCACGACTACTCTGACCGGGCTGGGCCATTATCTCTCGGGCACCATAAACTCAAGTGGCGACATGCTGCTCTATGATAGTTACGATGGAGAAGACTGGACAACACACTATGGGCCGGCCACTTCAACAGAAATAAATATCTATGATTATATCTGGCCACCTGCGCTGGGTGAACCCGAGCCGCCGCTTAATGCCATCATCCTTTATCGTTCTCCGCTGCCGCCGACAAACGTGCAAGCCAGCGACGGCATGTACCCGGATGAGATAACCGTCAGCTGGAATCTTTCTGACGGAGCTACCTTATATGATGTATATTCGTGCAGCAACGACTTGACAGACAGCTGCAAATTTCTGTCGGAGGTAAGCACTACTGAATATGTTGATACGAGGGGATTTGCCGGTAAAATATTTTTCCGTATTCAAGCTTGCAATACGCACGGCTGCAGCCAATTCAGCGATTATGACATCGGCTATAACCAACACGCCTCCATTCCCCAAATTCTCCATCTTTTATTACGGTCCTGATGTAAAGTGGGTTCACTGTCGTTCGACTTGTTGAAGTCGGGTATCGGAGTTGATATTGACAGAGAAAGTCGTCGTCATTATAGATTAATCTGTTGAAATTCTATTAGCAGGGAAACGTCATATGTCATCAACTCCTGGCAGAGTCATAAAAAAAAACCGCTGGTTTTATAAATGGAAGGTTTTATTCGCCATCCTCATGGCTTCATTCTTGCCCCAGGAAGTTCATGCTCACAAGGCAGCACCGCCACCGGATATAGAAACTGCATCTGATAAATATAAGCTCCGCTTTGCATCCAAGACGGGTAAATGGTTCCTTGATGAGCAGATTTCCGGATTACTGTCTATGCTTGACCGGTGGGAAACAGCATCAATTCTTGATGTAGGCGGAGGTCATGGACAATATACTGAACAATTAGTAAAGCGAGGATATTCTGTTAATATTCTGGGGAGTTCAATTGAAGCCAATACGCAGGTTCTTGACCTTATAACCAGTGACTGCTGCAGATATATAGTCGGAGATTTCTCCCGTTTCCCTTTTCCCGACAAGAGCTTTGATATTGTTATCAGTTTCAGGCTTATGACTCATTTGGACAATTGGGAAAGTTTTATTGCTGAATCATCCCGCGTGGCTAAACACGCTGTTGTTATCGATTTCCCGGTATTACATAGTCTTAATGTTACGTATCCGCTTTTATTCAAACTCAAACGTAAATTAGAAGGAAACTCCACTAGACCGTTCAATGTATTTGACGAAAAAAAGGTTTTAGAATCATTTCGGGATGCGGGATTTTCCCCTACATCTCGTTATGCGCAATATTTTTTTCCAATGGTGTTTCACCGTGTGCTTAACAGTTCTAAAATCAGTAAAGGAATTGAAAAGATATGTCGGTCACTTACTCTCACAGATCATTATGGCTCTCCAGTTATTTTACGAGCGGAGCCAAAACTTGATGTGCAGAAAAAGTTTTCAAATAAGGCATGATCAAGTATCACAAGAGGGGCTATATACAAAGTTTTATCAGAAACGCTCCCCAGAAACGGGGCGATACAGCTCAACCTACCCCTTCCTTAGAACTTCTTTAACATGATATATCGGTTTCTTTTGTGATTCATGGTAGGTGCGAATCTGCAATTCTGACATAAGTCCTAATGTGATAAACTGAATACCCATAAAAAGTAAGAGGACAGCCAGTAACAATAACGGGC
>Ga0224507_10000299_pt1 | contig 19989 bp, 18 predicted proteins | sample SF_Jan12_sed_USG_3_FD_170159 | JGI IMG/M metagenome (GOLD analysis project Ga0224507, IMG submission 170159) | Sediment microbial communities from San Francisco Bay, California, United States - SF_Jan12_sed_USGS_13 | ecosystem: Environmental > Aquatic > Marine > Sediment | place: USA... | reverse complement strand
TGATCGGCGTCGGGGAACGCGCGAAACGCAAGGATTTTCTCCAGCAATCGGCGGGCGCTGTCCTCTCCGTCGCCACGCTGCACCCCGACCAGGGTAAGAAGGCCGGGCCCGATCTCGCCGGTAATCTCGCCCGCCACCACGACTTTTGCCTGTTTTACACGCTGAATCAGTCCGATCATTTTCAGGAGTCCGAGTGAAGACGTGGCCATTGTACTGGCTTTGCACGGCAAAGCACCGTGTCGGGGTGAATTCTTGGGGCGGCAGGCCCTGCATATTCGCCATATATCCCACCAGCGCCTTTAATTAGTCAGTATATTCGGAGATAAAATATGATTTAAGTAAGTTATAACAACAATATTGGGCTTACATACAATAAATAGATAAAGTGGGATAATTATTCCATCAATAATCAATAAATAGGTTATATGTGGGAATACCAAGTTTTTCAGCTCATATACAGCATTGACTGGCGCATCCGCGCTGCTTTGTAGCATTATTTGGATACCGGACTGGATTTAACAATAAGGATGGGCCCATGGACCCAGCCCAGGGGGGAAGTGATGAAACGTAGAGATCTGATCAAGGGCATTGGCGGCGGATTGGCCGTAGCGGGGCTGTCTGCGTGCTCGGGGGCTGACCCGTCGGGAGAGGTCAAGGAGTCTTCGAAAGCCAAGACCCATAAATGGACCATGGTGACCACCTGGCCAAAGAATTTTCCCGGTGTTGGTATCGGGGCAGAAAGAATCGCCAAGCTGATCACTCAGAATTCCGGTGGACGAATCACCGTGCAGGTCTATGCCTCGGGTGAGTTGGTCCCGGCTATGGAGGTTATGACCGCTGTGTCCGACGGAAGTGCCCAGATGGGACACGGTGCGGCCTACTACTGGAAGGGCAAGGCAGCGGCGGCCCAGTTCTTTGCGGCCGTGCCGTTCGGGATGAACGCCCAGGAAATGAATGGTTGGCTGTATTACGGCGGTGGCCTGGAATTGTGGCGCGAGGTCTATGAGCCGTTTGGCGTCCTGCCGCACCCTGGCGGAAATACCGGCACCCAGATGGGCGGTTGGTTTAACAAGGAAATTAACAGTCTTGAAGACCTGAAAGGCTTGAAAATGCGTATACCCGGACTGGGCGGCGAAATTCTCAAGCGAGCGGGGGGCATCCCGGTATTGTTACCCGGAGGCGAGATTTTTACCGCCTTGCAGACAGGCACCATTGACGCCACGGAATGGATTGGTCCCTACAACGACCTGGCATTTGGTTTGCACCAGGCCGCCAAGTATTACTACTACCCGGGCTGGCATGAGCCGGGCACGGTGCTGGAGTGCATGGTGAACAAGGCTGCCTACGAGGAATTGTCCGAGGACTTGCAAGGTATCGTGGACACGGCTATTTCGAGTGTGAACAGTGAAATGCTGGCTGAATATACCGCGCGAAATGCTGAAGCATTGCGCTCGTTGAAGACAGAGCACAACATTGTTCCCCGCCCGTATCCCGAGGATGTAATAAAACGCCTGAAGGAATTGCGTGAAGAGGTGATCGCTGAAACGATTGCAGCTGATCCTATGTCCGCAAGAGTTTACGAGAGCTTTAACAAGTTCCAGCAGGACGTGGCGGCTTATCATGAAGTGTCCGAGAGGGCCTTCTACAAGACCCGCGATTTGTAGACTTCATCGGTAGCGAGAAAGCCCGGGTTTACCCGGGCTTTTTTTTGCCTGGCCACTCCAGTTCATGAGAGCGATCAGTTGCCGTAAATTACCTCTGGCAGCCAGGTCGCAAGTTCCGGCCAGATCGCAATAAGGCATAAGGCGAGCAACTGAATTGCCACGAAAGGCATGGCGCCAATGTATATGTCCGATGTCTTGATCTGGGGCGGTGCAACGCCTCGCAGGTAAAACAGGGCAAACCCAAAGGGTGGCGTCAGGAAAGAGGTTTGAAGGTTGATAGCAATCATCACGCCAAGCCAAACCGGGTCCAGTCCCATGGAGAGCAGGACCGGGCCGACGATCGGAACAACCACGAACGTGATCTCGATGAAGTCCAGCACAAAACCCAGCAAAAACATGACAAGCATGACGGCGACCATCGCTCCCAGTGCGCCGCCGGGAAGCTGCAGCAGCAAGTGCCGAACTGCTTCATCACCACCGAAACCCCGGAACACCAGTGAGAACACCGAAGCGCCAATAAGGATAAGGAACACCATGCTGCTAACGGAGGTTGTGCCGCGCATGACATCCCGCAGTCGGTCCAGGTTTAGCTGCCGACGGGATATGGCTAGCAAGGTTGCTCCCAGCGCGCCTACCGCTGCCGCTTCTGTAGGCGTTGCTACACCGGCAATGATGGATCCGAGTACGGCGAGGATCAGTGACAGTGGTGGCAGGAGCACCAGGACAACGCGTTTTCCAAGTTGCAGTCCCGACAGGCCCTGGCGAAGCTCGGGGCTGGCCGCCGGCATGGACTCGGGTTTCAACAGGGCGTAGATCATAATAAACAGGATGTACAAGCTGACCAGCAGCAGACCCGGCAGCAGGGCACCGACAAAAAGATCTCCCACTGTCACGGTCTTGGGATTGAAAATCCCGCGACTGATTTGCGACTGTTGGTAGGCCGAGGAGAGCACATCACCGAGTAACACCAGGATGATGGATGGCGGAATAATCTGTCCCAGCGTGCCGGATGCGCATATTGTTCCGGTCGCAAGGCGCGGGTCGTATCCTCTTTTTAACATGGTCGGCAGGGAAAGCAGACCCATGGTAACCACCGTGGCGCCGACAATTCCGGTGCTGGCCGCCAGCAACATTCCTACGATGGTCACGGCAATGCCCAATCCGCCTCGCAGTGTTCCAAATAACAATGACAGTGTATCCAGCAAGGTCTCGGCTATCTGGGAGCGCTCCAGCATGATTCCCATGAACACGAACAAGGGAACAGCCATTAGCGTGTCGTTGGTCATCACTCCGAACAGGCGGCTGGGAAGCGTGAACAAAAAATTAGGATCAAATACACCCAGGACGATGCCACCGAATGCGAAAATCAGGGCAGTACCCGCCAGGCTGAAGGCCACCGGAAAACCGGCCATTAACACCACGATCACACCGAAGAACAAAAGCAGTGCTGCGTAGCTCATGGCTTCAGCTCTTGTGATGTTCCGGTTGCTTCTCGCCCGGGTGTCACTCCTATCAGAACAAGCACGCTGTGAAGCGCCAGGGAAAGTCCCTGGAGTGTCAGCAGGGTCGCGGCAAGGGGAATGACGGCCTTTAGAATGTACAGCGCCTGCAAGCCGCCGGCCTCCTGGGAAACCTCCCTGTAGTTCCAGGAGTCATGAGCGTAGCCCAGGCTGGAAAACAGGATCAGCAAGGTAGTGGGAAACAGTAGAAAAAGCGTGCCGAGCAGATTCACCCAGGCCTGCTTTCTCAAGGTCATTCCCCGGTAAAGAATGTCCACGCGAACATGGTCTTCCCGCTGCATGGTAAATGCCGCGCCGATCATGAACACCATGGCGTGCATCCAGGTCACCGATTCCTGAAGCCAGATCCAACCCAGGTCGAACACGTAGCGCAATAACACGACCAGGCAGGTGATCGTCACCATCAGCAGGGTTAGCCAGGAAATGGCCTCGCCGGAACGCTGGCTGATCTTGTCCAGGGTGGTGGCCAGGCTTTGCATGCCGGCGGTGAAATTTTCCATCTTCAAAGCTCGAGCATCACTTTCTGATCCTCGGCCGAGGGCTCGAAACTTCGGCCCCGGTAATGGTCAAAAATAATTTCCAGGACTTGTTTTGAATCATCTGCCAGCGATAGCAATTCGAGATCCTTTTCGGAAAGTGTCTTGTTGCCAACCAGTTGGGTACGAAGCCACTCCAGCAGGCCACTCCAAAACTCCCTGTTCACGAGAATAATTGGAATCTTTCGGGACTTTCCTGTCTGAACCAGGGTCAGAATTTCGAGCAACTCATCCAGGGTGCCGAATCCCCCGGGCAAGACCACGTAGGCTGATGCGAACTTGACAAACATTACCTTGCGGGCAAAAAAGTGGCGATAACTCAGGGACAGGTCCTGGTAGGCGTTGGGAATCTGTTCCTTTGGCAGCTTGATGTTCAGGCCGACACTGGGAGATTTTCCGTAGAATGCCCCGCGATTGGCTGCCTCCATTAATCCGGGTCCGCCGCCGGTGACCACCGCGAAGCCGGCATTGGATAGCTGCTCGGAAATATCCCGGGTGAGTTCATACCAGGGATGTCCTTCCTTGAGACGAGCAGATCCAAACACACTGACCGATGGCGGAATTGCGGACAGCTGTTCAAAGCCCTCAACAAATTCCGCCATGATGGTGAATACCCGCCAGGACTCTCTCGTGAGATAGGCCCCGTCAGAACCTTTTCGGGTTCTTCCCGAATCATCGAGCTTGCTGTTCATGTGTCCCTCTGAAGTCGCTTGAGGAAAACTCGCATCTCTTTTGCCGCCTGTTTGTCTCCCCGGGCTTCGGATACTTCAATACCCCGGCTATAAGCGGCGATTGCCCCGGGCGAATCATTTGCCGCCACGTGTGCTTTACCCAGCAGTTTCCAGGCCGCTGAATAATCAGGCTGCATTTCCACTGCCTTTTGGGCCTGCTCAATGGCTCCAGCGGCGTCACCATCCCTGAGCATCTCTCCAGCCAGCGAAAATCGCAACAAAGCCGAATCGTTGCCTCGCTCAAGCATTGCCAGCAGATTTGCCCTAATTCCCATAGGCAGGCCCCTATCGGCGCCAGAATGTTGGCGTAAATAATACCAGCAGTGTAAATATCTCGAGCCGACCCAGCAGCATGGAGAAAATACCGACCCACTTGGCCGCATCATTTACGCCCCTGAAATTCGCCGCCACATCACCAAGCCCAGGGCCCAGGTTGTTAAGCGTCGCGCTGATTGCCGAAAAAGCCGTGACCTGGTCTAGGCCGGTGGCCATCAAGAACAGCATCATGATTGCGAACAACACCACGTATACCGAGAAAAAGCCCCAGACCGCATCGATAATCCGAACCGGCACTGCCTTTTGTCCGAGCTTCACAGGAATCTCCGCATTGGGATGAACCAGTCGGAAGATCTCTCGCAGGCCCTGCTTGTAGATCAGCAGCCAGCGCACCACCTTCATGCCGCCGCCGGTTGATCCGGCGCAACCACCAACAAAGCTAGCGAGCAGCAACAATACCGGCAGTCCGTTCGGCCAATGGACATACTCGGTAGTAGTAAAGCCCGTCGTGGTAGAAATCGATACGGCCTGGAATAGACCGTGGACGAGAGTGTCCGCCAGGCTGTCGTATTCTTTTCCCCAGAGCAGCACCACTACGGTGATCAATACAAGCACGGTCTGGAACACCAGGTAAGCGCGAAATTCCGGGTCCAGCAGGTAGTGCTTCAGCGTTTTGCGCTGCCAGGCGAGAAAGTGCAGGGCGAAATTTGCCCCGGACAGAAACATGAACAGCACGGCGATCAGGTGAATCGTGTGGCTGCTGTAATAGCCCATGTTTGCGTCGTGTGTCGAAAATCCGCCTATTGCTACCGTACTGAAGCTGTGGCCAATGGCGTCGAACAGTTCCATTCCAGCGGCCCAGTAAGCCAGCGCACAGACAACCGTGAATGCAAAGTAGATCATCCACAGGCGGTTGGCCGTCTGGCTGATACGCGGGGCTATCCGCGTATCCTTGGCGGGACCGGGTGTCTCGGCCTTGTACAACTGCATGCCACCAACACCGAGCATGGGCAGCACGGCCACTGCCAACACGATGATACCCATGCCACCCAGCCACTGAAGCTGCTGGCGGTAGTAGAGTATCGATCGGGGCAGGTAGTCCAGGTTGATCAGCACGGTGGCGCCGGTCGTGGTCAGCCCGGCCACTGACTCGAAAACGGCATCCACCAGGGACATCTCCAGCACGCCGGCGCTTAACAGCGGAGCCGCGCCGGCGAATCCAAGCGCTACCCAGAACAAGGCCACCACCAGGAAGCCGTCTCGCAACCTGAGTGTTACGCGATAGTCCTTGAGGGGGAGGTAAATGAGCGCACCAATCACAAACAGTACGCCGGCAGAAGTCAGGAAATTCTCGGTCTGCCCATCATTGTAATAGGCAGCGACACCGGCTGGTGGCAGCATAAAAATGCTGAATACCATCAACAGGCGTCCGAAAATTCTTGTAACCGCACCTAGATGCATTAGCTGTTAAATATCCCTGTCTTGACGGTTATAAACTGACTACGTTGGAACCAGACAACTCGGCCCGGGTTTACAGGTAGCCGACACTGACCTGGAAGAGCTGTTCCACCTTCTTCAGTGCGCGCTTGCGCTCCGTGATAAACAGAATGACGTGATCATCTGCCTGTATCACCGTGTCGTGGTGAGCCATCAGGACCTGGTCACCGCGCACAACTGCCGCAATGTCGGCGCCCCGCGGCAGCTTGATGTCCTCGATTGCACGACCCACAACCTTGGAGGTCTTTTCATCGCCGTGGGCAATGGCTTCGATCGCCTCGGCACTGCCGGTGCGTAGCGAGTGAACCCGCACCACGTCGCCGCGTCTGAGGTGGGTAAGAAGCGCGCCTATGGTGATTTCCTGGGGAGAGATCGCGATGTCGATACCTGCCTGTTCGACCAGTGCTGCATAGGAGGGCCGGTTGATCAGCGCCATGACCTTGTGAGCACCCAGGCTTTTTGCCAGCATGGCCGAGAGTATGTTGGCCTCCTCTGCATTGGTCAGGGCTACAAACACGTCGGCGTTATCAATGTTCTCTTCCAGCAGCAGTTCTTCATCAGCCGCGTCGCCGCACAGCACGACGCTGCGATTCAATTGTTCGGAAATTTTCTTCGCACGATCCGGGTTGCGCTCGATAATTCGTACGTGATTGGTCTGCTCCAGGGCCTTGGCCAACTGGAACCCGATATTTCCGCCGCCGGCGATGAACACCCTTCTTACCGGGTCTTCGAGTTTTCGCATTTCGCTCATTACCGCGCGAATATCCTTTCGTGCTGCGATAAAGAAAACTTCATCACCGTCTTCGATAACGGTTTCCCCGGTGGGCGGTACAGCCTTGCCGTCGCGGTAAATAGCGGCTACCCGGCTGTCCACATCGGGGATGTGCTGACGCAGGGCGCGAATTTTTTGTCCCACCAGCAAACCACCCTGGCGGGCTTTCACACCGATCAGGCGAACCCGACCGTTGGCGAATTCCAGGGCCTGCATGGCACCGGGATACTTGATCAGTTGTTCCACGTATTCGCACACCAGTTGCTCGGGACTGATGCGCACGTCCACGGGCATGGAGTCTCGCGAGAACAGTTCCTTGTGGTTGATGTAAGCCGCCGATCGGATGCGTGCGATCTTTGTGGGCGTGTGGAACAGGCTGTAGCACACCTGGCAGGCAACGATGTTTACTTCGTCACTATCTGTCAGCGCGATAACCATGTCGCAATCGCTGGCACCGGCGCGTTCCAATACGTCCGGGTGGGAAGCCTCTCCCTGTACGGTGCGAATATCCAGGCGGTCCTGCAGCTCCCTGAGCACATCGCCGTCGAGATCCACTACCGTGACGTCGTTGGATTCATCTTTGGCGAGGTTGTATGCAGCAGTTGAACCGACCTGGCCGGCTCCTAGGATGAGTATGTTCATAGCGTTGTCTCGGCCAGTCAGCTGGCGTCATCCAATCTGGTCCCCAGGGGGCACCGCACGATATTGTCCCGCCGGGAGAAATACTCCCGGGCCTGTTCCAGCATAGGCTCTTTGACTATTGTTATTAATACCTTTGTGCAGATTGTACCCCAACTGTGAAAGGGCGAAATCCGGGGCTGCAGATTCTATAGTTCCTGCAGGTTGGCGTAAGCCACTACCAGCCACTTGGTTCCGGCGCGTTCGAAATTCACCTGCACCCTGGCATGACTGCCCTGGCCCTCGTAATTGAGTATCACCCCGTCGCCAAACTTGTTGTGCCGAACCTGCTGACCAAGTCGCACTCCAGAGGGAGCGGGCTCAGTCACGGCGAATCGTCCGGAGGCCATGGGCCGGGACACCTTGACCTGTGGTCGGACCTCCTCAATCAAGTCCTGGGGGAATTCGTGCAGGAAGCGAGAGGGGATGCCGAAGGTATCAACGCCATGCAGGCGGCGTTGCTCTGCGTAGGTCAGGTAGAGAGTCTGCATGGCACGGGTGGTGCCCACGTAGCAAAGACGCCGCTCTTCTTCCAGCCCGTTAATGTCATTAAGTGAGCGCTGGTGAGGGAACAGGCCGTCTTCCATTCCGCAAATAAACACCATTGGGAATTCCAGGCCCTTGGCCGAATGCATGGTCATCATTTGCACACAGTCTTCCCAGGCATCGGCCTGGCCCTCGCCGGCTTCCAGGGCCGCGTGGGATAGGAAGGCGGCCATGGGGGACATCTCGACTTCCGAGTCGACCTCGGGGTCGAAACCCCTTGCCGCGCTGACCAGTTCCTCAAGATTCTCGATGCGGGCTTCGCCGCGCTCGCCCTTTTCTTTCTTGAAATGTTCGATCAGACCGGTGACCTGGATTGTCCGGTCAATCTGCTCGTGCAGTTCCAGATTTTCCAGCTCTTCATCCAGTTGCTCGATCAGTTGCATGAAGGCGTGCACAGCCTTGGCTGCGCGACCGCTTAGCCCGTCGGCGATACAGGCCGCCGCGGCTTCCCACATGCTGCAGCCGTTGCCCCGGGCATAGTCCCGAATAATGTCCACGGTGCGTGAGCCGATGCCCCGGGTTGGGGTATTGATAACGCGTTCCATAGACGGATCGTCGGCGCGGTTTTCAATCAACCGTAGATAGGCCAGGGCATCTTTGATTTCCGCCCGCTCGAAGAATCGTAGACCCCCATAGACACGGTAAGGAATCCGGGAATTCAGGAAGGCCTCTTCCAGCACCCGGGATTGGGCGTTGGATCGGTACAGCACCGCGACTTCGCTGCGAGCGTTCCCCTGGGAGACCCAGTCCTTGATGCGTCCCACAACGAAATCCGCCTCATCCCGTTCATTGAATGCGGCGTACACCCGTATCGGGTCGCCGTCACTGTCACTGGTCCACAGGTTCTTGCCCATGCGGGTGCTGTTGTTGGCGATAAGCGCATTTGCAGCGGCCAGGATATTTCCGGTGGAGCGATAATTCTGCTCAAGGCGTACGGTACGGGTGCCGGGGAAGTCTTTTTCAAACTGGTGAATATGCTCAATGCGGGCGCCGCGCCAGCCATAGATGGACTGGTCATCATCGCCCACGACAAATGGCTTGCCGGTCTTGCCGGCAAGCAGTCGTAACCAGGCATACTGAATTCTGTTGGTGTCCTGAAACTCATCTACCAGGACATGCTGGAAGCGGTGCTGGTAATGGGCCAGCAGGGCTTCATCCTTAAGCCATAATTCGTGTGCGCGCAGCAGGAGTTCGGCGAAGTCCACCACACCGGCCCGGTCACAGGCCTTTTGATAGGCGGCATACAAATCCACCAACTGGCGGCGCATGGGGTCGCCATCAGTATCAATGTGCTCTGGCCTCAGCCCCTCGTCCTTTTGTCCATTAATGAACCACTGCACTTCACGTGGTGGCCAGCGAGACTCGTCCACGTCCAGGCTCTTGAGCAGGCGGCGAATCAATCGGAACTGGTCTTCCGAATCCAGGATCTGGAAGCTCTGGGGCAAGCCTGCCTCGCGCCAGTGAATCCGTAGCAAGCGATGGGCCAGGCCATGGAAGGTGCCTATCCACATGGCCGAGGCCGGGACGTCAAGCAAGGCTTCTATGCGCGAACGCATTTCCTTGGCGGCCTTGTTGGTGAAGGTCACCGCCAGGATGCCGTATGGAGAGACGTTCTCGACCTGTACCAGCCAGGCAATGCGGTGCACCAGCACCCGGGTCTTGCCGCTGCCCGCGCCGGCCAGTACCAGGCAGGATTCGGCGGGCGCGGTGACGGCCTCGCGCTGGGCGTCATTGAGACCATCAATGATCGGAGTTACGTCCATAATTTGGGGGTAGCTGCTGTGATTTCCGGGAGCCCTAGAATGCCAGATTACGCCGGTCTGTGCCGAACCCTGCCTACACGGTGATCAGGATGTAGTGGTCCACCAGCAAGATGGCGAATAGCGCCATCAGGTAGGTCACGGAATAGGCGAAGGTTTTCATCGGCAGTTCCGGGCGATCGCTGATTTTCAGGGCGATCGCGAAGTACAGGAACCCGAAACCCAGTATCAATGCTCCGGCCAGGTAGATCAGGCCACTCATGCCGGTCAGGTAAGGCAGTATGGATACCAGTAGCAACAAGATCGTGTACAGCAGGATATGCAGGCGGGTGAAGCGGTTGCCGTGGGTTACCGGTAGCATCGGTATGCCAACCCGGGCATAGTCATCCCGGCGTGCGATGGCCAGGGCCCAGAAGTGAGGCGGAGTCCAGATAAAAATGATCAGCACCAGCAGCAGGGCGTGGGGATCCACGCTGCCTGTAACCGCAGTCCAGCCCAGCAATGGGGGCGCGGCACCGGAAACACCGCCAATTACGATGTTCTGTGGGGAGGCATGTTTTAGCCAGAGGGTGTAAATGAATGCGTAACCTATCAAGGACGCAAAGGTCAGTACCGCGGTCAGCGGGTTAATCGCCAGCCAAAGCAGCAGCACAGAGGCCAGGCCAAGTACAAATGCGAGCGCAATGGCTTCTTGTACCGACACCTTTCCAGTGGGTAGCGGACGACGCTTGGTACGACCCATGCGGGCATCCAGGTGATATTCCAGCAGCTGGTTGATTGCCGCCGCAGAGGCTGCCGCCAGGCCGATTCCCAGGGTTCCCAGGATCAACACGTCCAGCGGGACCATGTCCGGGGTTGCCAGGAACATGCCCACCACGGCGGTGAATACGATCAACGCCACGACCTTGGGTTTGGTCAGTTCATAGTAGTCCCGGATACGGGTGGAGCTTACAGACATAGTTAACTCGAGATTTTCTCCACGACACCGATGTGCTGAGCCGTGATATACGCATTTTGACCGATGATTTGCCGGCCGGCAGGGCTTGCATTGTGTCCGCTAGCCCCTACGATTGGCAAGTCGCCGGGCGTTTATCCGATGTGTGAAAGCTTCAGGAGCTTTTTCATGTCGGAAAGTATGCCCTTGGGTTCGCTGCGGGGGCTGTAGCTCATCATCAGGTTGCCCAGCGGGTCGATCAGGTAGATTCTCCCGGACTGCAACGGGTCCAGGTTGTCATGTTGCGGCAGAACCTGGGTTATCGCTTCCTTGTCCGGGCCGTCCAGCCAGGCGATCCTAAGGTCCGGATGTTCCTGGCCCAGGTCGCGCATTTCACAACATGGCCCGTTTACCAGGAACACTCTCTGAACCCGATCCATCTCCTTTCCAAGGGCGAGTCGAATCTGGCGGGTGTTGTAGAGCGCATCCACACAGCCCGTATCGCAGTCCCAGCCATCGATATAAAGCAGTGTCCACATGCCGTCGAGATCTTCCAGCCCAAGTTTTTCACCGTCGCGCCCTGGCAGGGCGAAGCCGGGCATGGGGTGCGCCGGGCGCACCAGGTCACCATGTTCTGTTTGACCCACCGGGCGCCAGCCATCAGAAAAATAATAGCCCCACATAGCCACGCCTACCGGGCCAAAAAAGATCAGTGCCAGGAGCAAAAGTTTTGCCCGTGAACGGGGTTCTCTATCGGTCATCGTTTATATCCTCAGGGCGACGCAGGTTTACTACGACGTAAATCACTATCAGCGCCAGGGCTATGGCGAACCATTGCGCGGCATAGCCCAGGTGTTTGTCCGGCGACAGCAGTTGAGGGCGCCATGTCCGCAAGTAGCCGTCTGATTCACTTTCGTTCATTAGTAACACGGTATCCAGTACCGGGTAACCGAGCATGTTTTCCAACTCGGCCCGTGTCGGATACAGGGCCACCCGTGGCCAGGCCGATGGCGCTTTCGGGGCCTCGCCAAGACGCATGCCGGGCTCAGGGAGGCGCCCCTTGAAGCCGTTGACCCGTCTTTGCGTTCCGGTCACCTCGACCACCGGTAGTTCCGCGCGATCCAGGGTCGCGGGGATCCAGCCCCGATTTACAAGCACCGCTGTCTTCCCGTCTCGCAGCAGCGGCGTTAGTACCTGGTAACCCGCGTGGCCTTCGTTCAGCATCGCATCCAGGAGTATCTGGTGGGCGTTGTCGAAGTGACCGAAGGCGGTAACCGGGGTGAAAGGGGGGCTGTTTTCTTTCAATAAATCCACCGGCACAAAACCGTCGGTCACGCCTGACGCCTCATAGCTTGCGAACAGCGCTTTCTTTTCTTCCGCCCGTTCCAGCTGCCAGTTACCCAGGCTGCTGGTAAGCACGACCAACAACAAGGTAACCACGCTGGGCCAAAGCCCAGGGCGAAAACGTCGATTGCCCATGCCTACTGCCACGGTATACTCAGCCTCCCGGGCACGCTTTCCTCTGGAATCGAATCACGATTCCGGGCGGAAACGTCCCCCGTTCATTATTCGTTTATGCGACAGGATATGCGCAATGTTCAAGCTCGTCGTCCTGGCCTTGCTGGCCGCGATCATAATTAGCCTGGGTTCAGGTCTGGTTTACCTCTACAAGGACCAGGGGCAGTCCAGACGCCTGGTCAAGGCGCTGACCTTGCGCATCGGCTTTTCCCTGGCGCTATTTCTCCTGCTTTTCCTGGCCTGGGCCCTGGGCTGGATTCAACCCCACGGCGTCCTGCCTCCCGGGTGAAATGAAAAAGGCGCTGCAAAGCAGCGCCCTTTTTACTCACGCCGAGGCGTGATTATGGCTGTTTACAACCAGTATACAAATATAAACAAGCCCAGCCAGACCACGTCCACAAAGTGCCAGTACCAGGCGGCAGCTTCGAAACCGAAGTGATGCTCGGGTAGGAAATGGCCTTTCATGGTGCGGAACCAGATCACTGTCAGCATGATCGCGCCGACGGTCACGTGCATGCCGTGGAAGCCAGTGAGCATGAAAAAGGTTGAGCCGTAGATGCCGCTGCCCATGGTCAGGTTCAGATCATGGTAGGCATGGTAGTACTCGTATCCCTGCAGGCCGACGAACAAGAAGCCCAGCGCGAAGGTCAGGAACAGGAAAATGTTCAGCAGACGGCGGTTGCCTTCCTTGATCGCGTGGTGAGCAACGGTGATGGTGGCGCCCGAGGTCAACAGGATCAGGGTGTTGATCGCCGGCAGTCCCCAGGGCCCCATGATCTCGTAGTCTCCGCCAACGTTGGCCGGCCCATTGGTGGGCCAGGCTGCCTGGAATGACTCCCAGTTCATCAGGTTGGTGAAGAAATTGTTGCCCTCACCGCCCAGCCACGGCACTGAAAGGCTGCGTGCGTAGAACAGCGCGCCGAAGAATGCGGCAAAGAACATGACTTCCGAGAAAATGAACCAGCTCATTCCCATGCGGAACGACTTGTCTACTTTCAAGTTGTAGGCGCCACCTTCACTTTCTGCGATCACGTTGCCGAACCAGCCGGCCATCATAGTCACCAGGATGGCAACGCCAACCAGAAAAAGGTATTTGCCAAAGGCGGCTTCGTTAAGCCAGGAAGAAGCGCCAATCATCAGCGAGAAAAGTCCGACCGAACCTACGATAGGCCAGTGACTTCCATGCGGGACGTAGTACGCGGTACCTTGTTTTGCCAGCATCTTTGTTTCCGTATTTCGTGTGTATAGGTTTATCGAGCAGCCGAAGCCAACTCGGTTTGCGTATAAAAAGTATAAGACAGTGTCACAGTGTCCACGTGCTCAGGCAGTTCAGGATCAATAATAAACCGCACGGGCATATCACGGCCTTCGCTTGCCCCGAACTTTTGCTCGGTAAAGCAAAAGCACTCGGTCTTCTGAAAGTACTTGTTGGCGGCTGCCGGCTTGATGTCCGGGGTCGCCAGCCCCGTAATGGGACGACTCAGCAGATTGCGGGCATGGAACGTTGTCGAATAAAGCTTGCCGGGGTGCACGATCATCTTCGACACGCTGGGCTCAAATTCCCATGCGGCGCCGGCAATACGGTTGGCCACGAACTCAATCGTGATTTCCCGGTCAACATCCGGAGTTTCAATTACCTGGGCTGAATCTGTTGCGACAATTTCGCTACGGATTCCCGTGATCTCACAAAACACCGAATACAGGGGCACCAGGGCAAACCCGAAGCCGAACATGGCGAGGGTCATCACCACCAGCTTCAGTGTCAGGGCTCTGTTGTCTGTCGGTGTGTTCTGGGTCATTACCGTTAGCCGCGGGCAGACATCGAGGCGATGAATGCAATGTAGAAAGCCACCGCCAGCAACGCCAGTATGATGGCGTTGCGGCGGGCTTTGGGACTGAGTTTCTTATCGCTCATGAGCGGATTACTTGATTTCCGGTGCAACGTTGAAGCTGTGGTAAGGCGGCGGTGAGGACAGGGTCCACTCCAGGCCTCGCGGCTCGTCCCACACCTTGTCGGTGGCTTTCACGTCGCCCCTGGCGCACTTGACGATCACATAGATGAACAGCAACTGCGACAGGCCAAAACCGAAACCGCCGATCGACGAGACCATGTTGAAATCAGCGAACTGGGTGGCGTAATCGGGAATGCGTCGCGGCATGCCGGCCAGGCCCAGGAAGTGCTGTGGGAAGAACAACACGTTGACGAAGATGGTGGACAGCCAGAAGTGAAGCTTGCCCAGTCTTTCGTCGTACATGTTGCCGGTCCACTTGGGCAGCCAGTAGTACACGCCGGCCATGATCCCGAACACCGCTCCAGGCACCAGCACGTAATGGAAGTGGGCCACAACGAAGTAGGTGTCGTGGTACTGGAAGTCAACGGGGGCAATTGCCAACATCAGCCCGGAGAAGCCGCCGATGGTGAACAAGAAGACAAAGGCCAGCGAGAACAACATCGGCGTCTCGAAGGTCATGGCGCCCCGCCACATGGTGGAAACCCAGTTGAATACTTTCACGCCGGTGGGAACAGCAATCATCATCGTAGAGAACATGAAGAACAGCTGGCCGGCGATGGGCATGCCCACGGTGAACATGTGGTGAGCCCATACGATGAATGACAGGAAGGCGATACTGGCGGTTGCGTACACCATCGACTCGTAGCCAAACAGGGGCTTGCGAGAGAAGGTCGGAATGATTTCCGAGATAATGCCGAAAGCCGGCAAAATCATGATGTATACCTCGGGATGACCGAAGAACCAGAAAATGTGCTGGAACATGACCGGGTCACCGCCGCCCGCGGCGTTGAAGAAGGTCGTGCCGAAGTACTGGTCCGTCAGCAGCATGGTTACGCCACCGGCCAATATGGGCATAACCGCAATCAGCAGGTAGGCGGTGATCAGCCAGGTCCATACGAACAGCGGCATCTTCAGCAGAGTCATGCCGGGCGCACGCATATTCATGATGGTTACCACGATATTGATGGCGCCCATGATCGATGAAATACCCATCATGTGTATCGCGAAGATCAGGAACGGCAATGCGATACCGGTCTGCTGAATAAGCGGCGGGTACATGGTCCAGCCGCCCGCAGGTCCGCCGCCGGGCATGACCAGCGTGAGCAGCAACATGGTGAAGGCAAACGGAAGAATCCAGAAGCTCCAGTTGTTCATGCGGGGCAGTGCCATGTCCGGAGCGCCGATCATGATCGGGATCATCCAGTTGGCAAGGCCCACCGTGGCAGGCATCACTGCGCCAAACACCATGATGAGTGCGTGCATGGTGGTCATCTGGTTGAAGAAACCGGGCTCAACCAACTGTAGGCCAGGCTGGAACAATTCAGCACGAATGACCATCGCCATGGCGCCGCCGGTCATGAACATGACCAGGGAGAAGATCAGGTACATGGTACCGATGTCTTTATGGTTGGTCGTAAACAGCCAACGCTTCAAGCCCTTTTCGGGTCCGTGGTCGTGGTGATCGTGCTGGCTGTGGGTGTCAACTTGACTCATTACTATCGTCTCCGCTTAAAGCTTGCGCGTAGCTGCAACGTTTTCGGGGGTAGCCACTTTGTCGGCGGTCTGTTCCACCAACCAGGCATCGTATTCATCGCGTTCCAGCACGTGAACAACAACTGGCATGAAGCCGTGATCGCGTCCACACAGTTCTGCACACTGGCCACGGTAGATGCCGGGCACGTCTGCCTTGAACCAGGCTTCGTTGATGTAGCCGGGGATGGCGTCTTTCTTGACCGCCAGGTCCGGCACCCACCAGGCGTGCAGGACGTCAGCGGCAGTCAGCAACAACCGGACCTTGGCGCCAACCGGAACCACAAGCGGGTGGTCAACTTCCAGCAAATAGTTTTCGACGGAATACGGATCAGTTCCTGAATTTAGACGGCGAGCCTGGTTGCTTTCGCGATCCAGGGTGCTGTAGAAGCCGATGTCATGATCCAGGTAGTCATAGCGCCAGCGCCACTGGTACCCGGTGATCTTGACGGTCATGTCGGCATTGCGGGTGTCTTCAATCCGTATCAGTCCTTCGGCAGCGGGGACGGCCATGGCGATAAGGATAAAAATCGGGATAACTGTCCAGATAATCTCCGCCTTGGTGCTGTGATAGAACTGTGCCGGTTCTACGCCGCGGGATTTACGGTGAAGAAAGATGGATACGATCATCACGCCGAATACCACGATGGCGATGGCCACGCAGATACCGAGGATCAGCATATGTAATCCGTAGACTTCCTTACTGATTTCCGTGACGCCTACAGGCATATTCAACGCCCAGTCGGCGAGTGCGGCAGGTGCGAAAGCGCTTGCGAGCAATGCCAGCGCCGCGCTGTGCAGCCGGTTCAAGATGGTGCGGGACATCAAACCCAACTCCTGTGTTTTACGAATTCAGAACTACCTGTCCTTGCTGGCAACGCAGCAAAGACGCTTTTTGCCGTCCAGCTTCAGCGGGAACTGAATCTGGATGGCAGGGTATCTTGTCGATCTTCTGTTACCGGTGTCGTAGCGCGAACTGTCTGCATCACCGTGGCAAGTGGCGGGCAGCAACACTGCCCCGGCACTGGCGAATTTACTGAAGACAGATCCTGTAATTACGACTGCTCCAGCCACGGTCCGCTACTTCCCCGTATTCTTCGGTTTTCCCGGTGATGAACTGTGCGATCCATCCACTGGATGGACGGTGCTTGCGACCGGTTTCGCGTATAAACCTGGTCGTTTCACACCCGGCATTCGGTAGGGATTTATTTCCCTTTTGCTACCCGAATGTCTGCCGCTCATCTACGAAAGCCGAAATGGTACTAGAAGGTGTCAACCCACGCAATCTAGCCGAATCAGGGGGCGGCGCTCTAGAACGTTGAATTTTCTAGCAGAATTTAGACTGGAAGCCGGGAAGGTGAAGAATCTTGTCGGGCTTTTTAGACTGGGATCCGGTAAATCCGGATATTTGGGGTGACGGCGGCATCCGGGGACGGCACAGTAGAATTTCATCGTTGACGATTTTTGCCGCAGGAATGGCGCGAATAGGGGCTCAGCGGTCGGGTTCGCGTGTCCGCAAACCGTCCATGGGCACCAGGGTTTCTCCATTGCGGGTTTGCCGCTGGCGGGGAGCAGTTGCCCAGGCATGGCCGTAAACCACTTCGTAGGTGGCGGGTAAGCCATCGGCGTTGCGGTTTGATTCGTAGGCCTTGGCCAGGGCGGCTAATTGCCTGGGTGTGCTCAAACCCCGAGACCGGCCGGCGGAGGCGTTGCCTTCCCCGGTTGCCTTGAGGTCTCGCAGAAGTTCATCAAGGCTGTTGTAGGTGACGGTGAGGTGCTCAACGTCCAGCACCGGGTCGGCGAATCCGGCTCGTATCAGGGCGTCACCGATGTCATGCATATCGACGAACAGGTTGACGTGGTTGTGGCTGTCCACGGTCGCCCATGCAGCACGTAACTGCCCAAGGGTGTCGGGCCCGAATGTGCTGAAGCTCAGCAGCCCGCCCGGGCGCAGCACCCTGGCAAATTCTGAAACGACCTGGTCCAGGTCGTTCGACCAGTGCAGCGCAAGGTTGGATATCACCAGTTCCTGGGAGTCGGGGGCAAGGGGCAGGGCAGCCAGGTCACCACACACTCGCTGGAACTTGCGAAACAGCTTCTGCTTACGTCCGGCCTGGGCCAGCATGGCCTCGGACAGGTCCAGGGCCGTGACCCGGGCGCCACGGTACCGCTTTAGCAACGCCGCGGAGGCTCTGCCCGTCCCGCAGCCCGCATCCAGTATCGCTCGTGGCTTTAGCTTGACCAGCTCAAGGCGCTCCAGGAGCCGATCGCTGATTTCCCGGTGCAGCATGCTGGCGTCGTCGTAACTGGTAGCCGCCCGGTCCAGGTTACGCCGCAGCTGCCTGGGGCAAATATGAAACGGATTTTGGGTGTCGGCTGTCATGGGGAGGGGATTCTACTACTGACGGGGCCCAGTCCTACACCCCGACCAGCAAATTGCCTTGTCGTTTGCCGGGCGCTCTCCGATGACGAGTTGCGCTTCCGACGATTTTGACGACAAATGTATTAAAATTGGTCTAAAAAGTATTTAAAATCTTAAAAAATGTAGGAATAAGTGAAAAAATCCGCGTTTATCGAGAGTTTTCTTTTTACCTATTTTTTTGCTGATTAGCGAATTATTGGTGTTGTTTCGGCGAAAATTAAAGAAGATGCTGCAAAAAAGCTTGAAAAAAGCAGATTTTGGAGACCTGCATGGGATTGGTGAACTTGCTGGCCTGGCTGCAAGGACCTCCCCGCTGCTACTTGTGCCTTGGGCGCTGTGGCAAGGGGATGTTGTGCCAGGTGTGCCGGGAAGCGTTGCCCGGCCCGCGCGCTGCCTGCAAGCGCTGTGGCCGAAGCCTGGCGCGGCCGGCACCGGCCTGTGGGGTCTGCCTTTCACGGCCACCGCCTTATGAGTTGCTATGCTGCCCCATGGAGTATCGTTTCCCGGTGGATCAGCTGATCCAGGCATTGAAATTTAACGCCGACCTGGTGGCAGGCAGATTACTGGCGCGTTTGCTGCTGGAGCAGCTGCTGGATCGGGAGGATCCACTGCCCCTGGCGATTCTGCCTATACCCCTGCATCCGAAGCGCCAGAGATCCAGAGGTTTTAACCAGTCCAGCGAGATTGCCCGGCACCTGGGAAAGGCCTTGTCGCTGCCGGTGCTGGAAGATCGTCTTGAGCGCTGGCGGCATGACCCGCCCCAAAGTACCCTGGGGGCGCTGCAACGGCGCCGCAATGTAAAAGGCGCATACCGGTTGCGCAGGCGCAAAGGGCCATTGCCCCGGAGAATTGCGCTGGTGGATGACGTCGTTACCACCGGATCCACCGTGGATGCCGCAACCAGGGTGTTGAAATCTGCGGGGGTTTGCCAGGTGGAGGTGTGGGCGGTGGCAAGAGCAACCGGACCCGCAGGGGCCTGACTTGTGTTCCCCGTGAGAATGTTTTACCAATAGGTTGCAGTGCAGCATAGGGACCCAGAAAATGGAATTTCATTACATCGTGGTAGGCGCCGGATCAGCGGGCTGTGTTTTGGCCAATCGACTGACCGAGGATCCAGGGACCCGTGTGTTACTGCTGGAGGCCGGTGGCGCTGACCGGAATCCACTGATTCACATGCCCGCCGGCATTGGTCGGTTGGCGGGTAACAAGAGCATCAATTGGTGTTACAACACTGAACCCGAGCCCGAGCTGAACAATCGCTCCCTGTGGTGGCCCAGGGGTCGGGTACTCGGCGGCAGCAGTTCTATCAACGCCATGTGCTATGTGCGTGGCCAGCCCGGGGACTACGATCACTGGGAAAGCCTGGGTAATCCCGGTTGGGGATGGAAAAATGTGCTTCCGTTGTTCAAGCGCTCCCAGAACCAGGAGCGTGGCGCCTCGGAGTTCCACGGTGCCGGGGGCTATTTGAACGTAAAGGACCTGGATAGCGTGAATCCGCTATCCGATGTGTTCCTGAAGGCGGCCGTCGCAGCGGGATATCCACTGAACGACGATTTTAATGGTCCCAGCCAGGAAGGAGTTGGCTTCTACCAG
>Ga0224507_10000298_pt1 | contig 20001 bp, 16 predicted proteins | sample SF_Jan12_sed_USG_3_FD_170159 | JGI IMG/M metagenome (GOLD analysis project Ga0224507, IMG submission 170159) | Sediment microbial communities from San Francisco Bay, California, United States - SF_Jan12_sed_USGS_13 | ecosystem: Environmental > Aquatic > Marine > Sediment | place: USA... | reverse complement strand
ACCCGCCTGTCAGGGCCGGGTAATTGGGATTGGAATGCGAGAGAACAGCGTCGTTCACGCCCCTCCGATCCTCATAGGAGGGCCCGAGGAGATTGGCCGTACCCTGGAATGATCACATCTGTTGCCGCTACATCGCGGTAAATGTCGGTCTGCGTCTGTAACCACGCTTCCGACCCGGAAACTAGAGGGCCAGCATCACCCTGATCCTGCCCTCAAGATTCTCACCGTCCGAGCCCCGGTACTGAATAACCAGGTCATTAAAACCGTTGCCGTCCACATCCAGTGGCTGGATTCTTTCACCGTTTCGGGGCAGCAAGGTGGTCACCTTATGACTGGCGCCACCAAATAGCTCCTCACTTCCGTCACCCAGGGTGATTTTCAACTCCTCGCGGCTTTGCTGAACCAGCAAGTCTTTTATCTCATCACCGTCAAAATCTGCAGCCAGGATTGCCGGCACATCAGTCTGACCTTTTTTCAGATCTATGCGCAATTTTGACGAGGCGCTGAAATTGGGCTTGTCAGGATAGAGCCCCTGTTCATCAGAGCGGTAAAACCCCAGGTCCATGGTCATGGTGCCGGAAAAAAGGGCCTTGATTATCCTGCCCAGGCCCAGTCGAACCGAGGGAACCACCAGGTCCATGCGACCATCCCCGTCCAGGTCTTCTACCAGCAGATCAAACTGCATGCCCTCGGATACCAGGGTACTGTCGGGCTCAGGCGAGTAACTCACCCATCCGGCATTATTGCGCCCCAGGTGAATCGCAAAATCGCTGCTCTTGTCGAACACTCCTCGACTATGGGTTGCCGTGGTCAACAGATCGGCCACGCCATCCCCGTCCAGATCAGCAATTCGTTCTATGCGCCGTATGCTGAGATTGCTCTGGTCGATATCACCCCGGTCGCTGTCCCATTCACGCAACTGGGCCCGGGACGGCAAGTCCAGTTCCAGGGGAAGCACCACGGCCTCGGATTCAAACCCACCCAGGGCATTACTTGGAAATACCCGAAGGCTGCGGTCCTCTACCATCAGCACATCATCGTGCCCATCGAAGTTCGCATCGGCCACCAGGGTTCTCGGTGATCGGTACCGTACCGAATTCTCACTCAAATTCATTTCCGGCTCTGCAGGCAAGCCCAGGGGGGCGGAAAACTCACCGTTAGCCGCCTGTATTGAAATCTGTAGACCGGTGAAGTCCGCCACAAGAATGTCGTCCAGCTGATCACCGTTCACATCCTGCATGAAATCGCTGCTGACTATTGACGAGATGCGGGGCAGGCGGAACAAACTGGATACGGTCTGCACCCTGCGCAGAGCCCCCGCTGAGAAGTCCAGGCAGACCACGCCTTTAGGATCCAGGAAGCACAAGGCTTCACCACCTGGTACCCGGGCCACATCCATAAACAGCAAGTCCGGACCCAGGTCCAGGGATAGCTGAAGACTGGCCTCGGCCCCGCGCTGGAGTCCGTAAATTCTCAGCTGTTGATCTCCCTGGGCATCGGTTCCGACCACCAGCAGATGAGCTTTGCCATCCAGCTTAGCAACTCGGGCCGGTTCACCCAGGCGCAATCCCGTATCTATCAGTACTTGTTCAAAATCCAGCGCCTGCGCCTGGACTGCAAACAGCGCCAGCACCGCCGGAAAAAATTTCTTCATGCCCAAGGCCTCCTGCCTTTCTAGTAAATACGGAAGCCTCCGTGGCGCTTCCTGCTGCGACTGTCAAACCACAGCATTCCAAGGACGATTCCGGCAAGCAGGGAAAAAACAATTCCTGCCGTCGCCCATCGCCAGGGCATTTTCCATTCACCAATTCCCAGTTGCTGCTGGTACTCGGCGTTCTCCTGCTCCAGTTGTTCGAGCCGGGCAGCTCGCTCACTGGCATCGACCTGGCTTTGTTCAAGTTCCTGACCGGTAATCTGCAACTGCTCCTGCAAACTGGCCAGCTCCAGCTTGTCCGGCCCCACGCTGTCCTGAAGGGCTTTGAACTCTGCCTGTAATTCCACCAACTGGGTGCGGGCGGGCTTTTCAGTGATCAAGTAGGCGGTCTTGGCCCAGCCCTCCTTGCCATCGGTGGTCTTCACCAGGGAGAAATATCCGGCCCTGTCCACTAATTCCAGGCGGTCGCCACTGCCCAGGTTAGCCACTACCGCCGAGGCTTCGGTCGGCTCGGCCTGAAGACGTAACCTGAGCTCATCTGTGACATACACCGTTTCTGCCCTGAGGCCCGGAGTTATCACCAGCAAGATAGCCACACTCGTCAACAAACCTTTTACTGTCACCGGACTGCTCTCCCGAATTAACCTGGATCGGCGATCATCGCCGCAAAAAAATAAAACTATATCGTTATCGGGACTGGGTATTCCCGCTTGTCGGGATCCGCTCGAGAAGATCCCCGTATATATACCGTAACGCGGCTTTCAGCATAGCTTCCCTGGGAAACCGGTTATTGGTCACAATAGTATTCGCCAAAAATGGGTGCGTCTCGCGCATTGGAACCGCTGCCGCCCAATGATTGGTATTCATGGTGGCCAGGATAGTCGAGCCGGGAATCACCTGGTCATAAAACAGCAATTGACCATCGTTTCGCGGGTCGATCCGCGCAAGCGCCCGATATCCACGCATCGAATTCAGGCCGACATCATCCTGGTTAACAAATGCGGTAAGCGAGTAATAACGGACATGATCCGGTAGCGGGTTATTGGCCAGCCAGGTCAAACGATAGCGTCGCGTCAGGTGATCCATCGCCAATCCGTCCCCAGCGTCGCAGGTCAGCAGGTCCACGTCGGCCAACCATTCACGATAGTCCTCGTAGGCGTCGTCTGCCCGGGGCGAACCGTTTATCGCCCCCGTCACGCTCAACACCGCACTGACCCGCCGGGCCAACTCAGGGAAAGACACGAGAAACTGCAATATATCCACCGCCCCCTTGGAATGCCCCACCAGCACCATTCGTTGCCCGGGAGCCAGTTCCAACGCGGAGACGTAATTCGCAATTAATCTTGCATTGGCGTCTGCACCGGAGCGACCGCTTATCGCCAGGTACTCTTTCTCCACGCCGACGGATGCCAGCGCCTCACCACTGGTTTCGAAAGGCGTAGCAATTGAATCCACGCAGTCGCTGAACAATCCCGGTATTACCACAACTTTTAGAGCCAGGTCGCTGACCTTTTGAGGTTCACGCCCGGTAGCCGGCGGCTCATCCACGAGTCGGTGCAGAAAATCCTCACAACTGTCATTGGAAAACTCCGGGTCCGTTGCCAGTTCAGCGCAAAACAACTGTCTGTAGTAGCCTCGGCCATCAATAACCGGAGGTACCCCGGGTACCGTGAGCACCTGCATGGGAACATCCAGCTCATAGGGCAGCAGGCTTGAAGGTTGCCCGGCGCATCCACCAAGACCCACCAGCAATATTGCGACAAAAATCTTTCCCACTCGGTATCCCACGCTTGAATAAATGGCCTCCCCAGTGCAAATTCTAACTGTAGCGATAGATATTAGCTAAATAGCGACTTTTCAGAATGAGCAACCTCCTTAAAACCGGAGCCCCTCGCAAACTCCAGCGTGGACAGGCTTCCCTGCTTAACCGACGAGACTTTCTCGGCCTGGGAGCAGCCGCGACCCTGAGCCTGCTTGGCCAGCGACTGGCCCATGGGAAGCCGGGTAAGCCGATACCGAAATCCCCCGGTTTCGGCCCCCTTGTACCGGCCACAGACCTGACTACCGGGCTGCCACTGATCGATTTGCCCGAGGGTTTCAGTTACCGCAGCTTTGGCTGGACCGGTGACCGCATGACTAACGGTAAACCGACCCCTGCCCGACATGACGGCATGGGAGTTGTGCTGGAACAGGATGGGATATTGACGCTGCTGCGTAATCATGAAATCTGGACCGAGACAGGTAGTTTCGCGCCTCCCGAGCTTACTTACGACAGAAAGGCCGGTGGCGGCGTCACCCGCATCCGCTTTGATTCAAATCGCGGCGAATGGCTGGACAGCGCACCCGCCCTGGGTGGGACCATGACCAATTGCGCGGGTGGAGTCACTCCCTGGGGCAGCTATCTGAGCTGCGAAGAAGACCTGTCCTCAAGCGGATACGGATCCAAGCTCAAACGCAATCACGGTTACGTATTTGAAGTCGATGCGCTGGGAGATACCCAGCCTGACCCCATAAAGGACATGGGTCGTTTCCTGCACGAAGCCTGCGCCGTCGATCCGGAAAGCGGATTCGTTTATATGACCGAGGACAACGACACCTCGGGATTTTACCGATTCCTGCCTGACACCCCGGGCAAGCTCAGGGAAGGCGGCCGACTGCAAATGCTCAAGGCCAGGGACAACAGTCGCCTGCGCACGGAGTCCGTGCCACAGGGCAGCCGTTTCGACGCCCAATGGCTGGACATCAGTGATCCCAACCTGGCCCACCAGCGCAGAACCCACAACAGCATGGGCGTGTTCATGCAGGGCTATAACGACGGCGGCGCCGTCTTTCGGCGAGGCGAGGGATGTATTTTCGCCAATGGAAAAGTTGTATTTGCCTGTACTACCGGCGGCGCATACGGCCTGGGCCAGATATGGGCCTACGACACCAAAGAAGAATCCCTGGAACTGATCCTGGAGTCACCGGACAAGAAACAGCTGAATCACCCGGACAACCTGGCCCTCAGCCCCCGTGGAGGGTTGTTGTTGTGCGAGGACGGTGGCCGCAATGAGCAACAACTGGTGGGTATGTCTGAGGGCGGCGAGCTTTTCACTTTCTCCCGGAACAAAGTGGTTTTGGATAACCAGGTCAACGGCATCAAGGGCGACTTCCGCGCTTCAGAATGGTGTGGTGCGACTTTCCATGATGATTGGCTTTTCGTTAACATCCAGGTTCCCGGCATCAGCCTGGCTATCACCGGCCCATGGAAAGACGGGCTGATCTAAACCTCCGAATGTTTGTTGCGAGCGTGCCCTGAAGCGTATGCTTGGGTCGTCGGTCAACCATTGTGCGGGGAAACATGCGACTAACAAGAGCCGTATTGTGGGTATCTTTGTGCCTGCTGGTCACTTCAAGCTGGGCAGCAGCAGACTCTATCCCGGAAGCCCCGCCTCGCAACCGCGGTGACGGGCCCCATGACCGCCTGATTCTCCGTGGCATAACACTGATCAACAGCACCGGAGCGCCCCCCCAGGGACCGATGGATATCGTAATCGAGGGGAACCGGATTGCCCAGATCGCCAGCGTAGGAAACCCGGGAGTTCCTATTGACCCGGCCTCCCGACCAGCAGCCCGACCGGGTGATGTGGAAATGGACTTGACCGGCATGTACGTGCTGCCGGGTTTCGTAGACATGCACGGGCACATGGGTGGCCGCGAGCAAGGCACTCCCGCGGAATACGTGGTTAAACTCTGGATGGCCCACGGGATTACAACGGTAAGAGAACCCGGTAGCGGCAATGGCCTGGATTGGGTACTCGACCACAAAAAGAAGAGCGAACAAAACCGCATCACTGCCCCGCGAATTCGCGCTTACGCATTCTTTGGGCAGGGGGCAGACAAGCCCATCAGCACTCCGGGCCAGGCACGAAAATGGGTGGCAGAAGTTGCCCGCAAGGGGGCCGACGGTATAAAGCTTTTTGGCGCCCATCCGGACATTCTCAAGGCCGCACTGGAAGAGGCGCGCAAGCGAGGTTTGCGCACGGCAATGCACCACGCCCAACTTGAGGTCGGACGCGCCAATGTGCTGGACACCGCCCAATGGGGACTGACCAGCATGGAGCACTGGTACGGTCTACCAGAGGCCCTGTTCGAGGATCGTACCGTCCAGGATTATCCCCCTGACTACAACTACAACGATGAACAGCACCGTTTCGCCGAGGCAGGTCGACTCTGGGCCCAGGCCGCCGAGCCTGGCTCGAAACGCTGGGAGCAGGTGCGGGACCAGTTGATCCAACTGGACTTCACCATCGATCCCACCCTGACCATCTACGAAGCCAGCCGAGACCTGATGAGCGCCCGGCGAGCCGAGTGGCACGACAGCTACACCCTCCCCTCGCTTTGGGACTTTTACAGCCCCAGCAGGAACGCCCATGGATCCTACTGGTTCGACTGGAGCACAGCAGATGAAATCGCCTGGAAGAACAATTACCGCAAGTGGATGTTGTTCCTGAATGATTACAAGAATCATGGTGGACGGGTCACCGCGGGCTCCGACTCGGGGTACATCTACAAACTTTACGGATTTGGGTACATAGAGGAACTGGAATTACTCCAGGAAGCCGGCTTCCATCCCCTGGAGGTCATCCGTGCGGCCACATTAAGCGGCGCCGAAGCGCTGGGCATGGAGCGGGACATCGGCTCGGTGGAAGTCGGAAAACTCGCCGATCTTGTGGTAGTGGAAGAAAATCCCTTGCGCAATTTCAAGGTACTGTTCGGAACCGGAGCGCTACGAGTGGACGAGAATAACAAGCCTGTCCGGGTTGGCGGCGTCCGCTACACAATCAAAGACGGAATCGTGTTTGATTCACGAGAATTGCTGGCCGATGTAAGGGCCCTGGTGATGACTGCCAGGCAAAGCTCTGGGACGGGAATCCCGGTTCAACCGGGTCTGGAAAGTAACAAAACACCGTAATTTGTTGATACTTATAAGGGTTAGCGACAAAAATGTGACCTGATCGCTGTTTATCCAGGGGGGGGTTAGTGGTAAAAATACAGCTGATTATGGAAAACAAATTCGAGCATGGGTAGGTTGGCTCGGGGCTGTGGCAAAGATACGTGATGCCGGCAATCTCCCGAGACAAAAAATCAGGTCGACGGACGGATATAAAACATGACAACTGAATCCTCAAAAGAACGCGCCCTCGCGATGCTAAACAGTGCATTGGACGAGTGGGAGGACAAGGTTGCTGCGTTGCAGGCGACACTGGTTCAGCGCGATCAGGAAATTGCCGAGCTGAAATCCCAATCGACCAAAGCCTCAAACGAATCCAAGGCAAAACTGCTGAAGCCCAGCGAAGACCAGATCACCAAGCTAAGTAACAAGATTCAGGCTCGTGCCAAAAAACAGGCAGAACTGGAAAAGGCACTCAAGGGAAAAGAGAGCGAGCTCACCGCCCTGGCCGACAAACTATCCGGTACCGAGTCCCTGCAACAAGAACTCAGTGAATGGCAAGACCGGTATGGCGAGGCCCAAAAACACCTGGCCGATCACGAGCACACTATTAAAAACCTGGAAGCCGTGATTAACGCAAAAATTGAATTGATGGCCATCGTCGAGCAGGAACTTGATGAACTCAAACAACGGCTGCCATCGAAGATCGCCTCCCTGGATGAATACAAGTCCCGCCTCCAGCAAAGCCAGGAAGAGATGGACAAGCTGAAGGCTGAATTATTCAAGAAAGAAGCCGCATTCCATGAACGCGATGCTGTTGCCAATGACTTGCAAAGCAAGCTGGACGAGCTAACCGGACAACTCTCTGACCGGGATGAAGCCCTGCAGGCTGAACATGAAAAGCAATCCAGGCGGAAGGCAGAATACGAAGCTGCCGCGGCAACCATTGACCGGTTGCAGGAAAAAATCGCGGAATCGGCAAAACAGCTGGAACAGCAAGCAAATCAATTGAATTCCGTCGAATCGCGACTGGAAACGGAAAGCGCGTCAGCGACAGCGCTCAAGACTGATCTTGCCAGGGTGGAAAGCCAGCTAGACGAAATGCATGTGCGCGCTGAGTCCAGCGAGAAGAAGGCAGCTACCCTTGAGGCGGAACTGCTTGAGAGTAAAAAGGTCTCCAGAACACAGCAAGAGACGCTTGCGGCACAAAAAGAACTGATCTCCAACATGGACCGTGATGCGAGCAAGATGCGAGCGCTGCGAGAAGAGGTCAGGGAACAAGAGAAGGCCCTTGCCGAAATCCAGACCCAGCTGGATACCCGGGACAAGTTGATCGAAACACTGCAATCAGACAGCGATGAGTTACGCAAGACTCGCAGGCAGCTGCGTGAGTTCCAGGCGGAAGTTTCCCGACTGAAAATTCTTGCCGCACCGGGAGCTGATTCTCCGGAAATTGCAGAGTTGAAGCACGCTCTGCACGATAAGGAAAAAGCGATTGGCGCCCTGTCACTGGCAGTAAGGAAACGCGAAGAGTCCATTAAAGAGCTGACCGAAGAAGCCAACACCTGGCACGAGCGTTACCAGAAACTCCAGGACAAGTTTCCCGGAACCAGCCCTGATGACACGGTAATTACGGAAGATACCGCAAAAAAAGCCTGACAATCATAGGGCGCGGTTTCCCTACCCGGGCCCTGGAATGCTGAAGGAATCACGATCCGCCAGGAACGGGAACCGTTCCCGGTAATCCATGAGCGCTTCACGATCCAGCCTGGCGCTGAACACTTCCTCGACCTTCTCGCGACACCACAGCACCTCGCCTGAATAATCTACCAGGCTGCTATCACCCACGTATTCAAGTCCCTTGGCATCCGTACCTACCCGGTTCACCGACGCCACATAGCACTGGTTTTCGATCGCCCTGGCCCGACCCAGGACCTGCCAGTGCAAGCGCCGACGGTGGGGCCAGTTGGCTACATAGAGCAGCAGGTCAAAGTCCATGTCGTTACGACTCCACACCGGGAAGCGCAGGTCATAGCAGATCATTGGACAAATCCGCCAACCCCTGTATTCCACAACGACCCGTTCATCGCCCGGAGTATAAGAACGATGTTCACCGGCCATGGTAAACAGATGCCGCTTGTCGTAGTGGTGCAGTGTTCCGTCGGGCTCCGCCATGATGAAGCGATTCATGTACTGCCCATGCTCACCAATAATCAGACTCCCACACACAGCGGCATCCATATCCAGAGCTCTATGCCGCATCCAGCTGACACTCGGTCCATCCATGGTCTCTGCAAATTCCACCGCGTCCATGGTGAATCCGGTGGAAAACATTTCGGGCAAGACGACGAGATCAGCGTCTTGCGGCACCGCCTGCATGAGCGACTGGAGATGTGTCCGATTGGTCTCTGGCTGATGCCAGGCGAGATCCGCCTGCACCAGGCTGATTTTCAAAGTTGACATAGACGGTCTGCAGCCTCGATTAGGGTGTGATCGTTCTTGGCAAAACAAAAGCGAAGGTAGCGGCCATGGAGCGGCTGCTCACAAAATACCGACACCGGAATGGACGCCACACCAATTTCCCTGGTCAGTGCCTTTGCATAGGCCAGGTCATCCATAGCGGTGATTTCACTGTACTCAAGGAGCTGGAAGTAACTTCCCCGGGTTGGCATGAAACGGAACCGCGAACTCTGGAGCTGGCCGCAAAACAAGTCTCTTTTAGCCTGGTAGAACACTGACAACTGCTGCCAGTGATCCGGGTGGTGTTCCAGGAAATCGGCGATAGCCAGCTGCAGGGGGGTAGCGATGCAATAACAAACGAATTGATGAATCTTTCTGAATTCAGCCATAAGCGCATCGGGCGCTGCACAAAATCCGATCTTCCATCCGGTGGCATGCAGGGTCTTGCCAAAGGACGACACCACGAAGCTGCGTTCAAACAGTTCCGGGTGAGCCATCAGGCTGCTATGCCTATCGTTATCGAAAACTATGTGCTCATAGACTTCGTCAGAGAGTATCCACAGCCGGTAGGGGCGGACGATGTCCGCCAGCCGGTCCAGATCGTGGAGACTGAGCATGGCCCCGGTGGGGTTGTGCGGCGAGTTCAGGATAATCAGCCGGGTGCGAGAATTCAGGGACTGCTCAAGGCGATCCCAGTCCACACTGAAATCTGGCTCCTGCAAGGGCAGACGCACCGTGCGCCCACCCGCCAGATTCACTGCAGGCTCGTAACTATCGTAAGCCGGATCGAACACCACAACCTCGTCACCCTGCCCCACCACCGCCTGGATAGCGACGAACAAGGCTTCGGTCGCACCGTGGGTAATGGTGATCTGGGCGTCCGGGCACAACTGGACCCCATGCTGCTGAACCAGTTTATTTGCCAACTGCTGCCGCAGTTCGGGCATGCCTGTCATGGGGGCATACTGATTCCGCGCATTGTTCACATGTCCTACCAGCGCCTCACGCAATGCTTCCGGCGCATCGAATTCAGGGAATCCCTGTGAGAGATTCAATGCGCCGCACTCGGCGGCCAACTGGGACATCACGGAAAATATCGTGGTACCCACCAATGGCAGCTTGCTGATAATTGCGGATTCGGGTTCTGGCATGAGTCCTCCTGACTATGGCAAAGCTTAGACTCGCCAGGCCGTCTCGGCAACGAGGCTGCCCGGCTATTGCCAGAAGCGACCCGTCCACGTACCTTTACACAGCAATCGCCACGGATTTCCGTCGGAATAGAATCTGGTAATTCCGTACGGCAACATCACACAATATCGCGGCAACGGAGGCCTCGTAATGAAATTGAAAACTCTGATTACCACCCTGGTCGCCCTGGGAAGTTTCGGCTTCGCAATGCAAAGCTTTGCCTGGCAGCCTGATCCCAACAATGCCGAGCAGACCAACGCGGCGGAAACCATCGCCGCCTTCAAGGCCAAGGACCCGGGCATCCAGCGGTTCTTCGACAAGGCCGTCGGTTTTGCCGTATTTCCCTCCGTAGGCAAGGGTGGCATTGGCATTGGCGGCGCACACGGCAAGGGCCTGGTGTTCTCCAATGGTGAGCCGATTGGTCGCTCCAGCCTGAGCCAGTTGACGATCGGCTTCCAGCTGGGCGGACAGGTCTACAGCGAAATCATTTTCTTCAAGGACAATGTTGCGCTGGAGGATTTCAAGCGCGGGAACTTTGAAATGGGCGCCCAGGTCTCGGCCGTGGCATTGACTGCCGGCGCTTCCGCCGACACCAGCTATAACGGCGGCGTGGCGGTATTCACCATGGCCAAGGGCGGTTTAATGTACGAAGCCTCGGTTGGCGGTCAGAAATTTACCTACAAGCCTTACAAGTAATCCAAAGCTCAAGGAAAGGCCGGCGTGACGCCGGCCTTTTTTAATTATGGGGAATACGCTAACGAGGTCATCATCCCGGTGGCAGGCATTGCACACCACACTGACATGAGTCCCCGCCGGGCCGCGGGCAACGTGGCCTTGCTGGGGATCGCCCAGGCGTTGAGCACCTGCGCACCCATCGTGGTTACCCTGCTGGGCGGCATCGTTGGCGTCCGGCTTGCCCCGGAGGGCTGGTCCACCCTGCCCATGTCGGTAATGATTATCACCCTTGCATCGGGCGCCATTCCCGCCTCCATGCTTATGCGGCGTATCGGCCGGCGGGCCGGCTTCGCCGGCGGCGGCGTGCTGGGAGCCATCGGCGCCCTGGTGGTTGCCCTGGCCCTCTATCGGGAAAGTTTCGGCCTATTGTGTACCGGCACCATGCTCATGGGGGTCAATGGCTCGTTTGCCATGCAGTACCGCTTTGCTGCGGCAGAAAGTGTTGCCCTGCATAACGTAAGCCGCGCTATTTCGGGTGTATTGCTGGGTACCGTCCTGGCAGCCTGGGCGGGACCGGAACTGGCCGCCAGGGCCCGCCTGCTGGTCCCGGAGGTGGAATACGCCGGCTCATTTTTTGTACTGGCCGCGTTCCTGCTGGCCAGCGCGGTCCTGGTTGCCTGCATTCGGGAACCCGAACCCAGGCAACTGGCTGAAGAGGGCGAGGAACGTCCTCTGTCTCAAGTATTCAGACAACCCACCCTGATCATCGCGGTTATGTCGGCGGCGGTGGGATACGGGGTCATGAACCTGGTGATGACGGCCACCCCGATCAGCATGCACGTGATGCACGGGCATTCAATCGACGCCACCGCCATGGTCATCCAGTCTCACGTGCTCGCCATGTACCTGCCCTCCCTGGGCAGCGGCCTGCTGATAGGCTGGTTGGGCATTCCAGCGGTAATGGCCATGGGGGTGTTGCTACTGGGGGCCACGGTAGTAACAGGTCTATCCGGTCACGAGATACACAGTTACTGGCTGGCGCTGGTCAGCCTGGGTGTCGGCTGGAACCTGTTATTCGTATCCGGCACAACCCTGCTGACCCGGCAATATCGGGCCAGCGAGCGCTTCAAGGTCCAGGCGGCCAACGACGTGACGGTGTTCGGTGCATCCGCCCTGGGTTCATTGCTGGCAGGCCGCATCGTTTTTCTCATGGGTTGGGAAACCCTGATGTACACCTGCCTTCCATTGCTTGCGATCATGAGCCTGGCCATCATCAGGCTGGCCAGGCTGCCAAAGACCGCCACTGCCTAGGCAGGCGGCAACCATCCGATCATGCCTGGCGGCGTTTCACCATCCAGATAAACCAGGCGACGAACGCGGCGAAGGCCACGGCCCCGCCAAGCGCGATGCCCAGTTCCGACCCCAACCAGGCGGTACCCACTCCCTCGGGCTTGCTGCCATAAATAAACGCTACGGCCGCGATACCCACACCTAGCAGGCCCTCGCCACCAACGAATCCGCTACCCAGCAGGATGCCTCGTTCACGGCGATCGGTGACCTCCTCCTCCGAGCGGGCTCTTCTTTCAAACCAGCCTCGCAGCAGACCACCCACGAACACGGGCGTCATGGTCGCCACCGGCAGGTACACGCCAACCGCGAAGGGCAGCGAGGGAATCCGCAACAGCTCGCAAACCAGGGCGATTCCCGCCCCGATACCCACCAGGGTCCAGGGCAGCGACTGGTCCAGCACTCCGTCAATGACGATCTTCATCAGGGTCGCCTGGGGCGCGGGCAACTCCTCGCTGCCGAAGCCGAAGGTCTCCGCCAGCAACATGACCGACAGGCAGACAAAGGTCGCCGAGGTTAGCACACCAATCAATTCAGCCGTCTGCTGGCGGCGCGGGGTGGCGCCCAGCAGGAAACCGGTTTTCAAATCCTGGGAGGTGTCACCGGCGATGGAGGCGGCGATGGCCACAACGCAACCCACCGTGAGGGCCGCCACCTTGCCGTTGAGATCCGTCCAACCCATGACCAGGAACACCCCGGCGGTACCCAGCAAGGTGGCAATAGTCATGCCGCTGGTGGGATTAGAGGTCACCCCTACCAGGCCCACGATGCGGGAGGCCACGGTGACAAACAAAAAAGCGAACAGTACGACGCAGAATGCCGCCAACATGCGCGGGAACAATCCGCCCAGCACCGGGAAGGCGATACTCGGCACCGCCAGCACCAGGAACAACACCAGGATCGCGATGCCGACGAAGCGCAAAGGCAAATCTGAATCAGTTCGGGCGAGTTTCACCGGACCACCGGCGCCTGTCTGGGCGCTAATCTGGGCCGCACCAATCTTGATGCTCTGGACCATCACAGGCAGCGATCGGATCAAGGTAATAATGCCTGCCGTGGCCACCGCACCGGCACCGATGTAGCGCACATAGCGGGTCCAGATCAGGCTCGGAGACATATCCGTGATCAGCAACTGGGTTTCCGGGAACAGGGGCAGCATGCGGCCCTCTCCCCAGTAAGCGATGGCAGGAATAATCCCCAGCCAGGCCAGCAGACCGCCGCCCACCATGATGGCCGCCACCCTGGGACCCAGGATATAACCCACGCCAAACAGCGCCGGTGACAGGTCCATGCCCAACTCACCCTTTTTCAGGAAGGGGATCTTCGCGTGCACATCATCCGGGATGGCCCGCAACCAGGAAGTGAGGAACTTGAATGCCGCGCCACCGGCCAGGCCGTAAAACACGTAGCGGGCCTTGCTGCCGCCAACCTCGTTGGCTACCAGCACCTCGGCGCAGGCGGTCCCCTCGGGGTAGGGCAGATTGCCGTGTTCGCGTTGAATCAGAAAACGACGCAGGGGAATCATGAACAGGATGCCCAGCAGGCCGCCTGTCATGGCCAGCACGGTCATTTGCAGCAGGCCCGGCGCAACGCCCCACATGAACAAGGCGGGCAGCGTGAAGATCACGCCACTGGCCACCGAGGAGGATGCGGACCCGGTGGTCTGGGCCAGGTTGGCCTCCAGGATACTGCCACGCCGACCTGCCGACTCCATGGCCCGGAACACCGCCACTGTCATCACGGCAACCGGGATGGAAGTGCTGATCGTGAGCCCCGCACGCAAACCCAGGTAAGCGTTCGCTGCCCCGAAAATAATCCCGAACAGGATGCCAAGCACTACAGCCTTGATCGTGAATTCAGGCAGGGTGTCCTCCTCGCCATGCACGTAGGGCTGATAGACCTCGCCTTCTTTCAATGGTCTGTAGGCAGACTCGCTCAAACCGGCCTTGTTATCTTCCATCCATCTTTCTCCAGGGCAATCTTGATCCGCGAGTGTACCAGACCATTGCCGTCTCTCTGTCCTACGCGCTTCTCGGCTATCATTACCTTCCATGATCAATCCTTTGCAAAAACTGGCCGGCGCGCTTTCCTCGGAGCAGAGACGGGGTGACATTCGCGGGGGCCTGCAGGCCGCTGCCTTGTCCCTGCCCCTGGCCCTGGCATTCGGGCTGCTTTCCGGTGCGGGTCCCGTGGCCGGTTTCTATGGCGCGATTTGCGTGGGGTTTCTTGCCGCCATCGTGGGCGGCACCCAGGCCCAGATTTCCGGCCCCACGGGTCCCACAGCCCTGGTGCTGGCCGCGGTCTTCGCCAGCTTCCCCGGTGAGCCCGAGAAAGTCTTCACCGTGGTCATGCTGGCGGGAGTCACGCAGATCTTTTTCGGCGCCTCGGGACTGGGCAAGTACACCTACCTGCTGCCCTACCCGGTGATCTCTGGCTGGGCCAGCGGCATCGGCACCGTGATTATCATTATGCAGCTGGCGCCCCTGCTGGGACTTGACCCGATGTCCCATCCCACCCAGGCGCTGATGCACCTGTCCCGGGACCTGGAGCATTTCAACCCGGACGCCCTGACACTGGGCCTGCTGTCCCTGGCACTGACCATGGCGGTACCCACCCGGCTCCGACACCTGCTACCGCCCTACCTGGTGGCCTTGTTGCTGGGAACCCTGGCCGGCACCCTGGTGTTCACCTCGGCTCCTACCCTGGGGGCCATCGACTCGGTGCTGCCCACCCTGCAAAAATTCACCATGAGCCAGGGCGACATGAACACCATGTTGTTCGCCGCATTAAGTATCGCCCTGCTGGGAAGCATTGATTCCCTGCTCGCCTCCATGGCGGCGGACTCCAAGACTCACAGCTATCACAACTCAGATCGAGAATTGATGGGCCAGGGCCTGGGGAACCTGGTGGCGGGCCTGTTCGGCGCCGTGCCCGGTGCCGGCGCAACCGTTCGCACCATGACCAATATCCACTGGGGCGGCCGAACCCGGCTCTCTGGCATGGTCTGCTCGGGGACTCTGTTGCTCACCCTGGTGGTGTTCAGCCTGCTGCTGGAACGCATCCCCATCGCGGTGCTCTCGGGCATCCTGATCAAGGTCGCCCTGGACATTATCGACTGGCGTTACCTGCGACGCTTTCGCACAGCCCCTCGTACCGGCCTGACACTGATGTTCACCGTGATGGGCCTGACCGTGGTGTTTAACCTGGTACTGGCAGTCGCGGTGGGCGTGATCGCAGCCAGCCTGCTTTTCGTGAAGCGCATGGCCGATGTAGAACTGGAGGGCATCAAGTCATTTGATGATACCGCCGGGGCAGACTCCCTGGACGAAAGTGAAGCGGCGGCCATGGACCGGCTGGGACGCAAGTGCCTGACGATCCGTCTATCCGGACCCATGAGTTTTGGTGCCGCCAACAGACTGGACAGGCGCCTTGCGGGTTACGAGCGTTACCAGGTGCTCATCCTCGATCTTCGGGATGTCCCCAGCACCGACTCCAGCGCGGTCATGGCCCTGGAGAACATCATTAGCAATGCGCTGGGTGATCGGCACACGGTCATCGTGGTGGGGTTGAATACCAATGTGGCTCGCAGCTTCGCCAGGCTGGGAGTCATGGACCTGATCCGCGAGACCGAGCGCTTCCACACCCTGTTGGAAGCCCTGGATTATGCCGCCACCCTGCTTGAGCCCCACTCAACGGACCAGGACGAAGAGCAAGACTAGGCTATCCATGCTCCAGCCCATCCATAGCCGGTGCTATGCTTCCCCGACGTCATTTCGAAGGACAAGAAGCCCCCATGCAGGACATTGAACAGGAACTGGCCAGGCTGGAGCCCATTGCGCGTCAGCTGGAACCCGATTCGCGTCAGCGGTCGATACACAACCAGCAGGTCATGGACTACGCAAATGACTTCCTGCAGCGGTTACCCGACCTGAAAACCTTTCAGCCCGATGGCGGGGCAAACTTGTTACAGGGCATGCCGGTAGGCGAGCAGCCCTACTCCATGGAACAGGTCCTGGAGGCCCTGGCGGGAGATGTGGATTACGACGGAATCAATCCCGCTTCAGGCGGACACCTGGGTTATATCCCGGGTGGCGGCCAGTACTATGCAGCGCTGGGCGATTATCTTGCTGACGTATTCAACCGCTACGCTGGCGTGTCCTACGCCTCGCCCGGCGCCGTAAACCTGGAGAAGTCGCTGATCCGCTGGATGGGAGACCTGGTGGGCTACCCGGCCGGTGCGGCAGGGGACCTGACCTCCGGCGGCAGCATCGCCAATTTAATGGGTGTCGTGGCCGCAAGAGACGCCGCCGAACTCAGGGGAAGCCAGCTGGAGAACAGCCCCATCTACCTGACCGAACAAGTGCATCATTGCGTCGACAAGGCGATCCGCATCGCCGGGCTGGGCGAGTGCCCCCGGCGCATCATCCCCATGGATGCCGGCTACCGGATGGACGCCGAGGCGCTGGCCGCATCCATCCAGAAAGACAAATCCGCAGGCTACAGGCCCTGGCTTATCGTGGCCTCGGCCGGCACCACCGACACCGGGTCGGTAGACCCCTTGCAGACCATTGCCGACATCGCTGCCTTTCACGGCACCTGGTTTCACGTGGACGCCGCCTACGGCGGCTTCTTCATGCTCTCGGAAACAGCCAGGAGCGCACTGGATGGCATTCAACACAGTGACTCGGTAGTGATAGACCCCCACAAGGGGCTGTTCCTGCCCTACGGCTCGGGTGCCATCCTGGTCCGGGACGGCGCTAGCCTGCACAAGGCCCATTACTACGATGCCCACTACATGCAAGACGCGAAATCCAACCAGCAGGACTTGTCCCCCGCCGACCTGTCGCCGGAACTAAGCCGGCCCTTCCGGGGATTACGTATGTGGTTGCCGTTGATGCTCTGCGGACTGGCGCCCTTTCGGGCCGCCCTGGATGAAAAATTGCTGCTGGCGAAATACTTCCACCACAAGCTCTCCGCCCTGCCCGGCTGGGAAGTTGGCCCCGAACCGGATCTGTCGGTGGTGACCTATCGCTACCTGCCGAAAACCGGGGATGCCGATGAGTTCAACCAGCGCTTGATCAAGGCCATCCACGACGACGGTCGCGTGTTCGTCAGTTCCACGGTGCTCAACGGCACCTTCGTGCTACGCCTGGCGGTACTGCATTTTCGCAGCCACCGCCAGCAAGTGGACTTGCTCCTGGAGTTGCTGAACTTTCACGCCATAAGACTCTCCACCCGCTGAACACCCGCTCGATGAAGTGGTAATGTAGTCCCTTCAAGGGAAGGAGATGATATGCGAGTTGCCATATTTGGAGGCACCGGCTTTGTCGGTAGCTACCTGCTGGATGCCCTGCTCGAGGCAGGCCATGAACCGACAGTACTGGTCCGCCCCGGGAGCGAGGGAAAGGTCCGATCCGCCGAGCGCTGCCGCCTGGTAGCGGGGGACATTGGATCGGATGCGGCGATACGAGCCACCCTGGAATCCTGCGAAGCTGCCATTTATAACATTGGCATTCTCAGGGCGTTTCCCAGCCAGGGCATCACCTTTGAGGAACTTCAATTCAACGGCCTGGCGCGTGTTGTGGAGGCAGCGAAGCAGGTGGGTGTCGGCCGGCTGCTGCTGATGAGCGCCAATGGCGTCAAGCCCGGCGGTACCGACTACCAGGATACGAAATACAGGGCCGAACAGTACGCCATGCAAAGCCCTCTTGATGTCACCGTGTTCAGGCCATCCGTGATTTTTGGCGATCCGAGAGGAACCATGGAATTCGCCACCCAGTTGCATCATGACATGGTCGCCATGCCGCTGCCGGCGGTGGGTTTTTTCAGTGGCCTGCGGCCCGGAGAAGGGGAAATTCTGATGTCGCCGGTGCATATTCAGGATGTCGCGCAAGCCTTTGTTCATGCGTTAGAGGAGCCTTCAACCATTGGTGAGATTTATTCCCTCGGAGGACCCGAAGTTCTGTCGTGGCAAGAGATGATCCAGCGCATCGCCGCTGCCGTGGGGCGCAAAAAGCGAATACTTCCCATGCCGGTCCAGGTAATGAAAATTGGCGCCACCCTCCTGGATTGGCTGCCATCGTTCCCGGTGACCCGTGACCAGTTGACCATGCTTACCGAGGGCAATACAGCAGACCCGGCGGAAATCCAATCCCTCATCGGCCAGGAGCCAAGGCCATTCACGGCCCAGAATCTTTCCTACCTCAGGGGATAACGCGGACCATGGACGTAATGATCCATTCCTTTTTAACAGCAGAGCCCAGAAATATTTTGTAAAGGTATTCGAGCCCGTGTCAGCCTTAAGCACATTCCATCCTGAATCCAACGTCGCCGTCATTGGCGCCAGCGGCGGCATCGGTCAGGCGCTGGTAGAATTGCTCGCCACCGATCCACGTGTGGCATCACTTCAGGCTTTTTGTCGTTCTCCGGAATCCCTGAACCGGGGCCGCGCAAAAATCGGGCGGGTGGATGTGACCGACGAGTCCTCCATTTCTGCGGCGGCGGAAGCTACGGCCGCGTCAGGTCCCGTGGACCTGGTAATCGTCGCCAGCGGCATACTGCATAGGGAACCAGATATTCAGCCAGAAAAGAGCCTCCGGGAGCTGGATCCGCAGAATCTGATGACTGCTTTCTCGATCAATGCCATCGGTCCAGCCATGGTGGCAAAGCATTTCCTGCCACACATGCGGCGAGACCATAAAACGGTATTTGCCGCAATGTCGGCGCGGGTCGGAAGCATATCCGATAACCGCCTGGGCGGTTGGGCTTCCTACCGCTCCTCCAAGGCCGCACTGAATATGCTGCTCAAGACCATCTCCATAGAACATGCGAGACAATACCCCCGGTCCGTTATCGCCGGGTTGCATCCGGGAACAGTAGCCACAAACCTGTCCAGTCCGTTTACCCGCCGGGTGCCTGAGGGCCGGCTATTTACGCCTGCCATGTCAGCCGAATATTTGTTGCGGGTGATTAATGCCCTGGAGCCCGCCGACAGTGGTGGACTGTTTGCCTGGAATGGCGAGCGCATCGAGTTTTAGCGGTGCCGTTGGCCATAAAGAGATCCCAGTGATGCGATGTCGATACTTTCATATTACGTTTCTACTCCTGGCACTGCTAAAAGGAACCGCCGTCATGGCCATTGAGGAACCCGATTATGAAGTGATTAGCCGCAATGACGACTACGAAGTTCGAGGCTATGCGGCGTTCAATGTAGCCGAGGTGGAGTTGCCCGCAAGTTCAGACAATGTAGACAACCAGGCTTTTCGCATCCTGGCCGGCTACATATTCGGAAAAAATCGCTCTCGCGCCAGGATTGGGGCCAGCGGTAGTCTGGAATCGGACGTCGACAACGAAAGCATAAAGATGGCAATGACTGCTCCGGTCATCTCAGCAGACAGTGATGTGGGCGACAACAATGCGGTGATTGCCTTCGTCATGGAGCGAAAGTTCAGCCTTGATGAATTACCAGAACCCATCGACCCCAGGATAAGACTCAGGCGACAGCCGCCCCGAGTCATGGCGGTGCGAGAATACTCCGGCCGCTGGACGCCGGAGAATTTCCAGGAAAACAAGGACTCATTGTTACAAGCCCTTGAGCGGGATGGCGTAAGCACCAGGGGACCAGCGATACTGGCCCGATACAATAGCCCGTTTACGCCCTGGTTTCTGCGTCGCAATGAGGTAATGATCCAGGTCGAGCCTGACTGATCGCCTCGGGTTTTCCTGCATCCGGGTCCTGAGTGGC
>Ga0224507_10000297_pt1 | contig 20017 bp, 16 predicted proteins | sample SF_Jan12_sed_USG_3_FD_170159 | JGI IMG/M metagenome (GOLD analysis project Ga0224507, IMG submission 170159) | Sediment microbial communities from San Francisco Bay, California, United States - SF_Jan12_sed_USGS_13 | ecosystem: Environmental > Aquatic > Marine > Sediment | place: USA... | reverse complement strand
CCGCAGCAAAACAGATACCGTTTCGATGGGAAGGCAAGGACAAGCGAGGCATCCACGTCAAGGGAAAGACCGTGGCCGCCAGCGAAGTCGCGTTGCGTGCCGAATTACGACGCCAGGGCGTGGTGCCCAGCCGCATTCGCAAGCAGACCAACTTGTTCCAGTCCGACGGCAAAGTTACTACCGCCGACATCGCTATTTTCAGCCGACAGTTGGCCACCATGTTGACCGCCGGCATTCCACTGGTCCAGGCCTTTGAAATTGTCGGCAATGGCCACGAGATCCCAGCGGTGCAAAAACTGTTGTTGGCCATCAAGGCTGATGTGGAGGGAGGCACCTCCCTGGCAGGCGCCCTGGCCAAGCATCCTCTTTACTTTGATGACCTGTACACCAACCTGGTAGCGGCGGGAGAACAGGCGGGCGCCCTGGAAACCCTGCTGGAGAAGATCGCGACCTACAAGGAAAAAACCGAGGCCATCAAGAAGAAAATCAAAAAAGCCCTGACCTATCCCATCGCGGTAGTAGTGGTCGCCCTGGTGGTTACCTCTATATTGCTGATTTTCGTGATCCCCCAGTTCGAAAGCGTATTCAAGGGTTTCGGCGCAGACCTGCCGGCCTTTACCCGAATGGTGGTCAATCTTTCGCAATTTGTGCGCGAGCAAGGATGGATCATTGCGGGGGGCCTGGGTGCACTGGCGTGGGGAATTATTTACATCAAGAAACGCTCCAAGGCATTCAGGCACTGGATTGATCGCATGTCCCTGAAGATTCCTGCAATTGGCCCCATCCTGACCAAGTCAGCCATCGCCCGCTATGCCCGTACCCTGGCCACCACCTTCGCCGCCGGCGTACCCCTGGTGGAAGCCCTTGAATCCGTGGCAGGCGCCACCGGCAACATTGTTTACGAACAGGCCGTGCTGAGAATGCGCGATGAGGTCGCCACCGGCACCCGCCTGCAGCAAGCCATGGAGAACACCGAACTGTTCCCCAACATGGTCATCCAGATGGTGGCCGTGGGTGAAGAATCCGGTTCCCTGGACGAGATGGCCAGCAAGGTTGCGGACTTCTACGAAGAAGATGTGGACAATGCCGTGGACAATCTCAGCAGCCTGCTGGAGCCTATGATCATGTCCATCCTGGGCGTGCTGATTGGTGGCCTGGTTATCGCCATGTACCTGCCCATATTCATGATGGGTGCCGTGGTTTAACCAAGCCCAAATAATGATCGGATGCGCCGCCCACATGGCGGCGTTTTTCGTAAGAGACCAGATTAGGAACTAAGGAAGAAAGGAACAGACCTTGATTGAAACTCTCGCAGCAAATCCAGCACTACTCACGGTCATCGTCTTTATTTTCGGACTGCTGGTGGGCAGTTTCCTGAATGTGGTGATCTACCGCCTGCCCGTCATGATGAAACGAGCCTGGCGCAGGGACTGCCTGGAAATGCTGGAGCAACCGGCAGAGGCCGGGGAAGAAGTCTTCAACCTGACCCGTCCCCGTTCGCGCTGCCCCCAGTGCGGCACCCAGATCACCGCCCTGCAGAACATCCCGGTCATCAGTTACCTGGTGCTCAAGGGGAAATGCGGAAACTGTAAGACTCCCATTCCCAAGCGCTACCCGGTGGTTGAACTACTCACCGGCATTGCCTCGGCGGTAATCGCCTGGCACTTCGGCGCAACACCGGAAATGCTCGCCGCCCTGGGTCTGACCTGGGCGCTGATCGCCCTGACCGGGATCGACATCGATCACCAGTTGCTGCCGGACAGCATTACCCTGCCCCTGCTGTGGATCGGCCTCGCCCTGTCCCTGGGTCACCCCCAGGTCGGCACCCACGCACTGTTCATTGATCCCGTCACCGCCCTGATAGGGGCCATGGCGGGGTACCTGTCGCTGTGGTCGGTCTACTGGTTGTTCAAGATCACTACCGGCAAGGAAGGCATGGGTTACGGCGACTTCAAACTGCTGGCCGTGTTGGGCGCCTGGCTGGGCTGGCAGATGCTGCCGCTGATCATCATCCTTTCCGCCGTGGTGGGCGCGGTGGTGGGCATCGCCATGATCGTGCTGTTCCGCCACCAGGCCAGCAAACCCATCCCCTTCGGCCCCTACCTGGCGGCGGCCGGCTGGATCGCCCTGATGTGGGGTGACCGGATAGTCGAAACCTACCTGCAAGTCTCGGGCCTGCGTTGAACACAGCACCACAAGCAATCAGGCCGGGGAAACTCTGCGTTGGGCTGACCGGTGGCATTGCCAGCGGGAAGAGCGCCGTGGCAGAGATGCTGGCGCGACTGGGCGCCAATGTGGTGGATACCGATGTCATTGCGCGAGAGGTGGTCGCCCCGGGACAACCCGGACTGGACGCCATTGTCGAGGAATTTGGCCGGGACATCCTGGATGAGAGTGGCGGCCTGGACAGGCGCATGATGCGCAACAAGGTGTTTTCGAACCCCGAATCCCGTGCCCGGCTGGAAGCCATACTCCACCCCCTGATTCGCCAGGAACTCTGGCGGCGGGTAGACGAATCAGACAACCCTATCCAGGTGCTTGTGATCCCCTTGCTGGTGGAATCGGGTCTGTCTGACATGGTGGATCGGGTGCTGGTGGTGGATTGCCCCCGGGAAACCCAGCTGCAGCGGCTATTGAGCCGGGATGGCGAAACACTGGAACAAGCCGAGCGCATCCTGTCCGCCCAGGCCTCCCGTGAGGCCCGTTTAGCCGCCGCTGATGACATCATCGACAACTCCGGAAGCCTGGGCATGCTGGCTCAATCGGTACAGGAAATTTACAACAGCTACCTCAGCGATACCGGGTCCGCGGCAAACTAAATTCACTCAGGAAATTGCACCATGCGTGCCCCATGGGTAAAAATAGCCCGATGAGTGATCCAGCCGTACTTACCGCAACCTCCCGGGAGCCCGTGATATACGAGCAGCCGCTGAGCGAGCGGATGCGCACATTCCTGCGGCTGGAGTTCTTGTACCACCAGGCTCTCAGTCATGCGGAGCACGAAGGTAGCTGGGCCTCCCGGGCCGCCGTACAGAGCCTGCTGGAAATACTGGCGATTCTCAGCCGCGGTGACCTGCGAAATGAGGTCCTGAAGGAACTGGAACGCCACGCCATCAACATGGGGCAGCTTCAGAGCCGCCAGGGCGTGGATACCGGGCGCCTGCAATCGGTCCTGAAAAATCTTCTCGGACTGCGCGAACAACTGAACGCTTGTGGCGCACATTATTCCCAGCGCCTGAAAGAAAACGAATTTCTCTGTGCCATCAAACACCGCAGCGCCATCCCGGGCGGCACCTGCGAATTTGATCTCCCCGAGTACAGTCATTGGCTGCGCCAACCCTATCCGGATCGGCTGCGGGATTTTGAAGACTGGATGGAGGACCTGCGTCCACTGTGTGACAGCATTGCCGAATTGCTCTGGCTAACCAGGCAGACCTCGGTGTTCACGGAAAAAGAAGCCGTCGGCGGGCTGTATCAGCAGACCATGGAGCGAGGCAGCAACCACGAACTGGTGCGCATCGCATTGTCGCCAGATACGAATCTTTTTCCGGAAGTCAGCGGTGGCAGTCACCGGGTAATCGTTCGTTTCCTGAGCCTTTCCGAAACCGGTGGCCGCGCCCAGCAAAGCGGTGAAACCGTCACATTCAGAATGAGTTGTATCTAACGGAGTTTTGGTGAGCGTTACTGTCGAATGCCCTCATTGCGGGGCTCAGGTTTCCTGGACCGAAGAAGCTACATGGCGACCGTTTTGCAGCGAACGTTGCAAGATGGTGGACCTTGGCGCCTGGTTTAGCGAAGAACGTGCAATTCCCGGGAAGAACGACCCGACCAGCGAGCAGTGGGACGACGACGATGCCCTCGCCAGCTTCAGCCCAGGCGATCCCTCAACGCATCAATAATCGGTGCGTCGGCTTCCAATAGATCTATGCTGTGCAATCGCTCCGGGAGCACCCACTGGAGCGCCTGCCCCTCGAGGCTTTCCGGCTCGCCCAGAAATTCGGTAACCAGCCAGACATCCAAATGCACATGGCGGTCGGCGTAACGGTGGGAAAGTTTTAGTAGCGGCTCGGCGACCTGCACATCGATACCAAGCTCTTCACGTAATTCCCGGTACAGGCCCTGTCTCGGTCCCTCCCCGGTTTCCAGCTTGCCACCGGGAAATTCCCAGCGTCCCGCCATATGGGTTCCCGGCAGACGCCTGGCGATCAGCACGCCCCCGTCCGCGTTCACCAACACACCGGCCGCAACGTGAATTTCCATCACGCGACCCGACCGGCCAGGACAGCTATTTCAAACTGCCGTGGCACTGCTTGTATTTTTTCCCTGAACCACAGGGACAGGGACTGTTGCGACCCACCTTGGGCTGGGCCCGCACGAAGGGCTCCGCCGCGTCGGGCTTCTGCTGTTCTGCGCCGGCACCACCCGCCTTGGACGGATCGGCGTGCTGGAATTCCATCTCACCGGCGCTTTCCCGGCGCTGCTGCTCAACGGCATCCACGTCTTCCTGGCTCCTGAGCTGGACCCGGGACAGGGTGCTGATGACCTCACGTTTAACCTGGCGAAGCATCTCGTTGAACATCTCAAATGCTTCTCGCTTGTATTCCTGCTTGGGGTTTTTCTGGGCGTAACCGCGCAGGTGTATTCCCTGTCGCAGGTAGTCCATGGCTCCCAGGTGCTCGCGCCAGTTCGAGTCCAGCTGCTGCAGCATGATGGCCTTTTCAAAGTGACGTATCACCGGCTCACCAATGGCCTGCACTCTTTCCTCGTACAACCGGTCCAGCTCACCCACGATCTTTTCGCGCAAGCCAGCCTCGCTCAGCCCGGAGTCATCACGCAACCAGCCAGACACACCCAGGGAGGCACCGAAATCGTGTTCCAGCACATGCTCAAGCCCCTGCACTTCCCACTGTTCCTCGGGGCTGCCGGGGATGATGAACTTGTCGATTTCCTCGTTGATCACTTCATGGCGCAAACCGAAAATGTTCTCGGCGATGTCTTCCGCCTCCATCAACTCGGCGCGTTCACGGTAAATCACGCGACGCTGGTCATTGGCAACATCATCGTATTCAAGCAACGACTTACGAATATCAAAGTTGTGCGCTTCCACCTTGCGCTGGGCACGTTCGATTTGCCGCGACAGCATCTTGCTCTCGATGGCCTCGCCCTCACGCATGCCCACTCTGGACAACATTGCCTTGGTGCGCTCCGGATCACCGAAAATACGCATCAGGTTGTCTTCCATGGACAGATAGAAACGGCTGGAGCCCGGATCACCCTGGCGACCGGAACGGCCTCTGAGCTGATTATCGATGCGGCGGGATTCATGCCGCTCGGTTCCGATGATATGCAGGCCGCCGGATTCCAGTACCTGGTTATGGCGGGTCTGCCAGCGCTCACGGATCGCAGCGACTTCTTCATCGCTGACGTCCTCAGGCAATTCGGCCAGTTCCGCATCCAGGCTTCCGCCGAGCACGATATCCGTACCACGGCCCGCCATGTTGGTGGCGATGGTAATGGCGCCGGGCCGGCCGGCCTGGGCCACGATGCCCGCTTCCTGGGCATGCTGCTTGGCGTTAAGCACCTTGTGTGGCAGGCCAGCCTTGGTCAATAACTCGGCAAGATATTCCGATGCCTCGATCGAGGTGGTACCCACCAGCACCGGCTGCTTACGCTCGCAACAGTCCTTGACGTCTGCCAGGATCGCATCGTACTTGTCTTTCTGGGTAAGGTAGACAAGATCGGCCCCGTCCTTGCGAATCATGTCCTTGTGAGTGGGGATGACCACCACTTCCAGGCCATAGATCTGCTGGAACTCGTAGGCTTCGGTATCTGCTGTGCCGGTCATGCCGGCCAGCTTGTCGTACATGCGGAAATAATTCTGGAAGGTAATGGAAGCCACCGTCTGGTTCTCTTCCTTTACCTGCACGCCTTCTTTGGCCTCCACCGCCTGGTGCAGGCCATCAGACCAGCGACGCCCGGGCATGGTTCTGCCGGTAAACTCGTCCACGATAACAATCTCGCCATCGTTGACGATGTATTCCACGTCGATGTGGAAAAGGTGATGGGCACGCAGGGCCGCGGTCAGGTGATGCATCAATTTGATGTTGCCCGCGTCGTAAAGACTCTCGCCTTCCTTGAGCAAGCCTGCCTTGCCAAGCAGTTTCTCAACCTTGGCGTGGCCGTCTTCGGTAAGGTAAGCCTGCTTGCCCTTCTCATCGATAGTGAAGTCACCGGGCTTGACGATCTGGGCAACGGGCGGCTTGGCAGTCGACTCCATTTCCACCAGGTCGGCGTCTTGCTCGGACGCCTTGTTCAAGGCCTCGTTGATTGGCATTTCGCCCAGGGACTTGCCGTCCACGTCCAGCAACTCAACCTTGCCGGCCATGATGTCTTCATTGCGTTTCGAATTGGGACCGCCAGCCTGGAGAGTCAGCTGCGGAACAATGGCGTTCATGCGTACATACAGATCGGTGCGCTCTTCCGAGGGTCCGGAAATAATCAACGGGGTACGCGCTTCATCGATCAGGATGGAGTCGACCTCATCCACTACCGCAAAGGCTTGCTGGCGTTGAACACGATCCTCGGGACGGAAAGCCAGGTTGTCGCGCAGGTAGTCGAATCCGAATTCATTGTTGGTGCCGTAGGTGATATCAGCTGCGTAGGCTGCACGCTTCGCTTCGGTATCCATGCCTGCCTGGATGACTCCGACGCTCATACCCAGGAATTCGTAAATCGGCGCCATCCACCGGGCGTCACGTGCTGCCAGGTATTCATTCACGGTAACAATGTGGACGCCGTTTGACGGCAAGGCATTCAGGTAGGCAGACAGGGTCGACATGAGGGTCTTGCCCTCACCGGTGCGCATTTCTGCGATCTTGCCCTGGTGCAACACGATGCCACCAATGAGCTGCACATCGAAATGACGCATTCCCAGGGTTCGCACCGAGGACTCCCGCACCACCGCAAATGCTTCGGGCAGCAGATCATCCAGGCTGGCGCCGTCTTCCAGGCGCTTGCGGAACTGGGCTGTCTTGCCTCTCAATTCCTCATCGGAGAGAGCCTGTATCTTGGGCTCCAGGGCATTGGTCGTGTTAATCAGTCGAGAAAACTTTTTCAGCAGGCGCTGATTGCGGCTTCCGAAGATATTGGTGAAAATTTTTCGCACGAATTCTTTTCCTTTAGCCCGCGGCCAAACTAAGGCCTAAACGGGTCGGCAAGGCCGACGTGGTCTCAGCAAACCGGTTATTCTAATTGGAATGCCCGAAGGTGGGAAATGGTGTCTCTGAAGGCGAAGTTCAAGTATTCGCATGAAATTACCTGATTTCTATCAGGAACTGCCGCAAAACAGGCCTCTTGGGGCCCTATTTGTCAGTGCGAATGAATTCCAGCGGGTTTACCTTGCGTCCATCCCGCAGGACTTCGAAGTGCAGATTAGGTCCTGTGGCACGGCCTGAGGCGCCCATAAGCGCGATTATCTGGCCTTTCTCGACCTCGTCACCCACGGCCACCTTGTTTTCGTCGTTGTGAGCGTAGCGGGTCACGTAGCCGTTGCCGTGATTCACCTCTACCAGCTGGCCATAGCCATGCCGATTGCCGGACCAGGTCACGACTCCTGCGCCAACCGCAGCGATTTCCGCTCCCTTGCGGCCTGCAAAATCCACGCCCCAGTGCATGGCATCCTTTCCGCTGAACGGATCGGTGCGCTTGCCAAAGTGCGAGGACATCCAGCCTGACTGCACCGGACGGCCCTTGGGCACCACCTGGGCATTCAGATTCCGGTCGATCAAAAGGTTTTCCAGCACACCCAGCTGCAGCTCGCGATCAGCGATGCGGCCTTCCAGTTCATTCAGCCGCAGCTCCAGGTCAGGCATGTGAATTGACTGGGCATCCACACTGGGCTCGGGACCACCCAGGGCCGGTGCGCTGTCAAAATCGAATTCACCGTCATCCAGCTTGCCCATTTCCGTGAGGCGACGCCCCATGGCGTCCAGTCGAATGACATGGGCATTGAGCGCGGCCATGCGCACGGCGAAGGCATCGACCACTTCCTGGTTTTCCGCTCGGGCCGCTTCGACCTCGCGCTTCTGCGCACGTAATTCGTCGCGGATCGAATCAAACTGGGCCACCGGCAGATCAGTCGCCTGGCTGTATCCGAGCAGGTAACCGCCTGCGAGACCTATAAACACAAAAGCACCCAGCGCAGCAACAAGGCCCGCCAGGGACAGGGGATCTTTCAAACTAATGGGACGCGCCTGGCCATGGCGGCGGGTAATCAGAATAATATTCATTAAGCCATGGCTCCTGAAATCAGAATGACTGTGCGCGCCGGGCATTGTGCCACAACACAGCGTCCCGGGTAGTAAGCCCAAGGCTGCGACGTGTGAATTCCGAATTTTGTCATTCTGGTAACCCCGCTGTCCTGGATCTTGCCCTTGGATCGGTGGCTTTGCGACCCCGCTTTTCAGCGGGTATGCCCTTTGTCAGGCTGATACTATGCCTGTCTTATTATGGAAAACTCAATGATACTAGCCCGAAACTGAGAACCACTTCACTTGATTATGGCGCGCGAACCACGAAATCTTGCCGATTTACTCTCTGATCCGGGCTCTGCACTGGGCCGGATGGTTGCCGGCGCGGCCAAGCGCAAGTCTTTGATTATGCAAGTTAAGTCCTGCATCGATCCCGAGCTTTCCGAACACCTCATCGGGGTAAACGTCAAGGACGATACCCTGATTTTGCTGTCTGACTCGGCTGCCTGGGCAACCCGTCTCCGTTACGCCGGACCGGCGCTTTGCAAGCAATTGAGCGAGCAATTCGAACTCACCCTGCACAAAGTCCACGTGAAAGTGCGCGCACCCGAACAGGCCGGGCCGCGGGACTCAAAATAGTCCTGGCGGGTTTTTAGTAAGCCGGCACGGGACTGGTGTAGGTCAACGGCGAACTCGCCTTGTCCTCGAAAGTCACCAGTTCCCAGGCTTCCTGCCTGGCAAGCAACTCCCTCACCAGCGCCACGTTCATGGCGTGGCCGGCCTTGTATCCTGTGAACTTGCCGATCAGCGCATGGCCACACAAGTACAGGTCGCCCAGGGCGTCCAGAATCTTGTGCTTCACGAACTCGTCGTGATAACGCAAACCATCTTCGTTCAGGATACGGTAATCATCCATCACGATGGCATTGTCCATGGTGCCACCCAGGGTCAGGTTCCGCTCCCGCAGCACCTCGATGTCACTCATGAAACCAAACGTACGGGCACGACTGATCTCGCGCAGGAATGCTGCAGAGGAAAAATCAATCGTCGCCGTCCTGGGAAGCTTCTTGAATACCGGGTGATCAAAATCAATCGTGAAATTCAGCTGATACCCATCGTGTGGCTCGAACTGCGCCCACTTGTCTCCTTCTTCCACACGCACGGTCTCCTTGATGCGGAGCATGCGCTTGGGGGCATTTTGTTCTTCAATGCCCGCCGACTGGATCAGGAAAACAAAGGGTCCGGCGCTACCATCCATGATGGGAACTTCAGCGGCACTCAGGTCCACAAAGGCGTTATCAACGCCCAGGCCGGCAAAGGCAGCCATAAGATGCTCAATCGTGGCGATCTTTACGCCGTCCTTTTCAAGGGTCGTGCCCAGCATGGTATCGCCCACCAGTTCAGAACTGGCAGGCAGATCCACCGGAGGCTCAAGATCCACACGGCTAAACACGATACCCGTGTTCACCGGAGCCGGACGCAAGGTCATATAGACCTTCTGTCCAGAATGCAGTCCGATGCCCGTGGCACGGATCTTGGTTTTTAAACTTCTCTGCCTCAGCATTTAAATGCCTCCTGACAATTCGACAGCCGCCAAACACGTTACCGTTCAGTGGGGGTCGTCACTACCGGCGGCGGGCACACTAAATCTGCCCGGACCGGCATATCGGTCACGTAAGCTATCACAACCGCGAAATGTCATACAAGGACTTGATTCCCTTGACTTTGCTGCATTGCTCCCAATCTAATATGTTGTCAAATTACAACACACACCTCTAATCAGCCTGCCGACGTAGGAAAGCCGGGATGTCCAGCATGTCGTCGCTACCACCAAAGCTGGGAGAATGACCGCTTTCAGCCTGGCGTTGACGGCGACGAATTGCCGGCTCATCGTAGTTGGTTGACCCGCCATCGGTGCCTGTAGCGCGCACAACCTGGATACGGGGCTGGGGTTCAGCCCGGCTTGCAGGCTGTCCCAGACCAGTAGCGACAACGGTTACCCGCAGCACATTACCCATCTCGGGATCGATGACCGTGCCCAGTACAACGGTGGCGTCATCCGAGGCAAAGGCCTTGATGGTCTCACCCACTTCCTGCAGTTCGCCGATAGACAGATCTTCGCCTGCGGTGACGTTGACCAGGATGCCGTTGGCACCGGCCAGGTTGACGTCTTCCAACAAGGGGCTGGACACGGCAGCTTCGGCGGCTTCGCTTGCGCGACCCTCGCCCACAGCCTCACCGGTACCCATCATCGCCATGCCCATCTCGGACATGACCGTGCGCACGTCCGCAAAGTCGACGTTGATCAGGCCGGGACGCGTAATCAGCTCGGCAATACCCTGAACCGCTCCCTGCAGCACTTCATTCGCCTTGGCAAAGGCTTCCAGCAAGGACGTGTTGGGGCCAAGAACGGTCAGCAGCTTCTCGTTGGGAATGGTGATCAGCGAATCAACATATTTGCCCAACTCCGCAATACCCTGGTCGGCTATGCGATTGCGCTTGCCGCCCTCCATATCAAAGGGACGGGTCACTACCGCCACGGTCAGGATGCCAAGTTCCTTGGCAACCTGTGCTACCACAGGTGCTGCACCGGTACCGGTACCACCGCCCATTCCAGCGGTGATGAACAGCATATCGGCGCCCTCGATGGCCTCCATGATCCTGTCGCGATCTTCCATCGCAGCCTGGCGACCCAACTCGGGGTTGGCGCCCGCGCCCAGGCCCTTGGTGATGTTGCAGCCAATCTGGATAGATGACTTTACATCGGTGTTACGCAACGCCTGGGAATCGGTGTTAGCGCAAATAAATTCCACGCCTTCGATACCTGACAGGCGCATGTGCTTGACGGCGTTACCGCCGCCCCCGCCGACACCGATGACCTTGATAATTGCGTTTTGGCTATACGCATCCATTAACTCAAACATGTTGATGCTCTCCTCTGACGACCCACTAATAAAATAAGACTAGAAATTCCCCTGGAACCAGGCTCTCATCCGGTCCCAAACTTCCTTCACGCTGCTGCCCATCGGCGCGTCATGGGAACGTCGTCCCACTGCATCACGCCCATAAAGCAACAACCCGACACCGGTGGCATGTATGGGATTGCGCACCACGTCTGCCAAACCTTCGACGTGTTGCGGCACCCCCAATCGCACCGGTGCATGAAATACTTCCTCGGCAAGTTCAACTGCCCCTTCCATCTTTGAACTGCCACCGGTCAGCACGACGCCTGCGGCCACAAGTTCTTCGAATCCACTTCTACGCAGTTCATCCCTGATCAGGGTGAACAACTCCTCGTAACGAGGTTCCACCACCTCCGCCAGTGTCTGGCGGGCCAGGCGACGGGGCGGCCGGTCACCCACGCTGGGTACCTCGATGGTTTCATCGGGGTTGGCCAACTGTGACAAGGCGCAGGCGTACTTGATCTTGATTTCCTCGGCGTACTGGGTGGGCGTACGCAAGGACACGGCTATGTCGTTTGTCACCTGGTCGCCGGCAATCGGAATAACCGCGGTGTGACGAATGGCGCCGCCAGAGAACACTGCAATATCAGTCGTGCCACCTCCGATGTCCACCAGGCAGACGCCCAGTTCTTTCTCATCGTCCTCAAGGACAGAGTGACTGGACGCCAACTGTTCCAGCACGATGTCGTCGACCTGCAAACCGCAGCGCTGCACGCACTTGATGATGTTCTGAGCCGCACTGTGGGCGCCGGTAACTATGTGCACCTTGGCTTCCAGGCGAACTCCTGACATGCCTATCGGTTCCTTGATCCCCTCTTGCTGATCGATGATGAATTCCTGGGGCAGGATATGCAGAATCTGCTGATCTGCTGGAATCGCCACAGCCCGGGCAGCGTCGATAACCCGGTCCACATCTCCAGCGGTGACTTCCTTTTCCCTGATTGCGACGATGCCGTGAGAGTTGAGGCTGCGTACGTGACTGCCCGCAATGCCTGTATAGACAGAATGGATTTCACAACCGGCCATCAGCTCGGCCTCTTCCACCGCACGCTGTATGGATTGCACGGTGGACTCGATATTCACCACCACGCCCTTTTTCAGACCGGTGGATCGATGAGAGCCAATCCCGATCACCTCAAGACGATCTTCGGAGGTAATCTCTCCAACAATTGCTACCACCTTGGAGGTACCTATATCGAGTCCAACGATAAGATTTCTATCACTCTTCTTAGACATTCGGCTCAGCCCTGAAGTCAGTGTGTTTGGAAACGTGTTTTGCATCGCGCCCTCGACCCACGGCAAAGCCGTGGCTGTAACGCATATCTATGTAAGCCATCTTTGTAAGGTCTTCGGCGAGAATCAGGTCCAGGGCAGCGACGAAACGCGCAATCCGCTCTTCTACCGAACGCCGACCGAAGCGCACTTCCAGTCCACTGGCCAGCTTGATCTGCCAGGATCCTCTCGCATCCAGATTTACTGCGGTAATCTCCAGCCCGCGAGGCGTCAGCAGTCCCCGCAGCTGCTGCAGCCTGGCAGCGACCCGCAACTCTCCGCCCTCGGGACCACTCAAACGTGGCAACACCTCAGAGGGCCAGTCCACGCCCCTCACAAACAACTCGCCACGCGAGTTAAGCAATCCGTCTTCGCCCCAAAGCGCCGCCGGAACCTGTTCGGTTACCCGGACCAGGACACCGTCGGGCCACTGGCGACGAATGGCCACCTTGTCTACCCAGGGCATCGCTTGCAGCGCATCCCGCATGCCTGAAAGGTTGGCTGACAGGAACCCGCCGGCAGACACGTAGGGTCGCAACACCGAGTCCAGGCTTGCCGGCGATACCTGGTGGAACTCGCCTTCCAATGTGATGTGTTCGATGGGGCGATCCACGGCAAACACCAGGACCACCGACGCACCAACCAATACAACCGGTAGCAGCACCGCCAGCGCGACCTGGCGCCAGTGGATTACCGGCATGCTGAAGCTTCGGCGGGTTTCCTTTCGCCGATTCGTGCTTCGCCGGGTTGCTGCCTTACGCTTAATCAAGCTTCTCACCCTCGGTAAAACTGGTTTCAAGAATTCGCCAGACCAGTTCTTCGAAATCCAGTCCGGCCACCTTGGCGGCCATGGGGACCAGACTATGGCTGGTCATTCCGGGCACCGTGTTCACTTCCAGGAACATTGCCCTGCCCTGGGCATCCAGCATGAAATCTACCCGGCCCCAGCCGCTGGCAGCGATCGCGTTGAACGCTTTCATGGCTGCCTTCTGAAACTTGCTCTCCAGTTCCGCATCAAGGCCGCTGGGGCAGAAATACCGGGTTTCATCTGACTCGTACTTGGCCTGGTAGTCGTAGAACACATTGGCCGCTTCAATGCGGATCAAGGGCAACGCGGCGCCCTGCAAAATTGATGCTGTGTACTCGCCTCCGGTGATCCAACTCTCTGCCAGCACGCAGTCGTCATAGTCCCGCGCCAGCTCCCAGGCCTGGCGCAACTCGTGCATATTTTCAGCCCGGGCCATACCCACGCTGGAACCCTCATTGGCTGGCTTCACAATCATCGGCCAATCCAGGTTCTTCTCAGCGGCCAGCAAATCGGCTTCCGAATCCAGCAACTGGTATGGAGGCGTATCCAGACCCACTGCGATAAATAATTGCTTGGAACGTAACTTGTCCATGGACAAAGCAGATCCCAGCACGCCACTTCCCGTGTAAGGGATACCCATGGTTTCCAGGGCTCCCTGAATAACGCCATCCTCGCCGCCCCGGCCATGCAGGGCATTCCAGACACGCTGGTAGCCCCCGGCCTGCAACACATCCAGGGAATTCTCGGAAGGATCCATCGCATGGGCATCGATACCACGTGCCTGCAAGGCAGCAAGTACGGCTGCACCGGTGACAAGCGACACTTCCCGCTCTGCCGAAGAACCCCCCAGCAGCACGGCCACCCGGCCAAATTGTTCGGCGTGGTTGATGACCATTCTTTCCGGATACACCATGCTCATGCGGCCACTCCCACGATGCGCACTTCGTGAACCAGGTCTACACCGAAGCGTTCTTTGACAGTTTGATGTACGTGCTCAATCAAGAATTCGATGTCAGCAGCACTGGCGGTACCCGTGTTGATAATGAAATTGGCGTGCTTCTCGGAAACCTGGGCGCCACCGTGAACCAGACCTTTCAATCCGGCGGCCTCAATAAGGCGTGCAGCATGGTCACCTTCGGGATTACGGAACACTGAGCCGCAACTGGGCTGACCGATCGGCTGGGTTTGTTTACGCCGCGTAAGCATGTCGCGAATTTTTTCCTGGCTGGTTTCGCTCTCGGGAGACAACTCCAGTTCCGCAGCGATGAACCATTCCGGATGTACCGGGCCTTTCACGCTGCGATAGCCCACCAGGTATTCATCGGGTGTGCGCCAGGTAAGCGTCCCGCTTCGATCAATCACCTGGACCCGTGAGACCTGGGCCCAGGTCTCGCCACCGAAGGCGCCTGCGTTCATGGACAGTGCACCGCCCATGGTCCCGGGAATGCCGGCGAAAAATTCTGCCGGCCCCACGCCCCAGCGTGCACACATGCGGGCAATCTTGGCGCAGGCCACACCAGCCTCCACCAGCACACGATTTTCAGACAAGCGCTCGATCTTGCCCAGGGCACCCTGGACACTTATTACAGCTCCACGAATTCCGCCATCCCTGACCAGCATATTGCTGCCCAGGCCCACCCAGGTGATCGGGGTTTCTGAATCCAGCTCTGCCAGGAAGGCCTGCAACTGCTCAACGTCCCGGGGGACGAAATAGATGTCTGCCGGACCGCCCACGCGCCAGGAGGTGTGCTTGCTCATGGGTTCATCCCGGAGCACACGATCCATCCAGTGCTTGCTGATCGGCAGCGCGTTCATTCAGCCACCTCCGAAGCCAGCAAGTCAGGCAGTTCCAGCGCCAGTGCGCCTACACTTCCGGCGCCCAGCGTAAGAACGATGTCGCCATCTTCAACCAGGCCCGCCAATACGCCGGGAACCATTTCAAGCTCGGATACAAACACCGGCTCCACGCGGCCGCGGCCACGCACGGCCCTGGCCAGGGCGCGACCGTCGGCTCCAGCGATGACCTCTTCACCGGCTGCGTACACCTCGGTCAACACCAGCACATCCATTCCCTGGGAGAGCACTTCGGCAAAATCATCCAGCAGGTCCCGGGTGCGGGTGAACCGGTGGGGCTGGAACACTACCACCACACGGCGATCTGGCCAGCCGCTGCGCACGCCTTCCAGGGTTGCGCTGATTTCCCGGGGGTGATGGCCGTAGTCATCAACGAACATGATGTTCTTGCCCGCGATGTCTCTTTCACCAATTAGCTGCATTCGACGGTCGATGCCGCCGAACTCGGCCAGCGCCTTCTGGACCGCGGTGTCAGAAACCTCCAGTTCATGGGCCACAGCTATTGCAGCCAACGCGTTGAGCACATTGTGTCGGCCAGGCAAGCCCAGGGTGACGGTGAGGGGCCGACAATCCGGACGCAACACTTCAAAGGTGGAACTGAAAGCATCGTGACGCAGGCCAACCGCCCGGATGTCTGCATCCTCGGACAGGCCGTAGGTGATCGTCGGCCGTGCAATCTCTGATATGACCGACCTGACGTTGTCGTCATCAATGCAGACGATAGCCAGACCGTAGAAGGGCAGGTTATGAAGGAACTCCACGAAGGTACGCTTTAGTTGCTGGAAGTCATTCTGGTAGGTTTCCAGGTGATCCACGTCGATGTTGGTCACGATGGAAATCATGGGTTGTAAATGCATGAACGAGGCATCGCTTTCATCCGCCTCGGCCACCAGGTATTTGCCTTCTCCCAGTCGGGCATTAGCATCAGCACTGGCCAGGCGACCACCGATAACAAAGGTCGGATCCAGTCCACCCTCTGCCATGACACTGGCCACCAGGCTGGTGGTAGTCGTCTTGCCATGGGTGCCCGCCACAGCGATGCCGGAACGGAAGCGCATCAACTCAGCAAGCATCTCGGCTCTTTGCACCACCGGCAGGCGCTTCTCAAGGGCGCTGGCAACCTCGGGGTTTTCCCGGGTTACCGCGCTTGAAACCACCACTACATCCGAATCACCCAGGTGCTCGCTGTCATGACCAATAAACACCTCTGCACCCAGGCGGCGCAGGCGGCGGACCACGGCATTTTCGCGAATGTCAGATCCTTGGACGTTGTAGCCTAGATTCAACAGCACCTCTGCTATGCCGCTCATACCGGCTCCGCCGATGCCGACGAAGTGAATACGGTTAATTCGACGCATGCGATAGCTCATGAGTCACCTTCCCATTTGCCCGCAGCCACGCAAGCAGAGACCAGGGCCTGCAAGGCATGGGGCTTGGCTTGAGCCCTGGCGGCCACAGCCATGTCCATCAATGCCTGCCGAGACTGCAGGAACTCAACTAACAAAGGCTCCAGTTTTCCGGCCCGCAATTCTGGCTCCGGTAACAAGCGCGCAGCGCCTGCCCTCACCAGGAAACCTGCGTTCACCGTCTGGTGATCGTCAACGGCCGCCGGGAACGGAACCAGCACCGATGCCAGACCGGCTGCGGCAAGTTCAGCCACCGACAAGGCACCCGAGCGACAGATCACCAGGTCGGCCCATCCGTAAGCACCAGCCATATCTTCGATGAAGGGCTCAATCTCAACTTCCAGTCCGGCATCACGATATGCCTGCCTGGCTACATCGATGGTTTTCTCCCCCGCCTGGTGACGGACTTCAAACTCGCCCTTGTCGGCCACCCGACCAAGGGCTCGCGGAACTTCCTGGTTAAGACTCAGGGCGCCCTGACTTCCACCGAAAACCAGTACCCTTAAAGGACCCTGCCTCGATGCCAGGCGCTTTTCGGGCTCTTCCAGTTCAATAATTTCCGTACGCACCGGGTTACCCACATGACGCGCCTTGACCCGGGTCTTGAAAGCGCCGGGGAAGGCCTCGTAGACATCTTTTGCAAGGTGGGATAACAGGCGGTTGGTCAGGCCTGCGACAGCATTCTGCTCGTGGATGATCAGGGGACGCCTCAACAACCAGGCGGCCAGTCCGCCGGGGCCGGAAACAAAACCGCCCATGCCCAGAACCAGCGCCGGTTTGCAGCGCTGCATGGCCCTGAGGGATTGCCACAGCGCGTGCAGCAACTGGACCGGGGCAAGCAGCCAGCGACGCCATCCACCCTGGCGCAGGCCGCGAATCTGCACCCACTCCATGTCTATGCCCGCAGCCGGGACCAGGCGGGCCTCAAGACCCCTGCGTGTCCCCAGCCAGACCACGTTTCGCGACTGCTTCTGCAATTCCCTGGCAACTGCCAGCGCCGGGATCACGTGACCGCCGGTTCCGCCTGCCATGATCATCACGGTGCGACTCATTAGCTGCGCCCCCGTGATACGCGACCGCGGCGACCGGCATCACGAGCGGTCACCGCCGAACGTCCGACTGCACTGGTTTCGTGATTCACACGGAAAAGTACGGCCAGGGCTACCAGGGTAATCAGGATGCTGCTTCCACCGTAGCTCATCAGCGGCAATGTCAGCCCCTTGGTGGGCAGTGCACCCATGTTCACGCCAATGTTTATCAGTGCTTGCAGGCCCAGCCAGAACCCGATGCCGAATGACAGGTAGGCGCCAAACTGCAGGTCGGCCCTGGCAGCGTTGATGGAGATCTTGAACGCACGCCACACCAGCAGCATGTACATGCTCAATATGCATACAACGCCCACCAGACCCAACTCCTCGGCAGTCACGGCAAACACAAAATCAGTGTGGGCTTCGGGCAAGTAGAAGAGCTTCTGCACGCCGGCGCCCAGGCCAACGCCGGTCCACTCGCCCCGTCCAATCGCTATCAATGACTGGGTCAACTGAAAGCCGCTGCCAAACGGATCGGCCCAGGGGTCGATAAAGGACATCAGGCGCCGAACCCGGTATTCAGACGTCAACGCCAGCGATGCCATCGCGCCACCGGCAATCAGGATCAAAAGAATGAAGTAGCGGAATTTCACCCCGGCTATAAACAACATCGCCAGTGAGGTGCTGAGCAATACCAGGGTGGCGCCAAAATCAGGCTCCAGCAACAATAGGAAGCAGGCAAGGGAGATAATCAGCATGGGCTTCAGGAACCCGCCAAAATCCTGCCGGACCTCGTCGCCGCGACGGACCATATAGGCAGACAAGTACATCATCAGCAACAGCCTGGCTGGCTCGGACACCTGCAGGTTCAGGAAGCCCAGGTGCAACCAACGCACTGCGCCGTTAATCGGCCGGGCCACACCCGGCACCAACACCACAACCAGCAGACCCATGGCCACCAGCAGCAGCAGGAAGCTGATGCGCTCCCAGAGCATAACGGGAATGCCAAGAACCATCACAGCGATTACCAGGCCAAGACCAATATTCGTACAGTGGCGAATCAGGTAGTGGAACGGGGTGCCAAATTCCTGTTCAGAAATCGACATAGAGGCCGATGCCACCATGATCACGCCCAACATCAACAGCCCTGTCGCGGCGAACAACAACATCGGGTCCACTTCGAGACGGCGTGGCTTTGCCATGCCCTGGGTCATTGCGATGGTTGCGGCACTCATGACAAGCCTCCAACCAGTTCAGTGAAGACCCGGCCACGATGGGCGTAATCATCAAACATGTCCTGGCTGGCGCAGGCCGGCGACAGCAAGACGGTCGTCCCGGCGGTGGCAATTCCGTCCGCGCGCTTCACCGCGTCCGCCATATCCTCGGCCATGACGATCTGGCAGACACCTTCCAACTCGTCGCGCATCGTCCGGGCATCCTGCCCGATCAACACGATGGCGATGGTGCGGTCTGCCAGGGCAGTGGCCAGGGGCTGGAAGTCTGCATTCTTCGCCAGCCCCCCCGCGATCAACACCAGGGGACCATCCAGACCGCGAACGGCCGCCACAGTGGCGCCAACATTTGTGCCCTTGGAATCATTAATCCAGCGCACACCGTTACGGTTGCGCACTTCCTGCATGCGATGCTCAAGACCCCGGAATGCTCTTAAGGCATTGACCATGGCGGCATCTGCCAGGCCGATGACCGAACCCAGAGCCAGGGCCGCCAACGCATTCGCCTCATTGTGCCGACCCACCATCCCAAGCTCGCTCACCGGCATCAGCATGGTCGTGCCACGACAGAAGAAACGCTGCCCGTCTACAACTCGAATTCCCAGGTCCTGTTCCAGCGGTTCAGACAATCCGAAACCGGTGAATTCTCTTTCGCCCCGGAGCAATCCCATAACGACTGGATCATCACGATTAATGACCGGGTTTTCACAGGCTTCAAGAATCTTCGCCTTGGCCTCAATGTATTCCTCGTAGCTGCGGTGCTGGTCCAGGTGGTCCGGTGACAGATTAAGCACTGTCGCCGCCTGCAGTGGCAGCACGCCGGAGCGCTCCAACTGGAAACTGGACAGCTCAAGAATGTAGAAATCAGGTTCTTCGCCTTCCAGCAGGTCCAGCGCCGGCACACCCAGGTTGCCACCGGTTTTTACCCGGTAACCCGCGGCAATCACCATGTCGTTTAGCATGCTGGTTACAGTGGATTTGCCGTTGGAGCCGGTAATGCCTATCACCGGCGCAAGGGCCACTGCGGCGAATAGGTCGATGTCGCTGAGCACAGGAATCTGTTTCGCCCTGGCCGCCTGCAGCAAGGGCATGTCCATGGGCAGACCCGGTGACACCACCAATTGGTCAACATTATCCAACTGGGACTCGGCGATCTCGCCCAGGGAGATGGTTGCGGCAGGGACCTCTATCTTCAAGTCTGCCAG
>Ga0224507_10000294_pt1 | contig 20143 bp, 10 predicted proteins | sample SF_Jan12_sed_USG_3_FD_170159 | JGI IMG/M metagenome (GOLD analysis project Ga0224507, IMG submission 170159) | Sediment microbial communities from San Francisco Bay, California, United States - SF_Jan12_sed_USGS_13 | ecosystem: Environmental > Aquatic > Marine > Sediment | place: USA... | reverse complement strand
GCCCGTGTCGGCATCGAGTCTGTTGAGGCCGCGATCTGTCGCAACCCAAAGTATCCCGCCGCTATCTTCGAGAATGCTCCAAACGTGACTACCGCTCAGGCTTGCGGGAGCTGACGGATCATTTGCGTAATGAAAGAATTCTTCAGATTCAGGATCGAAGCGGTCGAGACCCGCACCATCTGTCCCGATCCACAGGACACCTGAGCTGTCCTCGTAAACCACGCGGACCCGATTGTCGCCAATCGACGTTGAATCCGCGGGATCGTGAAGATAGTTTGTGAATGCCTGACTTGCCTGGTCGTAGCGTGACAACCCGCCGGCATCGGTCCCGATCCATAAATGGCCGGAACGATCCTCGATAATTGTGCGTATGGTTTCGTCCGATATAGACTGCGGATCGTTAGGGTCGTGAATGAAAACCGTAAACTCAAAACCATCGAAGCGATTCAGACCCTCCTGCGTACCAAACCACATATACCCTTGCTGGTCCTGAATCATCGTGTAGACGAAGGATTGCGACAATCCCTCGTTGCGTGAGATATTGTGAAAACGTACGCTCCTCGAATCGCTGGCTAGCGATTGAGTCGAAAGTGCGAAGAACAGGAAGATGGGAACTGCCGAGAAGATGACCGACGATTGCTTGCCCGACATACAATTTCCAGTCATAGTCCTTGCTATTCCTGTTCGACCCACGTGTTGACAGAGACGGGTACCATAGAAATGTTATTCCAGAGTATGCCGTCGTTCCACAGCATGCCGTCGTTCCACAGCATGCCGTCGTTCCACAGCATGCCATCGTTCCACAGCATGCCGTCGTTCCACAGCATGCCATCGTTCCACAGCATGCCATCGTTCCACAGCATGCCGTCGCTCCACAGATATCCTCGACCGAGTATGACGCTGCCGTCCCACGCGTAGCCATCGACGCCCATGATGTAGTAGTTGCCGTCGGAATCGACGTTGGCTGGGCCGCTGAAATGCATGGTCCCGGCGATATCGGCGTGAACATCCAATCCCCGATTCGCGCACAGATAGTCAGTCCCAAAAACTGCGTTAACAGCGTTCACGGCGCCGGCACCTTGTTGGAAGATGCTGTATGCGATCCGCCCGTCGTCAGTCACGGCTGGGCGGGCGCCGCTCATTAGTTTGCACTTGACCTGGTCCGGCGTCAGCGCAGGCTCGGCCTCGAGCAACAGCGCCGCAATACCGCTGACCACCGCCGCCGACTGCGAGGTGCCCGACATGTAATAGTAGGCGTCACCGTCGTGATAGTTCTTGTGCTCCTTCGGGATCCTGTTGCCCTTGTTCATGACGCCGAGCAGTCGACCACCCGGTGCCAGCATCTCCGGCTTGACGAATCCTTCGTAGGTCGGGCCCGCGGCCGAGAACGTCGTGATGGTGTCGTCGCCCGGGTCGAACGGCGTACGGTTGTCTGTCGTCGCACCGACAGTGATGACGTAAGGGACATTGCCCGGCACACCGACCGACATCGCCTCGGGACCAGTATTGCCGGCCGATGCGACCACCACGACGCCGGCCCGCCAGGCTTCCATCACCGCCTGGTTCAACGGATCGTCCCAATAGTGCGAGCGCGGCGGTGCTGACAGCGACAGGTTCAGCACGCGAATGCCGTAGACGTCCTTGTTCTGCACCACCCAGTCGATGCCGCGGATCACGTTCATGTACGTGCTGCTCCCCGTCTTATCGAAGGCTTTGACCGACACCAGCGACACGCCCGGCGCGACCCCGTTCCAGACCGGCGCGTTGCCCGATCCGTTCGCCCTGCGCGAGGACAGGATGATGCTGGCCACATGAGTGCCGTGGCCGTTCTCATCCTCGGCCTTGTCGGCGTTGCCCTCAACGTTGTCGATAGCGTCGTAGGCACGCAGAACGCGCTCCTCACCGTTGTAGTTCTTCCTGAGCCAGTTCTTGCCTGCGCCGGAGCCCCAGATCCCGGTGTCGAGCACCGCCACCGTGACGCCGGCACCGGTGATGCCGTCGGCGTGCAGCAAGTCGGCACCGACCTGCCGTACGTAATGCGTCTCACGGGCTTTCTTGTCGACCTTCTGGCCGTCGCCCACCGTCGTCGTCGCCGCCGGCACGAACTCGGTCCGGCAGCCTTCGAGGAACTCGACAATGATCGAGTGCGCCTCCTGATCGAGGTCGATGTCGTTTAGGAACTCGAATTCGAGGAGCTCTTCATCGCCCGGCAGGATCCGCCGACGCTTGATGTCGTCGTGCCAGTCGTCCGCAACGGTCGCCACGGGGGCATCACGATAGTCGCCGTTGTTGAAAATATCGCGGCCACCGAGCTTGATCTTTTTCAGCTGGCCATTTGCCTCGGGCCAGTTCAGGGAGACCTCAGCGATCGTGATCGCATCGGTGCCTTCGTTCGGCAGCAGCCATTTGATCTTATGATCCTTGAAATTGCGGAACCCGAGCCCGTTCGCGCGGCAGTCCATAACCCTCGGGGCGAATTCCACCGAGCAGCCTTCCTCGAAGTCGACGAAGATCGTGTAGTTAGCCTCCGCCCAGTCGACGTGGTTGTCGAACTCGAAGCGCAGTGCGGCACTCTGCCCCGGCGCCAGCTGGCGGCGCCTGACGTCATCGTGCCAGCCGTCGACGATCTGCACAAACGGTGGCTCCGCCCGCACGGTCCAGATGTCGTCGCCGTCGAGCCGAACTTTCTTCAGCGTGCCGTTGACGCTGGGATAAGCAATCAGGAGTGCGCCGATCGTCACCGTCGCGCTGCCTGTGTTGGTAATTGTCCAGTCGAATTTGCCGCCATCGAAAACGGTGCCGACCGCACTGACATTACACAGTGATGAGGTCGTTACCGTCGCGTCCTCGAACACCCGGCGCACGTCGCTACGACGCTTTAGCATCTCGACCTGTGTCGGCAAGAGTGTCGCGCCGACCGCACGGATAATGCCGAGCTGATGGGTCACTTCACCGCCGACGGCTTGCACAGCCTCGGCTGCCGCTTCTGCGCTGGACGACTGGACGATGTAGCCTGTGGCCGCCTGCTCGACAACGACGTTCGGTTGCGTTGTCTCCATCAGCACTGGCTCGTTCGCACACGCTGCGAACACGAGCGCGAGCACGCATCCGGCTGCAAAGGCGTTCAATTTGGTCGTTGTCCGTGCTGCTTTGTCCATGGAATTAACCGATCGACGGCCTGGCGTCTTCCCTCATCGTGCCTGCCATGTTACCAGCAATAAGGCGTTTTCGGATGTGCCTGCCGCGGTCGCAGCTTCGCTGCGTGCTACGGCATAAGCCTGGCGCCCACAGCATCGATGATGCCAAGCTCACGGGTAATATCACCTCCGACGTTACCAACCAACGCCATGGCTTGATCAAGACCATTCGCCTGAACGATGTAGCTCTTGGCGGTTTGACTTTCCGATCGGTACTCGATTGTCGTTGCGGCTATCAGGCTCGCAATAATGATCAGAAAACAAACATTGCGTGGCATCGAACGCATTACTTGGAACGCACTTTTTATCATTAGGTTTGCGGATCCACGAATCCGCTTGTGCTTTTTACTTTATCAAATCAATAGTCGATGGGCAGCCTCGCGTCGGCGATGATGCTGGGCCTTCGCATCGAGGTCACCGTCGAACGCACAATGCGGCGGTTCGTTACCAGAACAAGCCGAACTCTGCGTTAATTCGCTAATTGTAGGAGATATCGCCCAATAGTGTTAGGCCACGATTTTCCAATGTGATGCGTCAGACAGATTATGTAATGCGTTACAGAGATTATGTAATGTGTCAGAGAGATTCAGGCCTCAGGAACAATGCCGAGCCCCAGATCCAGCCGAGCCCTTCGGTCTGAGATGACCGTTTGCTTGAGTGACACTCGATTTCGTAGGCAGACGGGCACGACCAAGGCGATGAACAGTGCGATGAGCAACCAGGAACCCAGCTAGAAACGACTGCCGAGAATGTAGTAGCCCAAAGAGACGATCGTCGCGACGGCCAGAACGCGGTGCCAATAACAACAACCTGAGTAATGCCCGTGCAGGCGGCGCCTGTATTGGGGCAGGCCGTTTGGGATGGGCAGAAAAAAGCCGCCGATGCTCGCCAACATGTAGGATGGCGCCCCCGGCAACGCCGACGTTAAGGATCATCTTGTGCAGGAAATATCGTCGCAGGAAATTACCCCTTGATAAGAACAGCGCTTCTTTATCTTTTGGCCCAACGAATGGCGCATATCTCTTCAGTCACTCCCGAATGATGCATCGCCACGTCTTTCGATCGTTTGGAAAAAAGTGCCCGCTGCGGATCGGGGCGCGGATTCGAGACTGTTGGTCAAAGAACTTAAACCGACAACGACACACAAAATTCATTAATGACAAGAAAATTCTTTTGCACGATTGTCACAAAAAATGTTGCACGGCTGAAATGCAGCACCTGAATTACGAGAAGTTTCTGGTCAAGCCGGACAATGGCAAATGGGATTGCATTGATTGCACCAAGCAAAGCGATGAGGCGCGACGCGCTAATCATGCGCTGACGTTTCCGCAGACATCAACGAAAACGGATTGGCGATATATCGTTGGACTGGCGACATATCGTTGGACTGGCGAAATATCGTTGAAACGGCGATACGGCGCTTTTTTTTGAGTCCGACAGTCGCCCGTATTTCTTCAGCCACTCCTTGAATTGGTAGCAAGTTATCTAACTAACTGCACCAATTTTATGCTGTTTCCGGTAACGATCCGGTCGAAATTGTCGTCACGTCGATCGATCGTCTGTTCGAACAAAATACTTCGAGTGTTAGCGCAGATTTGCGAAGGTTGGTCAAAAGAATTTGAGACAAAGACCACACAAAAAATTTCGTTGACAAAAAAATAAAATTTCTCGACGATAAGAAAACTCATTGACGATAAAAAAAAGATTCATTCGACAATCTAATGGGCATTAAGTCAATTTGTGGTTCAAGGTTGCAGCATGTAATCGCGAGTGCATGTCTCCGCGAAAAACTAAAGATCAGATTGCATGTTTTCCAAACGCAGTCTCTTTCTCCAACTCGAACCAATCAATCCCAAGGACCAATAACAAATAGGAGGGACGTACGCATGCACACCCAATCCCAACACTCGGCGGTCCCCAATACCGCTGCATCAGTCGGTCGAATTCGGTTGCTCAAGTTTCTTTGTGTCGCGTTTCTGCCAGCAACTTTGGTGCTGACCTCGATCGTGGCTTCGGCAACCACCCACGAATGCGAACCTTTCGAAAAGCAAGTCAGTTTCGATGGCGGATTGACCTGGTTCAATGCCGACGACCCAAACATGCCTGCGCAGGGATTCACCGACGACAGTTTGTACCGCTTCTTGCTCAAAAACTGTGAACCCAACAAGAATTGTCTGAACACGTCCATTCGAGATGACACGCTGGAAATCTTCGATGTGCTCGTAGACGTAGATGGAGCGGGTGGATACGCGCCCGGATTCATTCCTAACTGTTCTGACGATCCGGTCAACTGCGAAGTTACTATAACCAAGGATCATCCGGGATTCGAAAACCTGGACCAGCCCGGCAGATGCATTCCGGAAAATACAGCGACAGAAACAACCTTTGTTGGATCGAGCTCGACTCCTGAGATTATGTCCGATCCGGCCTACGTCGATTGTCCGCCGGATATTGACATCGAGAAAGCCACCAACGGCGTCGATGCCGACGACCCTAACGCCGGCGACGCGCCGCAAATAGAACCCGGCGACGCGGTATTTTGGACCTACAAGGTCACGAATACCGGCACCGTAACGCTGTTCAACGTCATGGTCACCGACGACCAGGGCGTCGCGGTAAGTTGTCCGACCGACATATTGACACCCGGAGGGATGATGATCTGTACGGCCAATGGCTTCGCCGATGACCTGTTCAACACCGGCTTGACGACCGTGCCGGGTATGTGCGGCAACATCCCGGACTGGCCGCTCTACGAGAACAAGGGCAGGGCCACAGGCGAAAGCGCGCAGGGCGAGTTCGTCGAGGACGAAGACCCGAGCCATTACTGCAATCCGCCGGGGCCCGACATCGACATCGAGAAGGCCACGAATGGGGTCGATGCCGACGACGCGAATGCCGGCGATGCCCCGCAGATCGCGCCCGGAGATCCTGTGACGTGGACCTACAAGGTCACCAACACGGGTAACGTCATACTCGAGAATGTCATCGTCACCGACGACCAGGCTGTCGCCGTGACCTGTCCGACCGATACATTGGCACCGGGCGGAATGATGACCTGCACGGCCAGTGGCTTCGCCGAGGATCTCGATATCACCGGCTTCACGACGGTTCCAGGACTTTGCGGGGGCGAACCGCAACAGCCACTTTACGAGAACATGGGCAAGGCCACCGGGCAAACGGTAGCGGGCGATTTCGTTGAAGACATCGACCCGAGCCACTACTGCAACCCGCCCGTCTGCGGCCTGACAGTGGTGAAGGGCTGCGAGCTTCCGCCGCCGCCGCCGCCGCCCGCGGGCCAATGCGACGGCAAGCTGCAGCAGGTCTCTGTGATCTGGAACGGCGCCGGTCCCATCAACATCGCGGTCGGCGAAGGCCTCACGGGCAGCAGCCAGGCCTCCGTCGCGCCGGGCGATGAGGTGACCTTCTTCACCGATGGATCGACGAACGATACGATCGTCAACATTTCCGGTGCTGTTTCCGGGCAGTCAACCTTCCACGTGTCGTGCTCCGATGACGACATGGACGGCGATACTTCGAGCAACGCCGACCAGCAGCAGGTCTCGCCATTCGGCCGGGACTGCGCCAAGGACCAGGGCGACGGCAAGGGCAAGTCCGGTTTCATCAACCAGTGGCTACTGGAAGGCTTCGTCGATAAGAATGGCGACGTCCTCGACTGCACCGTTCCGACCGGTGGGCCGATCGTGTCGAGCTGTGAATTCCACGCGATGCCCGCGAGCTGCGACACCGTCGGGAAGCCATCCGTTATCACGATGCGTTACATGGGCGGTGGCTGCCCCGGGAACAACACACAGGAAGGCAAGTCCAGTTGCTCCGGTTCGATCGACGGCGCGCAGGCCGTCACGGTGACGCTGGACGGCGGGACTCTCGGCCCCATCGACCCGGGACAGACGTTCGACGTGCCGACCACCGGTTCCAACACCGTGATCTCCCTGTCGAATGGCGGTGGAACGCAGACCAACAACGTGCACACCTCCTGCTCGGCGCCGCTTGTCGCAGGCGAAACTTTTGGCGGCATGGAACTCGTGGCCCTGGATGGCCAGGGAACGGGAACCGATGTGATCTATTCCTACCTGATCAGCAACACCGGTACGGAAACGATTACCGACATCACAGCGTTGGACGACAAGCTGGGCCCCGTGCCTGGTTCGCCGCTGGATTTCCTCGTTCCGGGTGATAGCGCAACGCTGACGGCGATGGCATTCATCAGCGAAACCGTGACCAATACGGTTACTGTCGACGGCAGCGTGCCCTCGGGCGCCGAGTGCCTGGCGATGGCGTCGGCTACCGTGACCGCGTTGGGGCCGCCGCCGTGCTCGGTCTCGATCGTGCTCGACAAGATCGAGGACAAGAAGATCAAGTGGAAGCTAACCAACAACTCGTCGGGTCGCACCGCAACGATCGAGTCGCTGACGATCAGCTGGCCAGGAGCCGAGAGCCTGAAAAAGATCAAGTTCGATGGCAATGACATCCTCAAGGAAGACCTGCGGAGTCCGCCCAGCACGACCGTAGTCGAGAGTGAGTGGCTGAAGCAGGTGAAGGATCGCCGGCTCGACATCGGCGACAGCGGAAAGAATCTCGAGATCGAGTTCACGGGCGACTTCCCGCTCAAGAAGAACCAGCCGGCGTCGGACTTCGACCTCACCGTCTCCTTCTCCGAAGGCTGTTCGGTGACGTTCTAGGTCCTCTGACCGGATAGCGATCCGCCCACGCGCGGGCGGATCGCTGGTTTTGTCAATCAGTGAGGGCAGGCCTGACGCCTGCCCTTTTTTGTGGCGGTATGGGGGTGGGTGTGCCTTGGTGTTCACTTGTCGCCGCACGACCGCTAATCGTCGGTTGGCCGCCGGTGACCTGCCAATTTAGTGACAGGCGGCCGCTGACGCACAGCAGACGCCAAATACGTGGAGGGAATATGAGACTTTTTGGCTGGCCACTATTGCCCTCTTTGCTTGTCGCAAGTGTCGTTGGCTCGGGACGGCGAACTTGCACCGTTAATGCGGAAGGCGAGTTTCGATGAAGAATTGTCCGAACTGGAACGATATCGCGTCTCCAAGAGAATAGTGATTCGTTACGAGCTTTCGATCGAAGGTCTCCTTTTGGCCGAACTTTGTCGGTCGCATGTACTAAAGACGACCGACGGCGAATGGCCGCAGAGCAGCCGGTCGCACTTCTTGGGTTATAACTTCTGCGAATGACCCAAAGTAGCCGTGTTCCGTCGGAGCAATCCTGAGGTCACTTCCCGAAGCCGTTCATCACAAAACTGGGCAACGTCCGCCCCACGAATTATGGAAATACGGCGCTTGGCAAGCGGGTGGCGCTTCAACCGCCGGATTCTGCAAGCTTCTGGACCGGCCCCTCTTCTGAGAGGTGTGCACTCTTTCAGATAGCGATTGAGCAGCGCGGCGGGTGTTGTCTTCACCGCCTCAATTCGTGAAGCAAACCGGCCTTGGTTCATTTCGTACTCGATCGAACGCACCGCGCCGCAGCGGCTCGAGTTCGTAATATTGCCATGGCTTCGTCTCTGGTCAGAAACGAGTGGGACAAAATTGTGACAAGCACTGAATTTGCAACTCGAACAGCGATCGCTCGGTCTTTAAGTGCCTGATTGGGAATGAAAAAACTGGTCGGGGGTGAGAGAATTTGGTTCACCCCTGTGGCGTGAATTCCTTCGGAACCAGCTCGCTTCGCGAGCTTGCCCAAAATTGCTTCGCAATTTTGTGAACCTTTTGTTCGGTGTCAATTCAGTCCCGCGTTCCAGAGACAAAAAATCGGCTCCCCCTGCCGGGTGAGGGAGCCGATTTTTCTTATTCTGGAACTGGTCGGGGTGAGAGGATTTGAACCGTACTCATAGTACGCCGAAGAAAATGAATGGCAGGGAGTATCGATCGGGAGGGCCCCTGCCTCCCGAAAACGGGTTTTCAGAGGTAAGTAGTTGTTTTTATTAATAGCATGGCGCAGGGCGCCCGTTGCGATTGCACCACCTATCACGACATTGCAGAGCCGTGTCACACGATTCTCACACGTTGAGTCTGTGCGGTCATTGCCGCCTGACTGGCCTGCGTAGCCTTTGAAGCAAATTCACCTAAAGATTAGGTGATATAACCTAAAACTTAGGTATAATTACCCAAAACTTAGGTGGACAGACCGATGTCAGCAATCGAAATATCAGAGCGCCCGCTGAAGGGGATATTCGGCAGCGAATCCGCGTACCAAGTCTTCATGTTCCTAGAAAACTATGAAAAGGGCTACGCATCCGAGATCGCCAAGACCTACGGGACGTCACTCAACCAGATTCAAAACCAGCTGAATAAGTTTGAGGACCTGGGCCTCTTGGTCAGCCGGAAAGAGGCGAACGCCAGGGTCTTCTATTTCAAGCAAAGCCCGGTCACAGATTCGCTCAGGAATTTCCTGAAAGACATGTTGGCGAAACTCCCGGAAGCCACTCTCGAAAAATACTACCGGCAGCGGCGACGACCAAGGCGCTATGGCAAGAAGCAATGATCGACGAGCAGACATCGTTGAAGGAATTAGCGGCCATCGTCTCCGAGACACTGGAGAGCGCCGGGATCATTGCAACACTATCCGGTGGCGCGGCGGTATCGATCTACTCGAACAACAAATACCAGTCGGTAGATCTCGACTTCGTGACAGCCGCGCTGGTTGATGAACTGAAGTCGGCATTGGAACCGCTGGGTTTCGTACACACAGGCCGACCGCGTCTATCCGTCTTCGAGCATCCGAAGACGCAATGGTACCTGGAGTTTCCGCCGGCCCCATTGGGATTCGGTGGGACTTACGTAAGCCCGTCAGACTGCGCCCAAATCGATACCGGGATTGGGCTGCTCCGAATCATTACCCCGACACACTCTGTGATGGACCGACTGATCGCGGCAGCGGCATGGAACGAACCGCAATCCCTGGACCAAGCGTTGCTGGTGACAGCGCACTGCGCTGACAAGATTGACTGGAAAGCGTTGGATGAATGGGTCGTGACTGAAGGGATCCGAAATAGCAAACAGATTCTCGAGTACTATTACAACGTCAATAGGAAGCTCCCGACACCGCAGTGATTCCACACGGCACCACTTCGTGACTCAGGTGCACGCTGCCAAGCGGTCGGACATCGAGTGAATTCGACTTGCCGGAGCTTGCTGATCCTTGCAAATTGCGGATAGAGCGATTCGCTTCTGCCGAAATTAGTTTTGCCAACCAACTTAGGTCTGCCAGATCAACTCTGATCGGAACTAGTAGTCCTCGAGATACTCTGGATCCTCAGGTTGGAATCGATCAAGTGGAAACGGACCCGCAAATTCCATTTCGACGCGAATGTCGGCATTCTCTTGCCGGTTACGATACCGCAAGGTCAACTTCTTCTTTCGCAGTTGGAATTTGAACAACATATCCGACTCCAAAAACAGCAGCCCTGTTTTAGCCAACACGTAGGGCTGAGCATCTCCCCAATCGAGGTCCGAATAGTCGTCTTCTTCTACGTAAATGACGCGATTGTCCGGGCTGAATAGAAGGTAGTGCCCGACTTCAAGATCATCGTAGTGATCATCAGTTTCGGCTGCCGTGATCCGCCAAGCCCCCCATAGTTGCGAAGCTTCCGACGAGGAAATTTCGGATGTGTTACCGGACAAGAAGGCAAACTTGTCCAGCAGCTGCACCACCATCTCCGACTCGTCATTGAGTGCTTTTCGCAGCATTCTGTCATCGACATTTGAGAATCGATTCTCCAGCACGCGGAGAGCTTGGTATGCACCTTCTTGATTGTTGTGAGCATAGTGCTCGGTTGTTGCAAGTCGCAGACCGAGGTATTCATCTACAAGAAGTGACGCCAACTGGACTGCGTGGCTCGGCTCGCCTTGATGCGGCGCTAACTCGGCGATGTCAGATTCTGGAGCGCCAACACCCCTCCGAGGACGAAAAGCGGGTCCAGATTCGTCCGGATCCCACCACTATTGGCTCGGCCGTGGTCTTGCGGCTGGTTACCGCCTATGTTTTCGCCTTATTCCTCGGACCGGACCACTCGGCAGCCAAAAGCAGAACTGCGACGCGACATAACGATCTTCAGCGCGTGCCGCGCATGTGCAATAATTCCGGTCACAGGCAAACAATAACAACAGCGGTCGGTGAACGGCTTGGACAAACGCGTAAATACGACGACGCTTCTAACCCTCCTTGTTGTTTGTCAGTTGGCGGCGGATTCGTCGCACGCCGAATTCGTGATTGCTATCGAGGGCCATGCCAGCAATTACGTCCTCAGCGCAGAGTCGTATCTGTTCGACGACACCGATGGCACGGTGACCGTACAGCACCTGTTACGTGGCCCCGAGTTTGACCAGGGCTATCAGCTGCACTTCGCTCATCACACGGACCTGCAAAACTACTTCAAATTCGACTTCGGCGGTCCCAACAACCAGCCGTTGGCCGTCGGCCTGTTCACGGACGCCCAGGGTTACGCAGGTCACGACCCAGCTGCTCCGCTGCTCGATGTCAGCGGTCAGGGTCGAGGCTGCAGTGGCGGAACGGGCGAGTACCACATCAAGGAAGTCATAGAATCACCCGACCGGTCGACATTACTCCAGCTGGCTGTCGATCTCACTTTCCACTGCCAAAATGGCGGGGGACCGGTGCGCGCGTCGATTCGGCTGAACAGCAACCTGCCGTTGTGGGATGGGGAGCCGGACACCCACGCCGGCGATGACCAGATCGTCGCGCCCGCGGCGCTAGTACAGCTTGACGGCAGCGCATCAGCATCGATCGATAATTCACCGCTGAGCTACCAGTGGATCCAGACGCGCGGCACGCCGGTTGTACTCGATGCGGCGACGAACGCAAATCCCACATTCATTGCGCCGGGACCCATTGCGCGCGAGTACCAGTTTCTCGAATTTCAACTCACGACCACCGACACGTCGACGCGATCTTCATCCGATACAGTCATCGTTACCGTGAGCGAAATGCCGGCCGTGCAGACGCTGTTCAACGGTGAGTTCGGGGAGGGTGTGTACTATAGGCCGGCCCGAGTCATCAACGGCCCGCTGGATCCGGCGAACATCAGCTGGACCTACGGGTCCTGGTACCCGAGCGCCGTTTCGATGAGCTACAGGGTGGGTCAGGACGATCCGGTGCCTGAGCGGCTCGATTTCGGCGCGACATTCCAAGTGTCGTACCCGCACCAATTTGACGAGGGTAACTATTATGACTCGTCCCACAATTTCGATGGTGGCTCGTTTACGACGATCAACTTCGGGGAAGAACACATTAGCTGCAGCCTGGGCCGCGGTGACTTCATTGTTCGCGAAGCGAAGTTCCGGCAGAACGGCACTATCGAGCGGCTGGCCGTGGACTTCGATCAATGGTGTGACGGCGCCCAGTGGGAGCCACGGGGCGTCAAGGGCATCCTTCGGTTCAACAGCGCCGTCCCGGTCACCAGCCGCGCACCTACCGCCGCTCCGGGGCGGAACCGTCGCGTCTATTCCGGTGATCTTGTCGGCCTGAGCGCCAATTCGTCATACAGTGGTACAACACCAATCGCCAGCTATGCCTGGCAACAGACGGAGGGGCCGCCGGTCAGTTTGTCCGCTGCCGACGCCATGGCGACGACTTTCGTTGCGCCACAAGTCGCTGCCGGCACCGGCGCCATGGCCTTTGACCTGACGGTATCCAATGATGCCGGTTACAGCGATACGGAAACGGTCGAAGTCACCGTTCTCGGGCCCGACGACCCGAAGAACTATGCGCGTCTTTTCGCGGACCCCGACGCATACGATTTCGTCATGTGGGGCGAGGACCGCTACTTCAACGACGACAATTCCATCATGAGCGCGATTCCGAGCAATCCGAAGAACCCGCGCGACACGGTGCAAGTTGGGATGGGTGCTTATGCTGTCGGTGGCTGGAATATCGAGTTGGCTCCGGCACTGGGCCGGCCCCTCACTCCGGGCGTCTACACAGAGGCTTCCGACAATCGGGACGAGAACACGCGGCCGTACTTTCAGCTGACCGGCAACAGCAAGGTATGCGGCGACGGAGTTGCTGAGTTCATCGTTCACGAAGTCGAGCAACAGCCGGATGGGACCGTGGACCGGCTGGCGCTCGATTTTACGTCTGTTTGCCGGACTCAGCCGCCGGACAGGGTGACGACCGGGATCGTGCGCTACAAGAGCACGATCCCCGACGTGGCGCCGGATCCGGTTGCCGGCATCAGCGGCGATCCGACGGTGACGACCGGCACGGAAGTGATTCTCGACAGCAGCGGTTCCTACCCGGGCGCTGCCGGTATCGCCACTATCGAGTGGCAGCAGATCGGCGGACCCGCGGTCGATATGTCCGATCCCCACGCACCCGCCCTGTCATTCACACCGGATCTGGCTGGCACCGCCCCGATTCCACTGCAATTCCAGGTGACGATTACAACCCATGATGGCCGCGTGTCCACCGCGACGTACACCGTCACAGTGATACCCGACGGCGTGCCGTATTCCGCCATTGTGGTCGACAGCGAGCCGGGCGACTTTATCGGCCAGGGGCAGAACAGCTTCCTGGATGTCGATGATGTCGAGTTCTTCGTACCAAGCAACTGGCAGGACAGGGTCTATGTTTCAGCCAACGGTGCCGAGTACTGGAATTTTCGGTTCCGGGCACCGTTCGATGAGCGGCTGACGCCCGGCAATTACGAATCTGCCTACAAGATATCGGGCCCGACAAGTTTCCCGGGGATGGACGTTTCGGGCCACCATCGTTCCTGCCTGAATCTGCACGGGCGGTTCGTCGTGCATGAAGTCGAATGGCGGCAGGACGGAACTCTCGATGCCCTGGCGGTGGATTTCCTGCAGCACTGCGGCTACCAGGGACCGACGGCTCGGGGTTCTCTGCGATACAACAGTGTTGTGCCGTTGCGGCCACGCGAACCCAATGCTGCCGCCGGGCAAGACCTTGTTTTGCCCGAGCGTTCCACGGTGCAGCTCGATGGCACGAATTCCAGCGATGCCGACGGGCAAATTGTCGGCTATGCGTGGGCGCAAATTTCGGGACCCGCAGTGACACTGGATGATCCGGCATCGGCCGCACCAACGTTTGTTGCACCCGAGTTGCCGCAGGGTACCGCGAGCATCGAGTTCGAGCTGACGGTGGCGGATGATGAAGGCAACACGGGCACAGACGTTGTTGCCCTGACGATCCTCGACGACCTGGCTCCGCGCAACCTGGCCAATTTTCGCCTCGAGCCCGGGTGGAAATCCATGTGGGGCGATTTCAGTTTCAGCGACAACAACGCGTTCTTTTTCGGCTCGCGCCTGCCGGTCTCCAACGAACTGGAAGTGGACGCGGCCTGGTACTGGAGATACGGCTTCGCGTTCGGCGGGCCGAATAACACGACGGTCGAGGAGGGCCAAAGCTACACCCACACGAAGGCAAGCCGGCAAGCGGGCGGGGCATACATGAACATGATTCTGGAAGGCGGTTCGGTGGGCGGTACCGGCTGGTTCGATATCCACGAAGTCCAGATCCTCGGCGACGAGCTCCTGACGCTGGCCGCCGACTTCAAACTGCAGCCTGCCGAATGGCTGGCGCCGATCGTCGGCAGTGTTCGCTTCGGCAGCGCGATGCCGCCAAGGACGTCATTTGCCGCAGCGTTTGCCAACGGCGGAGGCACCGCATGGGAAGGAACGAGCGTCGTGCTGGATGGGCTCGAGTCGTATACGACGGAATCCGAGATCGTCAGCTATCGGTGGCGGGTCAAGGACGGCCCGGAAGTCGCATTCAGCGAACATTCCGGCACACCGTCCTTCGTGGCCCCGGCGATTCCGGGGTCGGCCAGTCCGGTGCAATTGACGATTGAACTCGAGGTGGAGGACGATACCGGCCAGATTGACACCGATGAAGTGTTCTTCGAGGTCCGCGACAATCTCGTTACCGGGTTCCCGGACGACATGTTGACGATAGAGGCGACGAATCGCCTTCCACTGGGTGTAACCGTCGACGGTGGTGACCTTGTCTACAACGAGGCTCGCTCACCGACAGCAGGCGGCGACAGACGTGCTGACCCCGGGCAGGACATTGACTACGGCGTGTGGTTGTTTCGTGTCGTGGCCCCATCGGGGTCCGCTATGCTGAGCCTGCACACCGCGGATCGCGGGTTTCCAGGTGAAACGCGCTGGACGGCTAACACGCCGGCCACAGGTTGGCAGGAGTTCGAGGGTGCGCAGGAAATGTCGGAAGACGGCAAGACGCTCCGGCTCGAACTCGTGGACGGCGGCGCAGATGATCTGGACGGTATCGCCAACGGGATTGTAGAGATCTCCGGAGCGCCCGGCGATTTTGCCCAGATTCTGCCGCCGGGGAATTCTCCGCCGCCCGTACCGCCCCGCAAAAATGGCGGCGGCGGTGGCTCAACCGGCGTGTTGTTCCTGGCGCTGCTGGTTGCCTGCCGGTGGATGCGACGGGCAGTCACCGCAACACCTACTTGAAGTCAAACTCGACAAATTCCACCCGGCTATTGCCAATGTTCTTGATACTTCGGGCCGTATTCGCTTCTTGCCAATGAAAATGATCATTCCTAAAGTACATATCCCGTTCCCGGCCCGATTCATCCGTTTCCGTGACGATCGACGTCGATCGACCAGGGGCCATTGTTGAGGAACCGGTCGACACTGAGGGTGAGGACGATCCGGCAGACGAAGAAGCGGATATGAGGGCCAAGTTGGCGAGTCTGCGTAACGTCATCGGGTAATCAGGCACCGCGGCGCTCTGAACCAACAATGGCGCGGGATTTTGCGCGATTCGGCGAGTTCTGGCTGAGTGACGGGGACGGCTCGCTAGCCGTCTCGTCCGGGTTGGGCGGGACCGACCGGGACCGGTTGTGACCGAGTGTGATCAGTCGTGCACACCTGGGATGCCTGTGCATGTCCGGCGAGAAAGCTCGCACAATGACGTGAAGCGCTTATTGCTTTACAAGGCGTCGGGATTGTACTAGCGTCCTTGGCATGTAACGCGGCCACTGCGAAAAGTGTGGCACAAAGGCTCCGAAGGGTCCGCGCGCGGAGCCGCGATCGGTAACCACTGATCGAGGGCCCATCTTCACATCCAGCTGAACTTCGACGTTCAGCATCTTCATACGCGCTGTTTCGGCCGGCCACGCCGGCGTCAGTGCGATCCCAAGAGAGCGGGGTTTTGGGCCCCGCAGCCTCACCTGGACGAGACACGTCGTCCGGCAATCCAGGTTGGTGCGCCCGTGGGCGTTTTATTAACTCAGCAGTGAAAGGAGGTAGGTATCCACTCGAAAAGCAATTGGCCCGGGAGGGCAACTGGTAGCCGCCGACGGCGCTCGAACGAGTGCCCCGGCGAACCGAATCACGGCTTCAGGCCGTATGGGACTGGTGTCCCTGGACCTTATCCGATTTGAAATCGGACCTCGTCTGCTTAACAGGCGGCGAGGTGGTCATAAAAACTAACCGAACGAGATACGCACCATGAAGGACCTGAATTACCAGTTGATGAGACTCTGCAGGGAAAACCGGGATGGAAGCTATTCCACCCAGGCGACACGACGACGAATACTCGATTTGATCGCCAACCAGTTGCACGAGCTGGGTTACCGGCGCATGCAGGCGAAATCCCTGAAGCCGAAACACGTCGATGCCCTGGTCTCCCACTGGAAAGACCAGGGCATCGGGGTGGGCACCTTCAAGAACCGCTTATCGGCCCTCCGCTGGTGGGCGAAGAAGGTCGGCAAGGCCGACATGATCCCCGGCGACAACAGTGCCTTCGACATCGGCAATCGCAGCTACGTCAGCCAGACGTCGAAAGCTCAGTACCTGGACGAGAAGACGCTGGCCAGCGTTTCGGACCCTTACGTTCGCCTGAGCCTGCGACTGCAAGCGGATTTGGGTCTCCGTCGCGAAGAGTCTATCAAGTTCTCGCCCAACTACGCGATCCAGGACGATCACATCAAGTTAAAGTGCAGCTGGACCAAGGGCGGCCGCGCGCGAACCGTGCCGATCCGGACGGCCAGGCAACGACGGCTCCTCGAGGAAGTGAGGAAGCTCGCCAGGGGCGGTGCCCTGATCCCGCCAAGGTCCAACTATGAAAAGCAACTCCATCGCTACGAGCGCCAGGTCCGCGACGCCGGCCTCAAGAACCCGCACGGCCTGCGGCATGCCTACGCGCAGCGGCGCTACGAGGACGTGACGGGCTGGAAGGCGCCCGTCGTCGGTGGCCCAGCGTCGAAATCCCGTGGTTCCGAGCAACGCGCGCTTGACAAGGGAGCGCGCGAAACGATCTCTCGAGAGCTGGGCCACGGTCGCCAATCCGTGTCAGGCGCCTATCTCCGTCGATGACAGGCCACTGAGAGCTTGTCCGACTTCAGCCGCGGCTCGTGCGCTTTCGCGACGCGCCAACCTATCTCGGCATGGACCGCAACCGCTTCAACGCCGAGGTCCGGCCCTTCCTTACCACCATTCCCATCGGTCGCCACGGCATCGCCTTCGACCGGCTTGAACTCGACGCCTGGGTGGACGACTATAAGTCCCGCAACGGGCGTCCCGCCAAGAGGAGTAAAACATGGGACGCAAAAAGTCACCCGGTCTCCAGAAACGAGGGCGGCTCTGGTGGATCGACAAGAAAATCAAGGGATACGGACGATTGGCAGAAAGTTGCGGCACGGATAATCTCGAAGAGGCGGAACGCTACCTAGCGCACCGGCTCAACGAGATTCGCGAGGCCACGATCTATGGCATTCGCCCGACACGGACGTTCAAGCAGGCAGTAACCAAGTACCTGAACGACTACCAGAACAAGAAAAGCCTGGAACGCGATGTCTATGCTTTCCGGAACGTCATGCCGGACATCGGCGATCTGACACTGGATCGCATTCACAACGATACGCTGGCTCAGTTCCGGCAGGCCCGTCGCGCGGACGGGGTCACAGCCGGCACGATCAACAAGGAGCTGAGCTGTATCCGGAGAGTCTTGAATCTCGCCGCCCGTGTCTGGCGACACGACAATGGCATGTCGTGGCTGGATTCCCCGCCACTCATCGAGATGGAGCAGGGACCGGTCAGGCAGCCGTATCCGCTGAGCTGGGAGGAGCAGGATCGCCTGTTCAGGGAACTGCCGGGTCACCTGCAGCGGATGGCGTTATATAAGGTCAACACCGGTTGCCGGGAACAGGAGGTGTGCCAGCTGCGCTGGGACTGGGAAGTCAAGGTGCCGGAGCTGGAAACGAGCGTGTTCGTGCTGCCGAGCAATGAGCAGTTCAGGACGAAGAATCGCCAGGAGCGGATCGTCGTGCTGAACTCGATTGCTCGACGAGTGATCGATGAGCACCGGGGAAAACATCCCGAGCTTGTGTTTACTTACAAGGACAAGCAGCTCTACAACATGCTCAATTCAGCATGGCGGAAGGCGAGGGAACGGGCAAGGCTGCCCGGCTTCCGCGTGCATGACCTTCGCCATACCTTCGGGCATCGGTTGCGCGCTGCCGGCGTGAGCTACGAGGATCGCCAGGATCTACTCGGTCACAAGTCCGAGCGGATCACGACGCATTACTCGGCTCCCGATGTCGCGAGGCTGATCGAGGCGGCAGAGAACGTATGTGTGCGGCGACCGAATACTGTTTTGCGGGTTGCTCGTCACACGATTCTCACACGATTGGGCACGCAAAAAGACAGTGGTCGGGATGACACTGTGCAAGTAATCGAAAAATAAGGAAGTATTGGTCGGGGTGAGAGGATTTGAACCTCCGGCCCCTGCCTCCCGAAGGCAGTGCTCTACCAGGCTGAGCTACACCCCGTCTAATGGGGACATTCCTGATTTAACGTATCAGTACGGTAAATCAGGAAGGTAAATCAGGAATGTCCCCATTTGCGTCAGGATCGTCGTTGGACCGAAAAATCGGCGATGGCGATTAGAGCCCGTTTATAGTCCGAGTCGGGAACGTCGGACAAAGCGGCTATTGCCGTATCGGCGGCCTCCTGAGCGCGCGCCGCAGTGTACTGGAGGGCACCTGTCGATTCAATGATTGTCGTTATCTTATCGAGCTGGCCCAGCCCACCTTCAACTATCGCATTACGGATCAACTCCTTATCCTCGGCTGAGCCATTCTGCATGGCGTAGATCAGAGGCAATGTCGCCTTGCCTTCGGCCAGATCATCGCCCAGGTTCTTGCCAAGCTCCGCAGCGCTCGCATTGAAGTCGAGTGCGTCGTCGATGAGCTGAAACGCAGCGCCGAGATTCTGGCCGTAGGTGATCATGGCGGCCTCATCACCCGGGTCACGATTGGCAAGGACCGCCGCGATCTGGGCGCCGGCCTCGAAAAGGCGGGCGGTCTTACGATAGATGACCTGCCGGTAGGCTTCCTCGGACGTGTCGGGGTCATGCACGTTCATGAGCTGCATAACTTCGCCGGCAGCGATCGTATTGGTCGCGTCGGCCAAAATCTGCATGACGCGCATGCTGTCCATGTCGACCATCATCTGAAACGCACGCGAATACAGGAAGTCGCCTACTAGCACACTGGCCTGATTGCCGAAAACCGTGTTCGCAGTGTCTTTGCCACGGCGCCTGGCGGAGCTGTCGACGACGTCGTCGTGCAGCAACGTTGCCGTGTGAATGAACTCGATTATCGCTGCGGAGCGAATGTGCTGTTCGCCGTTATATCCCAGTGCGCGAGCGGCGAGCAGTACAAGCAGCGGCCGCAGGCGCTTGCCGCCGCTCGTGACGATGTATTGCGATACCTGTGAGACGAGCGCCACGTCGCTCTCGAGGCTCTTCGATATCAGTCGATCGACGGCTTGCATGCCGTCGCGCGCGAGCGCGACAACGTCGTCGAAAGCAGGGATATCGGGGGAATGATCTACCGCGTGCATGAGAATCTGCATGATGCCTGAAATGCCTGTTTTTCGCGACCAGACGGGCTCCGGGAC
>Ga0224507_10000293_pt1 | contig 20149 bp, 12 predicted proteins | sample SF_Jan12_sed_USG_3_FD_170159 | JGI IMG/M metagenome (GOLD analysis project Ga0224507, IMG submission 170159) | Sediment microbial communities from San Francisco Bay, California, United States - SF_Jan12_sed_USGS_13 | ecosystem: Environmental > Aquatic > Marine > Sediment | place: USA... | reverse complement strand
GCACCAGCTGATATGTCCCTGTCGAACACAATCTTGACATCATCGGGACCGTGCATCAAGAGAGCCGAATCGTCCTGCACCAACGCGGCGTACTTGACCCCCACATCTCCGCCGCTTCCAGTACAGCTGATTGTCCTACCGCTCAACTCCAGCTTCATCGGATCTCCGCCCGCAAGCATGCCGACTCGGATATCCAGCTTCTGGAACGTCTTGTAGGATATCTGCTGGCCGTGGACTTCAAGGCCGCTGGATATCTGAGTGCCCGAGGCGAGATCCTTCTCCGGCATAAGCAGAGCGAGCTTCCCATCGTCCTCCGCCGCCAAGAGCATCCCCTCGGACTTCACGCCCCTAAGCTTGGCTGGCTCGAGGTTGGTCAATATGATCAGCGTCTTGGTCTTCAGCTCGTCTGCAGTGTAGTAATCCTTCAATCCGCTCACGATGGTGATCGTCCTGCCGATGTCCACGGTCATGACGTACAGTTTGTCTGCGTTCGGGTGAGGCTGGACATCCAGGACCTTTCCGACCTTCAGGTCGAGGGCGGCGTATTGCGAGAATCCCCCTGCGGTTGACGAATCGACCTTCGCGAACAACGGCGCTGGTTTCTCCATTGGCGTTCCTTCCTTCAACGGCGCCTCAACACCATCCCATCCAGCGGACTCGATGGACCCGCCCATGCCGAGATCTTTCCATACCCTCTCAGAGGAGAACGGCATGAACGGACTCCCCATGACTGCCAGAGCCCTGCAAATCTCCAGGCTGACATACAGCACGGTCTCGCAGCGAACCCTGTCAGACCGCACGAGAGCCCAGGGAGCCACGGCATCGAAATACTGGTTGCCGAACTGTGCCAGGTCCATCAACGACTTCAGCGCCTCCCTGAACTGGCACGCCGCAAGGGACTCAGTCACCACCCTCCTCGCCTCGGCGATTCTCCCAAGCGCAGCCTCTTCGCGATCGCCGAGTGTGCCCTTCTTCGGGATGATTCCGAAATTCTTGAATGTGAACGACATGGCACGGTGGATGAAGTTGCCGTATGTCGCAACCAGCTCGCTGTTGATCCTCTGTGCGAAATCCTCCCATGAGAACTCGCTGTCCTTGAATTCTGGCATGTTGGCAGTGAGATAATATCGTACTACATCAGGCTGAAACTTGGTCAGCAGGTCGGGTATGTCGATGCTCACGCCCATGCTCTTGGAGAACTTCTGGCCGCCGAGATTCATGAACTGGTTGGCGACGACGTCGTACGGGAGATTGAGTCCGCCGTAGCCGGTGAGCATCGCAGGCCAGATAATCGTGTGAAACACTATGTTGTCCTTTCCGAGGAAGTAGTAGCTCCTGCAGGACTCGTCCTTCCAGTACCTCTCCCATGACTCGGGTGTCGATCTCAAGGCCGCCCACTCCTTGGTTGCGGAGAGATACCCCATCACGGCCTCGAACCAGACATACATCCGCTTGTCTTCGAAGCCATCCACCGGTACTGGAACGCCCCAGGAAATATCCCTTGTTATCGGCCTGTCGAGAAGACCTTCGTTGAGAACATTCAAGGTGAAGGCGCGCACGTGTGGACGCCAGTGGTCACATCCCTTGACATATTCGACGAGCTGCTCCGAGAAAGCTGAAAGCTGTAAGAAGAAGTGCTCCGTGTCCCTTAGCTCAGGCACTGAGCTGCAGAGCTGGCATCGGGCGTCCTTGAGGTCCTCCGCATTCAGATCCATGCCGCACGCATCGCACTGGTCTCCGCGAGCTTTGTCAGTGCCACAGTGTGGGCAACTCCCCTCCACATATCTGTCCGGCAGGAACCTATTGCAGCTGGAGCAGAAGAATTGAGGGGTGGTCATGCGCTTAAGGTATCCCTTCTCGAGCAGCTTTAGGAAGAACTCGCGGGCTACTTCCTTATGGTTCTCCGTATGCGTGCTAGTAAACAGATCGAAACTGACACCCAGCCCCTCTATCGCTTTCGAGTTGATCGAATGATACCGATCTGCAATCTCTTCAGGCGAGACCTTCTCCTTGTCTGCACTAACCGTGATTGGCGCCCCGTGCATGTCCGAACCGGAGACCATAATCGTCTCGTTTCCCCTGAGGCGGTTGAACCGGACGAATATGTCGGCCGGCAGGAGTGACCCCGCCACATGGCCAACGTGAATCGGGCCGTTTGCGTACGGCCACGCTACGCATACTAGAATTCTGTCCATACTCAGCGGCGCCCTCAATCGATGGAGCCACACTTAAAGGTAGCGTGCTCCGCAGGCCGTCCCCATGGCATGCGCGGACCGGGGCGGCTCGATTGCTGGCCACCATGTGTTGGGAGTAGCTCCCCAAAGGATGCCTATTGATATGTTTTTAAACGGAGCCCTCCTTAACCCACCCCTATGAGAATAGCCGTACTGCTGAGGGACCGATGTCAGCCGAAGCGATGCAGCGCAGAGTGCCTACACTACTGTCCCCCCGTCAGGACCGGCACGGAGACCATAGCGATGGGCAGCGAGGGCAAGCCCGTCATATCTGAGGAACTCTGCGTCGGTTGCGGCATATGCGTTCACAAGTGTCCCTTCGAAGCCATCAAAATAATTGGCCTCCCGCGCGAACTAGAAGGGGAGATGGTTCATCAATATGGGAAGAACAGTTTCAGACTCTACAGACTGCCAGTTCCTAGGAAGGGGCAGGTCATCGGCCTGCTGGGACCTAATGGGATAGGCAAAACGACCGCCATTTTGGCCCTCTCGGGAGAGGTCGTGCCCAACCTTGGTGATTACGAATCCGAGGGCGACTGGGACAAAGTCCTAGAGAAATACGCCGGAACCGAGATCCATGATTATCTGAAGCTCCTCGCGGACGGGTCTGCAACCACCGCGACAAAACCTCAGTACGTTGACAAGCTTCCGACCGCTCACAAAGGAAAGGTCAAAGAGCTGCTCGAGAGGATTGACCGCGACGACAAGCTAGGTGAGATCGCAGAGAGATTGTCGATCACTGGAGTGCTGTCCAGAGACCTGAACAAACTCTCGGGTGGGGAGCTGCAGAGGGTCGCAATAACCGCCACGCTCCTGAAAGACTCCGACGTGTACTTCTTCGACGAGCCGTCATCTTATCTCGACATATACCAGAGGCTTGAGGTCGCCAAGGTCATCCAGAACCTCGGCAAGGAGAAGCGGGTCGTTGTGATAGAGCATGATCTCGCAGTGATGGACTTCCTTGCGGATCTCGTGCATATAATCTACGGGTCCGAGGGGGCGTACGGTGTAATCTCCCAACCGAGGGCAGTCAGAACGGCAGTCAACGTCTATCTCGAGGGGTACATGAGAGAGGAGAACATACGCTTCCGAGACTCCGCGATCAAATTCGAGAGGAGACCACCTCGCAGCGATTGGATGTCCGAGCCGCTGATCGAGTTCACCGACCTCAGGAAGCGCTTCAAAGGGTTCAGCCTCTCAGTCAGGGGAGGCGTGATCAAGAAGGGGGAGGTCGTGGGCGCGGTGGGACCGAACGCGACCGGGAAGACCACGCTCGTGAAGATACTCGCCGGAGAGATCTCCCCCACATCCGGCAGCGTGAGCGGCAAAGCCGCCGTCAGCTACAAACCTCAGTATATCAAGCCGGAGTACAACGGGACTGTCACGGAGATGATGTACGGGTCCTTGGGCAAGGACTTCGATTCGGGGTTCTTCCAAGCTGAGGTTGCCCAACCACTTAACCTCAAGTACCTGCTAGACAGCGAAGTGAAGAACCTGTCTGGTGGGGAGCTCCAGCGCGTGGCGATAGCAGAATGCCTGGGAAGGCAGGCTGACATCTACCTCATCGACGAACCGTCCGCGTATCTCGACTCGTCACAGCGAATGACCGCGTCCAAAACCATTAGAAGAGTCGTCGAAAAGGCGGGCAAATCGGCCCTTGTTGTGGACCACGACGTCTATATGGTCGACCTCATGTCCGATTCGCTCATGGTCTTCAGCGGGGAGGCGTCGAAGAAGGGCGTGTCAGTGGGACCCTTGGACATGAGGGAAGGCATGAACCGATTCCTAAAGGAAGTCGACATCACATTCAGGAGGGACCACGAAACCCACAGGCCAAGGATCAACAAGAAGGCTTCCAGGCTCGACAGGGAACAGAAATCCAAGGGCGAGTTCTACTACAGCTGAGCGTCCTGCTCCTTCTCATCCGAGTTTCCAGTCTTCAATTTGTAGACGTACCACACGACGAGGGCTATGATGCCCACCACGACGACGACATCTAGCTTGTGGAAGACATCCATGATATCCTCCCAACTTGGCCCGAGGACATAGCCGACATATCCAAGTGCGAACGTCCAAGGGAGCGAGCCGACGAAGCTGTAGAACACGAACTTCTTGAAGTTCATCTTAGCAATCCCCGCAGGAAGCGATATGAACGTGCGTATTATGGGCAACAGCCTGCTGATGAAAGTCGCCGCTTCTCCGTACTTCTCGAACCAGCGTTCGGCTAATAACAGATGCTTCTCTCTCACGAGGAAGTACTTGCCGTACCTGATGATGACACGCCTTCCAGCATGCTTGCCTACCCAGTATGCCGCGATGGAGCCGATCGTGCAGCCTATAGCTCCGGCCAAGCCTATGCCCAGCAAGTTCATGACCGTACCGTCGTAGCCAGGCTGCTCCGCCCGGTACACAAGGTAGCCCGAGAACGGCATTACTATCTCGCTCGGCACTGGTATGCATGCGCTTTCGAGCGCCATCAAAAATGTGATCCCGAGATAGCCATAGTGAGATATCCAATCGAGGATGATGTCAGTGCCCCACTCGACCAAGCCCATGGACTCTGGGTAAAGACGGGGCATCTATAAAGCATTGGCATGCCTGCGAGCGCTCGCCGAACGTATTTGTATGAAGGCGAGCCTTTGACGCGCGATGAGGGCATCCGATGTCCTGCAGAGTTACAGCATCATGATGATGCTCGGCCTGAGCATTGGCCTCGTCATAGGCGGCTTCCCCGCCATGACGAGAGAGATCTCCATGGGGGCGCTAGCTCTATTGATGACGATCTCTCTCACCAATGTCAGACTCGGCGAGACGAAGGCGAAAGGGCTCTCGCGCGACGCGGCACTGATGCTGCTCCTCAACTACGGCTTCCTCACAGTCATCATCCTGTTAATGGGGAGCTTGTTCAGCGAGGAACTATGGTGGGGGTGGGTGCTCATGGCTGCGGCGCCTTCGGCGATATCGATCGTGCCCTTCACTTCGATACTCGGTGGCTCGACTGCCAAAGCGTTGATATCGACATCGGTCAACTATCTGGCAGCGCTGATCCTAATGCCACTAATCACCCTGGCGCTGATAGGGTCTTCGGTATCGGTATCGAACCTCGTGATCTCGCTTCTGCTGCTGATTGTGCTGCCGATGGCCCTCTCCCGGGTCCTGATGCTGAAGGATATCGAGAGGCGGACGAAGACGATAGTGACGAACCTCTCGTTCTTCGTCCTCATATTCGCCGTAGCTGGTTCCAACCGGGGTGCATTCCTGGACGACCCCTCGATGGTGATAGCGGTCTCCGCGGCATGTTTGGTCAGGACCTTCGGGACGGGCTATCTGATGGAGTTCTTCCTGCGACGCAGGGCGATGCCGAAGGAGGATAGAATTCATATCGTGCTCTTCTCCGGATACAAGAACCTCGGGCTTACGGCGACTCTCGCGATCGCACTTTTCGAGCCAATCGTTGCCGTGCCTGCGACCATATGTATAGCCTTCGAGATCCTGTGGGTCATCAGCCTGCTCAGATATTACCCAAATGCCGCCAGGTAACGAAGGCGCATTATTAATCGTCCCATCCGAGACGTCCCCTGTTAATAACCTGGGCGAAATTCTTATTAAACCGTCCTGCGGTGGATGCGTGTCGATCTATGGCACACATACATCTGGAGGATGGTGCGCTCTCTCCCATATGGGTACTGTTCTGGTGGGCCGTAGCGGCAGCGCTCATAGCGTTCGCGCTATACTCCATGAGGCGCGAACCCGCCTCCGTGAAGAGACTCACAGTGGGCGCGATGTGCGCCGCGGTAGGCATTGCCGCATTCATGGTAACGATTCCTGTATTTGGAGTCCACCTCAACCTGACTCCTCTCATCGGAATCCTAGCAGGACCCGCGGTCGGCGGCATCGCTGTGCTCGTCATCAACCTATTTAGCGCAGCGGTGGGACACGGTGGATGGGGCGTCATCGGAGTGAACGTCGTCATCAACCTCATCGAAGTGATGGTCGGGTACTATGCATACAGGAGTCTGAAGGGAAGCCTTCGAATCGGCAGATTCGCCTCAGGGTTCTCCGCGGCAACGATGGCGTTGGTCGCCAGCGCAATCATCGTAGTCGTCATAATCGCAGTCGCCGGAATTCAGGATTCACACCTGGAGGAGGAGGAGACCGCGCACAATCTAGTGTTCATTGCCGCTGCGAACTTGATCATGGGCGTCATCGAGGGATTCATTACTGCATACATCCTGACGTTCATAGGGAAGGTGAAGCCGGACCTGCTGGTGGAGGTTGAGAGGCCGCGCAAGGACTCCGAGGAGGCGCAGCCCTCTTCGAGCTGACGGCGCTTAAATGTAGAGGTGTGTAGATTTGTCAAGGAGGACTTACACGAAACATGTGCCAGATGTGCGCATGATTACCCATTATGCTGATAGTGGCTCAAGCATCGTTCACGGCATGAATCCATGGACGAAGGCCGTGATGCTCTTCTTCGTAGTCGCGTTGGTCACGGTCGTCACGGATCTCATCGTTCTTCTGGCGATCTACGTATTCACACTGTCGTTCTACATCTGCGGCAGGCTGCCAATCAGACTCCTGGTCGGTTGGTACTCGTTGCCCCTTGTGTTCGTAGTCACCCTTGTCATAATGTTCATCTTCACAGAGCCGGGGGACGAAGTCGCGTCGCTCGAGCTATGGTCAACGAAGATAGCAGTAACGGATAACGGCCTGATCCTAATGGTTAAGCTCGTCGTCAGAGCTTTGGCAGTCGTGACCTTCTCGCTTGCGACCTTCATGACGACCCGCTACAACCAGGTCGTGTATATCGCTCGCAGGACTATGCCCGCCGTCATAGCTTCCATGTTCCTCCTCACGTACAGGTTCCTCTTCGTCACAAGTGACGAACTCACGAGCGTGTTAGACACGTTGCACTCCCGAAACGGGAACCTTGTCAGGGGCATCACGAGACAGACGAAGCTGTTCGCTGGAATATTCGGCCACGCGTTCATACACGCATTCGAAAGAGCGGAGAGGATCTCAAAGGCGATGGAATCCAGAGGTTTCGATGGCGGCTTCCCCATCACGGAGCGAGTCTCGAGACCCAGTGCGTCGGGCATTGCGGCCATATCTGTCTCCATCGCCATATTGGCGGTAGCCGTGGCCAATCGTTACTTCGGGCTGAGAGGCTGGTGAAGCTATGATACAGACTGGTATTGGGAAGGTGTGCCACAGCGATAAGGACGCGATCATTCACGTTGACTGCGTGACTCACCGGTATCCTGACGGAACGCAGGGGATACACAACATGTGCTTCAGTGTGTACCCCCGTGAAATCGTAACACTGTGTGGTCCCAATGGAGCCGGCAAGTCCACGCTCATAGAACACCTAAACGGGTTGATGATGCCCGATGTTGGAGGAGTCCGTGTCTTCGGTGAAGACATGTGCAAGGACAACCTATCCACCATCCGCAAGCTGGTCGGCCTCGTGTTCCAGGATGCGGACTCGCAGCTCTTCTCCCCGACGGTCCTCGACGACGTCATGTTCGGTCCGCTGAACCTCGGGCTTCCGCTGGAAGAGGCGAAGAAGAGAGCAGAACACGCCCTGGATGTTGTCGGCATCAAAGGCGTGAACAAGATCCCCCACAACCTGAGCGGAGGAGAGAAGAGGCTGGTCGCCATCGCTGGCGTGATTGCCATGGAACCGAAGATACTGGCTGTCGACGAACCCACCGGTGACCTCGACCCATCCAATGCGAAGAAGATGGAACGCCTTCTGACATCCCTCAGAGATGACCACGGCATGAGCGTGGTCATAGCGCTGCACGACATGAACATGGCAGCACGCATAGCAGACAGAGTCTGCATCGTCAAACAAGGAGGGATCATTGCCGAGGGAGCGCCCGAGGACATCTTGTACAACGACGCATTGCTAACCTCTGCTGGCCTGGAACTGCCGACAGTGGCGAGGTTGTTCAAGGACCTCGGTTTGGAGGAAGAGGGCGTTGAACTCCCCCTCACCATTGAACAGCTCCTGAACGTAATTGAGCTCAAGAGACCCTGAAGCCAGTGGTGCGTTCGCTTGCGCACGAGACAATAAAGAGAATCGGGAAGGGTTTTGGAGTGTTTCAATACTGACCGTCGACGCTCACAGGTCATCCGGCGGCGGGGGCAAGTCGTCAGTTTCCTCAGGTTTGCTCTCAACCACGTCGCCCTTACCACCCTTCTTCGACATGATCATCGCAGCCGATGCCGCGCCTGCGACCACGACTATCGCGATGATGGCGAGGACCCACCAGTAGGACTCGAGGAAGCTCTCTTCGTCTGCGCCTCCATCAGCTTCCTCGACCGTGATAACGACCTCATCTGTATCCGTGAGGCCTACAGCGTCCGTCACGGTCAACTCTACCGTGTACTCTCCAGCGATCTCGAAAACGAAGCTCGGGCTCACGCCATATAGCTCCTCCTCTTCTCCGTCGTACACAAACGTCCATGTGTAGTTCTCTATGGTGCCGCTGTTGTCGGACGAACCGCTACCGTCGAAAGTGACCTCCTCGCCAATATCCACGGTCTGGTCTGGTCCAGCGTCGGCATCGGGCGGGGAGTTCACCCTGATGGTTACGGTGTCCGTATCGTAGTTGCCAACCGCATCCTCTATGGTGAGCATTACGAGATACTCCCCTCCGATCTCGAATGTGAACTTCGGATCTATGCCGTACAGCTGTCGTTCGTCGTCATCGTACTCGAAAGTCCAGGTGTAGTTCTCTATGATGCCGCTGTTGTCGGACGAACCGCTACCGTCGAAAGTGACCTCCTCGCCAATATCCACGGTCTGGTCTGGTCCAGCGTCGGCCTCAGGGTCGATGTCGTCGGTTATCGTCACTAGCACGGTATCCGTGTCGGAATTGCCCGCGGCATCTTCCACCTCCAAGGTGACGGTGTGTTCGCCTGGGTTGGCGAATGTGTAGGTGACCGTCTCACCGGAGAGCTCTTGCTCGTTGCCATCCGTGAAGGTCCATGTGTAGCTGACGATACCGTTGGCATCCGACGACAAACTGCCGTTCAGAGTGACTTCCGCACCGATCGGCGCTTCCATGTCGAGACCGGCGTCGGCAACCGGTGGAGTGACATCCTCGACGGTGATCGTTGCGCTATCAGGCTCGGATGCCTGGCCTATCGTATCGTTGACCACGAGTTCGAGCGTGTAGATACCCGGGTCCGCGAACGTGTAGTTGCATACCTCGTCGTACAGAGTGACGTTCAATTCGACGATGATCCACGTGTAGTTGACGATGTCGACATCGTCCGACGAACCTACACCATCGAATGATACGGGGACGTCCTCTGCGACCACCATGTCGGGTCCTGCGTCCGCGGTCGGGGGCATGTCAGCGTTGACGGTTATGACGAGGATATCACTGTCCGTGTGTCCCGCGCCATCAGTGACTGTCAGCAGGATCTCGTACTCACCCGGCAATGTGAACATGTACTCTGCAACAACACCGGAGAGAGAGATTGGGCCGCCATCGTCGAACTCCCAGAGATAGCTGTCTATCCATCCGATATCGGTTGAGAGCGATGCGTTCAGCTCGATTGTCGTGTTGACGACCTCGCCTCGGTTCGGTCCGGCATTCGCAACTGGTGGGTCGTTGTCGACCGTCAGGTTCGTCATGAACATGTTGGGCTGCTCGCCGAAATCACTAGCCACGAACAATGTTCTGTAGCGTCCACTCGGGGCGGTCTCATCAAGGACGAATATCATATCCTCCACATCGAGGGGGCCGAGCAGCATAGAGTCCATCGTAGGCCAATCACTCCAGTCCGACAAGTCATAGCCGAAGGTGGCTACTTCGGTGTTGAATGTTGCAGAAGGGTCGCCAGGTTCGACCTCAACATCCCCATCCAGCCAAAGCATCTGTATCTCGCCCGTGTCGGCATCGAAATACGCCGAGCACGGGGCGTCCGTCAGTGAGGCGTTGGTGTAGTAGCCCCAAATTGCGTAGTAATGTGTTGGACCCCACCATTGCTCAGATGCAATGACATATTGGCTATCGACGCCACTCTGAAGCCATCCGGCAGAAGGTATTGTAGCATCCCACTCTTCGAGGATGGTGTAGTTGTCGCCCGTCAGAACGTATGGAAGACCTTCATACGGGTCCAAGGGGTTGAATGAAGTAGACTTCATGTCGATCAGGTTGAAGTATTCCCAATCACCCTCCGTCTTCCAAAACATCGACTGGAACAGCATGAATGTCTCCATGTTAGGATCCTCGACTTCGATGTCGATTACCGTCGGGTTGAACCAGGTGAGGTTCTCGACCGGGGTCTGCGTGTAAGTCATGTTAGGCCCGAAAATGTCTGCATCAAGGGAGAAGTCCATTCTCTGGTCGAGAAGCAATTCAGCGTCGAGCACGCCGTAGGCCGGATAATGCTTATACGCAGTCACCAGGTACTTAATCTCGACTGCGGGAATGTATATCTCATAGGAACCGTCGGTGTCGGAGCGGGTTTCTTTCGAATAGCTCCCGTCGGGGAGTTCGACCTCGACGCGCGCATTTCCGATGCCAAGTCCTGAATCGGTATCGTTAACCCAACCGTGGAATTTGCAGGACTCGGGGATATCCTGAGGCAGCAACTTGACATCATGTTTCGTTGCCATCTCGTCGATCACCTCGACGCTTGACTCGTTCTCCCTGTAATCAAACGCGGATACTCTGACTTCATAGGTACCCTGAGGAACTGACAGATTGTAGTAGCCCAAGGAGTCGGTATAGCTTTCTTCATAGTAGTAGCCCTCAGAGCTGGCCTCCACCCGCGCGTTCTCAATAAGGCCACCACCGAAGAAGTCTGTAACATATCCTTCAATCCAAGCTGATACTGGCCACAGGCCGAAATCCTGCCACTTAGCGTCGCCTGGCGAGAGGTCAATTTCGGCGGCCCCCCTGGAATAGCCATCCAATTCGACAGTCATGTACAGATTCTCACCATCGACGCATCTCATCTCATAGAAGCCTGATTCATTAGTGTTAGCGATGAAGAGTTCGTCGGCACTATGCCACATGAACACCGTTACGAACTGAATCGGATCCGTGGATTTCGAGTCTGTCACGTTCCCCCTCACTATGCAGTTGGTTTCTGAGAGTTCCGCGTCCTGCTGGATTAAAGCATCATGTGGAATCTCAATCTCGTACATCGCCATTGAGTAGCCGCCCTTCGAAATCATCAGGCGGGCAGAGCCATTCGATACATTCATCTCGTAGTAACCGGCCGCATCAGTGAAGGTGTAGTTTGAATAGTCGTCCTCGAGCTCCTCGTTCCAGATTTCCACTGCCACAAGCGCGTTCTCCAGCGGCAGACCGCTGCCGCTGACCGTTACGTAGCCATACAGCATCGCATCGTCATTGTAGGAAGGCATCTCGAGAGTGATATTGAACCAATAAGCCTGACCGCTGACCAAGGGATCATCGCTGCTATTCTCGATCATTTGGTAGCCTTCGAAATCCATCGCGACAGCGCCGCCTCCACCTGTGCCTGGAATCACATTAACCTCGAAATAGCCGTCGGCTTCGGGAACGGTCACGTTCGCGTATTCCGGCATGTCATCTCCCATCGGGTCGTACACTATTCCCAGAACATGGCCATCATCTCTTGGTAGGCCCATACTGTCCTTCACGAAGCCTTTGATGGTCACATCGGCAACGGTGGGAGCTATCGATTCGAGCGAGAAGTTAACCCATTTCGTCTCGCCTGCGAGAATCGACAATTGGCTCATGCCCATCATGTAGCTGCCATTTGCTGCGAAGATCATGTAGTCGAATCCGCCCGGCACGCCAATTTCATAATCGCCTAGCTCGTCCGAGTACGTCCAGTTAACGTCCACACCGCCAGCAGTGAACATCATGACCTTGACATACGAGTTTGGGATTGGGTCCACGCCGTCCGAAACGTTGCCCTTGATCCAAGCATCGCTTGGCAGATCTATGGCCTTCACAGGTAATGCTGTAATCATTCCGGCTAGAAAGGACAATGCTATAACCAGAGACACGTAACTCCTTTTGCGGTGCTTACTCTCATCCATCTAAAATCGCCTCATATCATCATTTCAACTGTGGCCGCCCAGGAGGATTGGGCGATCCATCACGAATGCCAATAGCTACCTGGCAGATATAAAAAAGATTTGGCCTAAGTGCGTAATACACGCGCAGGCGGACGCGCGCTTGGCTTTTGATCATTGTCTGCGCTGCAATGCACGCTGGCCATTCAGCCAGTCTAAGGCCTCAGGCTGCTGTGTAGTGACCGCAAAGACGATTACCAAGCCAACGCATCTCCCAACGGCCGTGGAGGAGTGAAATAGGTGGGGATTCCTGAGCTAACTAGAGATGGACCGTCGAAAGTGTTCCTACTCTGCAACGAGGCAATAGTGCGAGGAGCTATCGAAGCGGACGTAAAGGTCATCGCGGCGTATCCAGGTTCACCCACGAGCGAGATATTGGACTCTTTCTCCTCGGTCGCCTCTAATTTCGACTGCAGGATGGAGATATCGTCCAATGAGAAGGTTGCCTTGGAGACTTGTGCTGGGGCTTCGATGGCGGGGATGAGGTCCATCACCAGCATGAAGAGCGTGGGGCTGAACGTGGCCTCCGACTCGTTCTTCTCACTCTCGTACACTGGCGTCAAAGGTGGCATGGTGATGGTTGTGGCCGACGATCCACATGCACATTCCTCGCAGACCGAGCAGGATGGAAGACCGTACGCTTCCAGCGCATACATCCCGATGCTATCGCCATCCGACCCCGACGAGGCGTACAGGATGACTAAGGCAGCTTTCGGCATATCCGAGAAGTACGGCGTGCCCGTCATGCTTCACACTTCGACACGAGTAAACCACCAGAGCGGGATGGTGCAAACCGGCAGATTGACGAGGACACCGTTTAGGAAACTGAATTGGGATCACCCTCCGGGACGGTTCGTCACCGTAGCGGACTCAGCGAGGAAGTTCAAGGCGGAATTGCTCGAGAGGACCAAGAAGATAGAGGAGGATTTCGCAGCGTCGGAGTTCAACCTAATCTCTGACAAGGATTCAGACATCGGTGTCGTGGCGTCAGGGGCGGGATACAACTATGCCTTCGACGCGATTGATATACTGAACATCCAGCCCGCGCTGCTCAAGCTTGGCACTACATATCCCATGCCGAAAAAGCTGATTGCGGATTTTGTGTCAGACCTGTCGACTCTTGTGGTCGTTGAGGAGTTGTCCCCGTATATGGAGACACCGATCACAGCAATCGCGAAGGACGCGAACCCGGATCTAAAGATCTTCGGTAAGGCATCAGGCCACCTCAGCGAAACGCTGGAATACAACCCTAACATCGTGGCTGAGGCGTTCGCAAAGATACTTGGCCTAAAGCTGCCAGTGGACTACGACAAGATCTCCCGCAGGGCAAAGGAACTGAAACGCGGTCTGCCGGACAGATGGCCGACCTTCTGCGCTGGTTGTCCACATCGTGCGACTCTTCACGCCCTGCTCCAGGCGATGAAGGGTCAGAAGCACGTGCTCGCCACCGATATAGGATGCTACTCGATGAGTTTCATGCCCCCGACCGAATACGGGGATACCCTCCTCAGCATGGGTGCATGCATGGGAGTGGCGGCGGGTCTTCAGTACGCAATCAACGAAAAGGTGATCGCTATGATCGGGGACTCGACTTTCTATCACGCCGGCCTCCCAGGACTTGTCAACGCGGTGCACCATGGGGACGACCTGACGCTGATAATACTGGACAACGAAGTGACCGCAATGACTGGCCAACAACCCAACCCAGGCTCCGACGTAACTGCGGGACAGAGGCCTGCGAAGCGCCTTGTGCTGGAGGATGTGTTGAAAGGCTTAGGGATAGACGACCTCACGGTGGTCGACCCGTACGACGTCAAGGACGCAGCCGCCCGGATGAAAGAAGCGTTGTCCCGAAAGGGCCCGAATGTCATAGTCTCCCGCAGAGCTTGCGCGCTGTATTCCGACAGAAATAAGAGACGAAGAGGCGAGGCGATAGTCTCGAACGCGGTGAACGAGGACGTATGCAAGATGCCATACATGTGCGTGCGAGAATTCAACTGTCCCGCGATAAGCATCGACGATGAACGAAGAAAGGCCCGCATCTCTGAAGAGCTTTGCGACGGCTGCGGCGTCTGCGGGAGGATATGTCCGTTCGGCTCGATCCAACAGAAGAATGGGGGTAGTAGTTGATGAGCGCCAGGGAGTTCAGCATATTCATGTGCGGCGTTGGCGGGCAGGGATTGGTCCTGCTCTCGAACGTGATAGGCTCGGCATGTGCTCGTGCGGGGATAAGGGCATTGACCGGCGAGCAACATGGCCTTTCTCAGAGGAGTGGGTCGATAAACATCCACATGCGCATAGGGGATGGAATCAGGTCGCCGCTCATACCACTAGGCAGCGCCGGCGTCCTCCTTGCGCTTGAAGCGCTGGAGGCTCTCCGATATATCGAGTACTTGCGGGACAACGGAATCGTTCTCATGAACACACGAGTCCAGCACCCTGTAGGGGAGACGGCAGCCCACATGAAGGACAAGAAGGCGAGGTACTTCTCAGTCGACGACGTCAAGGGGCGGCTATCGAAAGTCACGAACAAGTTGTCGGCAATAGACGCTCAGGACATAGCCAGGAGTGTTGGCAACCCGCTGACAGAGAACATTGTGATGCTGGGCGCGCTCAGCACTATCGAAGATTTCTGGGTTCCAGAGGGAGCGCTCACCGAGGCGATCAGAGAGAGCGTGCCGAAGAAGGCCATCGACGTCAACCTCAAGGCGTTCAAGCTAGGACAGGGTGCGGCTCACAACGATCTCTGCAATGTTGTTAAATGCAGAGAGTGAATTCTCAGAATTATGGCAAAGAAGCAGTTTGCGTACATTCGAGTTGATGTCTTCGCCAAGAAGCCGTTTGGAGGGAACCCGCTGGCCGTGTTCCCTGACGCCAGAGGCCTCACGACTAAGGATATGCAGCTCCTCGCGAAGGAGATGAACCTTTCTGAGACGACATTCGTGCTCCCTGCGAGGAGAGGGTCGGGCGCGGATGCCAGGGTTCGTATCTTCACCCCAGACATGGAGATACCGTATGCAGGGCACCCCACAATCGGGACGTTCTTTGTGCTCGCCAACGAGGGAAAGATCCGCTTGCGAGATGGCGTGACCATTGCCAAGATGGAGGCTGGAGCAGGCGTACTCCCGGTCGAGATTCACAGCTCAGGAGGAGCCGTCAGAAGAGTAGTGACGGTCCAGCAGAGGCCGGAGTTCGGCGACGAATTCAAGGACATCGGACTGTTGGCCGAGGCCCTCTCTGTGAAGAGGAAGGATTTCGATATGCGCCGCGCGCCGCCGCAGCTTGTATCGACAGGGCTTCCCTGGTTGATAGTGCCGCTGAGGAATCGACGGGTCATCGAGAACATCACTGTCAACACCGTGGCGTTTGAGAAGGTCATAGACAGACTCCCCAAGAACGTCGTGGACGTCTACGCCACCTCGCTCGACCCTATAAACAGAAAGGCGACAACGCATTCAAGGGCGTTCTTCCTCTCATCCGGAAGCGTAATCGAAGACCCAGCGACCGGAAGCGCGAGCGGATGCCTTGGAGCATACCTCGTGAATAGGCGTCTCATCGACGTGAACAGGAGGACGAGGATCGTCAACGAACAGGGACATGCGGTCAATCGACCGAGTATGATAACCATCGATGTGGGAACATCGTCCGAGGGAACAATCGAATCAGTCAGGGTAGGCGGAACAGCCGTCGAGATAATGAGAGGTATAGCCAGCTTCTAGCCATATCATGCATCATTGTTCCGGTAGCCGCACCTTGAGCACTGCGCCCTCCTCGGATTGGCCTCGAACTCGGTCCTCGATCCAGACCTTGCCTCCGTAGCGCCTTGCCAGCATGCTAACGATGTGGAGTCCGAGTCCGGAGGAGCCCTTCTGCTTGACGCCTTTGGTGAACCTCTCGAAGACTGCCTCTTTCATATCATCTGGGACGCCACACCCATTGTCAGAGATGGCCACGGTCACCCAACGATGGCCATTCTCCTGCTCCTGACTTATCGTTACTCCAATTCTTACCGTCTCGTGTTGGTCGTACTTCACTGCGTTCGTCAGTATGTTTGCGAACATCTCTCTGAGCAACTCGTCAGCGTCGACGAAGTACCTCTGAGCCCCCAAATCAGGCTCTACCTCTATCTCCCTCGTCAGATAGTACATCTTGACATTTTGGATGCTCTCTGTCAGGACGGACTGCAGGTCCATCCGGGTCAGGTTTACGCTGCTCCAAGTCAATCTCGACATTGTCCGGACATCGTTTGCCAGCCTGTTGACGTTCATCACCTGAACCGCGATCTTGTCTAATTGCGCACCCTGTTCAGGTGAGGTCAGGCGGATCTTCAGGATATCCAAGTAACCCAAGATTGCCTGGTTGAAGTTCTTGATGTCGTGCGACAGGAGGTCGTTGTAGAATTCCGCGGAATGCCTACTCTCGACCTGATTCTGGAACAGCCTCGAGTTCTCGATGGCGATCCCCACGAGGCTGGCGAATATCTCTATGACCTCTATCGTTTCCGCGTTCGGCACGCGATCGTCCCTCGGCCGCATGATCTCGATGTAGGCTATTGCGACGCCATCCCTATCGAATATGAAAGTGTCCATGGTGTCCAGTTCGTGCCAGTGGTTCTTGCCAAGTCTGGGACGATAGATGAGGTCTGAGTCGGGGTAGTAGACAGCGTCTTCCGGCCGGCGATCGACACTCTCAGCAGGGATGTAATAAGTCGAGCGGCCCATCTTCTTCCGCCACTTCACGGGCGAGTCCTTGCATGCTGAGGATTCTGGATCGATGACATGTGAAATCATCTCGATTGGATACTCCACCGCTTTGATGCCTTCGACGTTCTCCTTCGAATAGCCATGGGCAGCCTTAACGGTGAACGTCTTTCGCTCTTCGTTGCGGATGCCGATCACCATCCGTCTCAGTCCCAGGAGCTGAGCAAGCGATTTCAGCACGTCTTCTAGCAAGTGATCGAGGTCTCTGACGTACATGAGCTCTGAGGTAAGGTCGAATATGCGCGACAGCTGCTCGGTCCGCTGGCTGCTGACGCGCAAGGCGGCCTCCCTTTCGACCGTAAGCCTCGCGTCCTCCATCGCCACCTCGGCCAGGGATGTGAATATCTCAATCGTCTCCAAAGTCTCCCTGTCCGGCAGATGTTCTTCTAAGGGCTGAGATACGTATACTGCTCCAACCGTTCGCCCCGTGGAATCACGGAGTACGAATGCTAAAGTGTCGCCCTCGCGCAGCTCGTTGCCGCTACGAGGAACGGAGTCAGTGGCCTTCTCGATGGCGTCGTTCGATACGAGGTACTTCAAGGCCTTCTCTGGGATATTCTCGACCGGAACGTGGTAGGCAGACTTGCCAATCCTCCTCCCGTGTGCGAACTCATCGAACACTACATCTGGCGGGATCGTCCTGGTAAGCGCGAGTTCTTCAGCGTTACGGGGATAGCCGTGAACCGCCCTCCACCTGAACGCACCGGCCTCCTCGTCGAAGACTATCATGCTCACACGCTGGAAACCGAAGAGAGTAGACAGAGAAGTGAGTATCATCTTAGCCAGCTCGTCCGGGTTCCTTTCCGACACTATAGACGATGAAATGGTCAACAGGTCCTCCAGGAGGTCGGTCCTCTGTTTCATCCTGTCAGACAGCCTCTCGAAATGCGACAGTCCCTTGGTCTTGCCTATGGCTACTTCAGCCAGGTCTGCAAGAGCCCTGACCACGGCGACGTCTGCGCGGTCCAGCAATCTGCCGTCAGTCGTTCCGTTGACCTCTATGTCGGCAAGCCTGCCAATGGTCGAATCATTCAGATGGAACCAGAATCTGTCGCCCGGCTGCCATAGGTCGTGGTCAGGTTCACCCGTTGAGCTGGGCCAGGCTTTAGGACGAGTGAAGTAGCATCCCCCCGCGATTTCCTTGTCAGAATCTTGGATGGCGCCGTCACCGTCATGCACTGAGAGGATTATAGGCTGTAGATCACGCGAAGTTTCGACCTCGGCTGCTTCGCCGGAATCCTCTCTGGACAATAGGCGGTTGACTTCCTTGGAATACACCCTCAACCGCACGTCCTCAGCGTGACATAGGCGCCGAGCGGACTCGAGGATATCGAGGAGAATCGACCGCAGTCTTCGTTCCCTGCTAATGCTCCTCATAAGGGCTGAGAGTTCGACGCACATCCGTTCGTTTGCGGAGACAGAATGGTCGCTGTCACTGTCCGCGCTTCCCTGATCCTTGTTCACGCGACCTACCTTCGAAGATCCGAACTGCTGCGAGAATTGCCCCAATTGTTGAGCCGGCCGTCCGGATTTAGCTGTGGGGTATTGTGCTACAGTGTTATAATATGATAATCCACCGGGCCTTTTGCCACGTCCCCGGCGCGATGAGATGGTTCGGCATCAGTTTATTATCTTTGTCATCCTTTGACTTATTGTGGCGTGGGTGACTGAGCATGGTTGAGATCAATCACATCTTGGCAACGGCAATCGAGTTCGAGCGTTTCGGCAAGGAGTACTACATGAGGTTCCATGACCTCGTGGGCGACACGAAGGCAAAGGCCCTCATGAAGGGGCTCGCACACGACGAAGAGGAGCACGCTGAGATGCTCACGAAGGAGCTCGAGTCCCATGGCGGGATGGTCGGCGAGACTTCGACCGAAGTCCTTGAGGAGGGCATGGAAAGAATCTTCCCCCATAAAACGCTGAAGGATTCGATTCAGACCAAGGATGCCATCTCGGCCATCAAGCTCGGAATCGAGACGGAGCAACGCTCGATAGACTTCTATTCGGGCCATGCCAAAGACTCAGGTCTGGAGCTGGGGGAGATATTTGCGAAATTGGAGAAGATGGAGAGAGGACATCTCGAGCTGTTGAGGGAGAACCTGCTCCACCTGCAGGATGGCGGCGAGTGGTACGGCTACATCCCGATACTGGAGGGATAGTCCGGGCTCCAAAGAGCGGAACGGAAGGACCGTCGGACGACCTAATCATTTATATGCGACTACTGGATGAGACATCACGGCAGGGACCCGTCTTTGGCTAAGATAGCCCCTTTCAATGCAGTTCACTACAACAACCTCAGGTTTGGTAACGAGGTCAGCAGGTTTGTTGCTCCTCCTTACGACGTAATCGACCGAGGCCTTGAGAAACGTCTCAAGGAGGATAGGCTGAACATAACACACCTCACGCTAGGGAACGAAGGTGACAAGTACGCTACGGCCGCCAAACGATTGAGGAGATGGCTCAACGATGGCGTGCTTGTTAGCGATCCCAACAAGTCGTTGTATCTCTACGAGCAGACCTACCAAGGCGCCGACGGCGTCGTCCGGGTGAGAACGGGCATAGTGGCCATTGTGAAGCTCGAGGAGCCCTCCAGTGGAGTCATACTACCGCATGAAAATACAATCCCGAAGCACAAGACGGACCGGATGGCGCTCATGTCCGCCATCAGAGGCGATTCCGAGCACATATTCATGCTATTCGACGACCCGACGGGAGATGTCCAGAGGACCATAGACTCGTGCAGGAAGTCGGCCGAAATGCTAGGCTTCATAGACTCAGGCGGCGTTCATCACAGAATTGTCCGAATCGCAGACGACGCGACTGTCGCCAAGATCAGCAGCCTATTGGCGTCGCAGAGGATGTTGATAGCAGACGGTCACCACAGATACGAGACGGCGCTGGAGTTCCGTGACAGGATGAGGAAAGGTCGGACTCCCCAAGGAGAAGAACCAGCAGACTTCGTTTTGGCGACGCTTGTGAGCTTCAGAGACCCCGGTCTGGTAATCAATCCCACCCATCGCTTGGTCAAGGGCGTCGACGACGAAACACTGAAGGGGCTG
>Ga0224507_10000292_pt1 | contig 20164 bp, 18 predicted proteins | sample SF_Jan12_sed_USG_3_FD_170159 | JGI IMG/M metagenome (GOLD analysis project Ga0224507, IMG submission 170159) | Sediment microbial communities from San Francisco Bay, California, United States - SF_Jan12_sed_USGS_13 | ecosystem: Environmental > Aquatic > Marine > Sediment | place: USA... | reverse complement strand
CATCTCGGGCACGTTGCCGAACTGAACACCACCCTCCTTGATATTCGGACAGGAAATATTGATTTCTATCGCGTCAATTGGCGAATCGTCGAAACGCGCGGTAACCGCCGCATAGTCGTCGATTGTCGAGCCGCAGACATTTGCAATGAAACGCGTCTCCGAAAAATCCAGGCCCGGAAGAATGTCATCGACAACGATGTCGACACCCGGGTTCTGCAGACCGATCGCATTGAGCATGCCCATCGGTGTTTCGCAGATGCGATGTGGCGGATTGCCGAGGCGTGGTTCGCGCGTTGTACCTTTGAGAACTATCGCGCCAACGTCGCGGTTCGAGAATCCTTCGACGCGCGTGTACTCCTCGCCGAAGCCGACACACCCGGACAGCAGGACGATCGGCGATGCCATCGACAGGCCACAAAAGTCGACGTGGAGAGGGTTTGTTTGTGAGTCGGCCATTGGATGCGGCATTCTACGTCAATGTTCAGCCTGATTCTCTACCAGCCCGAGATCCCGCCCAACACCGGCAACATCATTCGTTTGTGCGCGAATACCGGTGTTTCCCTGCATCTGGTCGAGCCGCTGGGTTTCGAACTCGATGAGCCGCGGCTCAAACGAGCTGGTCTCGACTATCGCGAGTTCGCGAGGGTGCAGACGCACGCTTCATTCGAAAGCTGTTTGCGAATACTCGGCGAACCGCGTGTATTCGCGCTGAGCACGCGCGGGACGACACCGTATGACAAGCCGCGCTACGAGCCGGGCGATGCCTTGCTACTCGGTCCTGAAACACGCGGCCTGCCACAGGAGTTGCTGGATGCCCTGCCCAAAGCTCAACGGCTCCGATTACCGATGCGCGTCGGCAGCCGCAGCCTGAACCTGTCCAATGCTGCGGCCGTCATCGTCTATGAAGCCTGGCGGCAGCTAGGGTTCGACGGTGGCACGTAGGCACAGGTCGGACTCGAGATATTTCGCCAGCCGTGACACGGGTGTTTGTACAGCGCTGTGCGTATTTACGACGACCGTCACCGGCGGCAGATTGGCGACGGCCCATTCGGCAAACCAGCATTCGGTAACCGCGCGGGCGGCTCGCGGATGCTCTGATTCGGTTCTTGGCACGTGCAAGTCAGACTGAAAGAAAAAGCCCTGCTCAGGCACGTAGACCCCCAAAGAGCTGCTGGTATGGGGGCTCGTCCCCAGGGGTAACAATTCGACGGGCCGGGACGTACCGCCAAGCGTAATCGGTTCGGTGACGGGCACAACCCGGACCTCGCCGCCAGCGCCACGCAGGCGATCCGCAGGCATGCTGTCGCGATTCAGAGCTGACTGCAAAAACTCAGCGAGTTCCGCTGGTGCGTACACCACCGCACCGGCTGCCGCAAAAGCCCTCGCTCCACCGGCGTGGTCGTCATGGGCGTGCGTTAACGCTACGGCGGTGATTTTCTGATCCGGAAACTCCGCCCGGAGAAAGTCGACAAATTCCTCGGACAGGCCGCTGACGCCGAGACCAGGCACGAGGTCCACCGGCGGAATCTGGTGAAGCTCAACCCAGCCGGCCGGTGCATCCGCGACGACAAGGCCGTCATCGGTCTGCACGACGAGATGCTGAAAACCGGTGCGTACACCTTGTACCAGCAAGACGCCGGGCGAAAGTTCGACGAGACTCATGTTGACGCGGGCAGGCCAGTTCGCACCCGGCACTTCGACAGGGTCGACGCCCGGCGTCGCCTGCCAAAGGCCGACCGTCCCCGCCGTTTCACGCCATGCACCATGAGCCCGGAACAACACATCGTTATCGACTTCTATCTGCAGCGTGGGCGCGGTTTGATCCGACCAGTCCCAGCGCCAAATAACGGCGACACGACCGCGCAGTGGAAGATCGGCGGTCGTGCGCAAGGTCCGCAGTTTGCCATCTTGAAGCGTCACGTCGACCGGAGCGGATTCGCCGGGATATTGCACTGCCGTATATCCGTGCAGGGTTGAGTCGCGCAGCCATTCAGGATTTTCATTTAGCTCGGCAACGAGGCGTCGCGGATCGATACGCCGATTGCGCCGTGCCTCATAAAGTGTTTCGCCGCCGCGAAACTCGATATCAGGCGGTGCATTCGCGTTCACGATACGTACCAGATTGGGCGGTAGAAATGCGACCGCCCAGTTGCCGTTCATATCTGGATTCGACTTGCCACTCATCGACAGGAACACTCGGTCGGAGTGGTCCTCGGTCACAACACACCAACGGGCCGTCGAAAACTCGCCCGGTCGCGGCTGCATACCCTGGTAGCGTGCGCCAAGATCGAACTCGCCCTCGAGGCAGAATTCGACGGCGGCGGCGGAAATACCGGGCATGGCGACGGTGACCAGCCCTAATGCGAGAAGTCGGTTTCTCATATTGCTGCGTTTGACCAGCCGCAAGGCTGGCCGGTTCCCGAACAGCGGCCTGGCGCTAGGCCGCCCAGGGTGTGCGTGAACATCGCGAGACGCGGAGCGTCGAGGTAAAACTCGATCATGATGCCGTCGCCGCAAACCGACTTGCCGGGCCAGCTATGGCCGCCACCGTGAACGGCCGTCAACAATTCACGTTCCCGTGCAAACATAACGGCATTGCTTACGTCTTCGCTGGTCATGCAGCGCGCTATCAACAGCGGCGGCTACGCTGCCCGCAAGTGCGGTACGACAAAATCGACGTCGGTCCATGATCATCCCTTGTGAATTATCAATTCGCTCTTATCGTTAGTAGCTTAGTGTAACTGCGCGCGATTATCAGTTTGCCGCCAGCACGGGTCCGCACCAGTGCGCAGCTGCTTGATGTCGACCCCTTATCTTAGGTTTCGGATTTGAGCTGGCGACTCATCAGCGCACCGACGGCTTCGCGCGGAGATGTCCCCTCGTACAATATTCGGTAGACCTGGTTACAAATCGGCGTCTCGATGCCGAGCTCGTCGGCAACTTCCTTGACCGCCTCGGCAGCCAGAACACCCTCGACAACTTGTTGGATTTCCTGTTTCGCTTCCTCGATCGACATACCACTCGCGAGCGCGAGACCCATACGCCGGTTTCGTGACAGGTTGTCCGTGCAGGTTAAGACAAGGTCGCCCATGCACGCGAGCCCCATGAATGTTTCCTGGTTTGCGCCCAGCGCGACGCCGAGTCGCTTCATTTCCACAAGTCCGCGTGTGATCAACGCAATTCGCGTATTCGCGCCAAAGCCGAGCCCGTCCGACATACCCGCCGCGATGGCCAGCACGTTTTTCATAGCGCCGCCGACTTCCACGCCGATAATGTCATCCGACGTGTAGGCGCGGAACTTATCGCTGGACAGCGATTTGGCAAGCGATTCTGCGAAGTCACTGTCAGTGGCGGCGATGACCATCGCCGTTGGCAGACCCGCGCCCACCTCCTTGGCGAACGTCGGCCCGGACAACACGGCCATTGGGCGATCGGAACCCAACACCTCAGCCGCCACCTGGTGGGGGAGCCTGCCGGAGCGCAGCTCAAAACCTTTGGTCGCCCAGCAAACCCGGGATTGCGGCCCAAGCAAGGGCCGAATCCTCGTTAGTGTATCGCGCAAGCCGTGGCTGGGCACCGCGACGAGGATATCGCGCGCGCCGTCGAGACACGCATTGATGTCGGGGTTCGCAACCAGATTCGGCGGGAACCGGACACCAGGAAGATAGCTAGTGTTTTCGCCCTCGACCGCCATGGCCTGCAGCAGGTCGAGTTCCAAAACCCCTCCCAGCCGTACGTTGCAGCCACAGCGCGCAAGCTGCACTGCCAGCGCAGTTCCCCAGGAGCCGGCGCCGACAACGGCGATTTCCTGCGTGGACACCGCGCTTATTAGTGCTTCTCCGAGCCCGTGGCTTCAGTCTCCGCCGTTTTTGTGGCCTGCAGTAGCGACTGCTGGTAAAGCGCATCGAAATTTATAGGCTGTAACACGAACTCCGGGAACCCGCCTTTCTGAATGATTCCTGCGACCGACTCGCGCGCATAGGGGAACAGGATGTTCGGACAAAAACTACCAACGATCGCGTTGAAGTCGTCCCCGCCGTAGCCGACAACATCAAACAAACCGGCTTGCTGTACTTCAACGAGAAAAATTGTTGAGTCGCCTTCCTTTGCTTCGACGGTTATGGTTAATACGACCTCGTGCAGATCACCAGTTACGCTGCTGTGACTGCTGCGCAAGTTCAGGTTTGTTTTCGGCTTCCAGTCCGTAGAGCTAAAAATGGTCGGGGCCTGTGGAGACTCAAAGGAGAAATCTTTAAGGTAGATTTTTGTAATAGAGATGTGCTTTTCTGTTTCGTCTTTGTTTTCGTCTGTCATCTTGGTTTCCTGATATAAATACGGACTTGCCGTGCCGTTGCCTGGCAAGCAATGTTCGACTTCCTATTTCTTGCGTTTGCTCTTGGTCTTCTTGGCCGTCACCACGGGCAGGCCCGCTTGGGTCCATGCCGTCATGCCGCCCTTCAAACCATAGACGCTCTCGTAACCTGATTTGCGCATGGATGTGACCACCTTGTTTGAACTTGTCCCGCTCTCGCAGACCGCCACAATAGGCTTGTTCTTGAGCTTGGCAATTTTTTCGTGCCCGGCGTCGAACTCATCCATCGGAATGTTACGGGCGTTTACGATGTGACCACGCGCATACGCCTCAGCGTTTCTGAGGTCGACCACCGTCGCGTCGTTATTAATCAGCATAACGGCGTGTGTCGGGTCGACGGCAACCAGGCCGCTGGCCTTACGGCGCAGCTCGGTAAGAATGAGTACAAAGAAACTGGTCACGAGAGCCAGCACCAGCAGCGTGTGATTGCCGGTGAATTCGAGAAATTTGTCCATGAATTATGTTCGGGGCGGGAGATGTGGCGCCCGGGTTGTGGCAAAGGACGCATTATAACAAACTGCCGAATCATGAAACCGCTCAGGCTCGCCTTATTGTTCGCGCTGACGCTGGCCGCGCCTGCCGGGGCGCAGGCCCCAGAGGGCGAACTGGCCAAAATCAAGGAACAGGAGCTGGAGGAGGTGCGCGACCGCATCAGCCGGCTGAAGCGCAGTATGGACGAGAGCGCGGCGGCTCGCGATCGCGTCACGGTGGAGCTGCAAGACGCCGAAATCGCGATTGCCGAGAAGCGAATTCGGCTCAAAGAGCTGGAGCGTGAGCGCGAGTACAGCGCCAAACGCAAGGCCAGGCTCGATACAGAGCTGGCGGACCGCGAGTCTGAGCTAGACGAAGAGTCGCGAAAGCTTGCCGGGCAGGTTCGCGCGGCCTATATGAGCGGCAGCCAGGAGAGAATCAAATTACTCCTGAACCAGCAGGATCCGGCCACGCTTGGGCGGCTCATGACCTACTACGGATACTTCAACGCTTTTCGTGCGGGCAACATCGAGGCTGTCACATCAGCAATTCGTGAGCTCGCGGCGCTGCGTAACCAGGTCGCTGCCGAGGAGGCTCGAATCGCCGAGCTTGCGAAGGCCCGATACGCGGAACTGACCAGTCTCAACAAAGCCCAGGAAAGGCGACAAGAATTGCTTGCTAGCCTCAAGGGAAAAATCGTCGATGAGGGACGCGAGGTGGAGCGGCTGGCCGCGCAGGAAAAAGATCTATCGCGGCTGATCGCCGAGCTCACCAGCATCTTGTCGGACTATCCGATTAGCTCCGAGGAACCGTTCAGCGAGCATAAAGGACGGCTGACCTGGCCCGTCGCAGGAGCGCTGATGCACGACTTCGGACAACCGCGCGTGGGCGGACAGTTAAAATGGAACGGTGTCGTGCTGGCGGCGCCTCGTGGGCGTGAAGTCCGTTCCGTGTATCACGGCCGCGTTGTGTTTGCCGACTGGCTTGCTGGGTTGGGCTTACTCGTCATCGTCGATCATGGCGAGAGTTATATGACATTGTATGGATACAACGAGACGATCCTAAAAAACGCCGGTGACTGGGTTGCGCCCGGAGACGTCATCGCGACGGTGGGCGACAGCGGCGGTCAGGCGCAATCAAGCCTTTACTTCGAACTACGTCGCGGTACCCAACCCGTTAATCCGACGCAGTGGGTCACGCGCCGACCTGGGCATTAAAAACGTGACGGGCGCCTGTAGGCGCATCCCGGGCGCTATGTTATCGTCAGTGGTCCTGCACGGCCGGGTGCCGTGATCAGGTTCGCAGGGAGACGTGTATGTTGTTGAAAACCAGAGTGATTCTGGTTCTTGTTGTCGGCACCGTGATGGGCCTTAGCCTGTCATTGAGCGGTGGCCTGATGGCCGACAGGCATCAGCCCCAGAATGAGGAACTGGCCTGGGAGCAGGCCCGTCTCTTGGCCGAGGTCATGCAACGCGTCAAACGCGATTATGTTGAACCGATAAACGACAGTGAATTGCTCGACAGCGCCATCCGCGGCATGGTGAGCAATCTCGATGCGCATTCACAATATCTCGATGCAGAGGAATATCGTGACATACGCATCAGCACGACGGGCAGTTACTCGGGTATCGGCATCGAGGTCAACGACAAAGACGGCGTGATAAAAGTCATTACGCCAATGGCGGGATCGCCCGCCGCGAGATCAGGATTGCGTAGCGGCGATCAGATTATCGCGGTCGATGGCCTGGCCGTCGAGGCAGACAATCTGCAGGACACCATCGGCCGTATGCGCGGACAAGCCGGGTCGAAGATCAGCGTTACGGTGTTGCGCGACGAAGAAGTGATTGAGCACGAGATGCGCCGAGAGGTTATCCGTGTCGCTAGCGTGCACCATGAAATTCTCTATCCGACATTTGGCTATGTTCGGGTGAATCAATTTAGTGAGACTACGGCGCGCGAACTGAGCCGAGCAATCGACAAGATGCAGCATGATGCTGAAGGCATGCTCGATGGGCTGGTCCTCGATCTGCGCAACAACCCGGGTGGAGTCCTCGACGCGGCTGTCGACGTATCCGACCTATTTCTCGACTCGGGCGTCATAGTGACCGCGGACGGACGCACAGTCGATGCTCGCTTCCGGCGGTCAGCACATCGCGGCGACGTTCTGGACGGCGCCGAGATGATTGTTCTCGTCAACGAGGGCTCTGCGTCCGCCTCCGAAATCGTCGCGGGGGCGTTACAGGACCACGGCCGCGCAATCGTCGTGGGCACGCCGACGTTCGGCAAAGGGCTCGTTCAAACCGTGATGCCATTGTCGAAGGGTCGCGCTATCAAGCTGACAACTTCACGCTATTACACGCCGTCGGGCGACTCGATTCATGAAACCGGCATCACGCCAGACGTGTACGTCGAAAATACGCCGGGCTTTCCGGATCTGAGCCTCGCCGGCATCGTGGATCGCGAGCAAGACGTGCAGCTAATCGAGGCCATCGAGCGCCTGCAGCGCGAACAGGTAATGCATAGCAAAGCATTATGATGGTGGGCCGGTTCTTGCTTGCGGCAGCGATGACGCTGCTGGTGGTGCAGGGCACCGCCGACACGCCACCCCGGATCGCCATTATCATCGATGACCTCGGTTATCACTTCGAGGCGGGGCGCCGCGCCATCGACCTGCCCGGCCCAGTGGCCTATGCCGTGCTTCCCGCTACGCCAAGCGGGCAACGGCTGGCCCGCATAGCGCACGAGCGCGGCAAGGAGGTGCTGCTGCATCTACCGTTGCAGTCTGTCGATCACAGTGGTCCGGCAGAGCCCGGCGCGCTGATGCTCGACATGAGCCGAACGATTTTTCAGGCGGCCTTTGCCGATGCAATAGCCGCAGTGCCATATGCGGTTGGTGTCAGCAGTCATCGCGGCAGCCTTTTGACGCGGCATCCCGGGCACATGGGCTGGCTCATGGAGGCGATTCGTCGGCGCGAGGACCTGTTTTTCATAGACAGCTATACGACCCACGAGAGCATCGCGCTGCAAATCGCAGCCGAGACGGGCGTCACAGCGATCAGGCGCGACGTTTTTCTGGATCATGACCGCGCGACAGAGGCGGTCGTCCGTGAGCTCGATCGCTTGAAGGCAATGGCCCACAAGCGCGGCACAGCCGTGGCGATTGGACATCCGTTTCCGGAAACACTGGAGGTGCTTGAACGCGAACTTCCGAAGCTGCGCGAGCAGGGCTTCGAGCTGGTTTCGATTAGTGAGTTGATAGCGATGCAATTGAACCGCATATGAGTAATTTGCTCTAACACAGCAATGACCGACGAATGCAAACATCGATGAAACACCGGCTCGCTGAAATCCGGCTGGCACTGCTGATTCTGCTGCTTTCGAGCGCGGTTGCCACCGACGCGAAGGAGCCGGATTCGAATCTCTTGCTTGCCCAGAATGATGATTCCGTAGTGGCGCCACAGGAGCAAAGCGTCGCCTGCCCAACGGATTATGAGCCTGTGTGCGGCAGCGATGGCCAGACATACAGCAACGCCTGTGTTGCAGGTGTCGCCGGAGTCGAGATTGAGAGCCAGGGCATGTGTCAAAGCGGTGAATCAGGATGCAGCGAAGAGTTCGATCCTGTCTGTGGCGTCGACGGCAACACCTACATAAATGAATGTTTTGCCGCTCTGGCCGGTATGACGGTCGCCGGTCTTGGTTCATGTACGGCGAGCGGCTGTCCGAGCGTCGGAGCGCCGGTCTGTGGCATGAACGGGCGCACGTATCTGAATCGCTGCGAAGCCGACGCGGAACGCGTGCCAGTGCAGCGCAAGGGCATATGCGACGCAGACAATTGTCCGAAAGTGTTCGCGCCCGTTTGCGGCAATGACGGGGTGACCTATGAAAACGCATGTCATGCCGACAAAGCAGACGTGACGGCATTCACGCCGGGTATTTGCGACGTACGGCCGTGCCCGAGCATGTTCGTGCCAGTCTGCGCATCGGATGGCCTGACTTACAGCAACGCGTGCCAGGCAGAGAGACGTGGTATCCGTATCGACTATGCCGGCATGTGCGAGGGGCAGGGACGAAACTGTCCAAGGGCCTATGCGCCGGTCTGCGGTTTGGACGGCGTGACCTACGAAAATGAGTGCCAGCTTGATAATGCTGGCATCGAAAAAGCGTATGCGGGGACCTGCGTCGGCGATTAGCCCCAGGCGGGGCGCAGGCGACCTTTTTCATCCGCCTGATAGGGCATCCAGGCAAGGCCGACCAAAGGCACGTGAATGTCGGTTGACTTGGCGCGCACCACAATTTCATCAAGCTCTTCAGTCTGCGCATCGAAAGCCGTGTCGAGCGCTGCGACCTCTTTTTCAAGATCGCGGTTCAACGCTTCCAGGTCTGTTTTCACTTTTAGTGCCGTTTCTTCAGCGCGCTTGATATCTGCGGATTCCTTACGCGCGCCGCTCGCGGTTTTGATGGCGGTGCCAATCTTGCTGGCTGACGTACTCGACAGACGCTTGCGGCCTAGCACCGCCCCGAGAATTGCTGTGCCAAAAGAGACGGCCGTATCGATTTTCTTTTTGCTGGCCTGCTGCGTTTCCCTTTCTATGGCCTGCTGAGCACGCAACAAGGCGTTCTCTAGGGTTGTTGCTTTGGTGGCGTAGCGCTTGCGCAGATTTGCGATCGCCTTGTCGCGGCTCTCATTCGCAATGGTTTGCAGACGCGCGCGAAAATCTCCCTCAGTCTCGCCGCCTTCTGATGCAAGCTTGAAGCGTTTACTTCGATACAAAGAAACGGTTTCCGTCTGGCGTATCCAGCGCTTGAAATCCGATTTCCACGCCGTGTAATTCTTGGCAACAGTGGCGCATTGCGGACAGTCAACATACTCTGCGCCTTCGAGCCCTTTATCACCGAGACGATCGACGCTGATCGCAATTGCTTCGCCATTGTCCCAATCGATGCTTACCGGGCCGTCATCGTACTCCACTGTGTAGACGTAACTGCGTTCATCTTCAATGTTGTATCGCGCACTATTGAAGAGAATGTTGGCCGCGGCGACAAGTCGCGGGTGATAGACGATGTTGTCGCCGTCGCCGGGCACATAATATTGTTCGATAGCCGGCGGCAAAGACGGAGGGGCGGTGTTGCTGGCGCTCTTTGGCTTGCTTATTGTGCGCAGCGCAGCGTCGCTCTTCGCTTTGATATTCGACATCAAGGCGTTGATGCTGCTGCGCGTTAGTGGTCCCGCAAGGTATGACAATACCCAACGCGTATTGAACACCACCGCCTCGTCTTCATGCACGTTGTGTAACAAAAAGCGGCGTTTACCAAGGCCCGCGAGCGTGCGTTCCATCTTCTGTTTGTCGAAGTTGCCACCGCTTGCTCCTTCGAGACCCTCCATCACTCTGGCCTTGTCACGTTCGGTCTGCAGCCGGCCAATAAACCACGTGCCCGTGTTCGACAGCCCTTTGTAATCGAGGTCCACCGGGTTCTGGGTTGCCAACACAAGCCCCAGGCCATATGCGCGTGCTTGTTTCAGCAAGGTCAGAAACAGGTTCTTGGAAGGCGGGTTGGCAACGGGCGGCATATAGCCGAAGATTTCGTCCATGTAGAGTATTGCGCGTAAGCTCGAAGTGCCTTGCTGCGCGCGCATCCAGCCGATAAGGTCATTCAGCAGCATCGCAACGAAGAACATTCGCTGCGCGTCGTCGAGATGCGCAATTGACATGACCGATATCCTCGGCCTGCCCTCGGCCGTATACAGGAGGTTTTTTGTATTGAGCGGTTCACCTTCCATCCACGACTCGAACCCCGGCGCCGCGAGAAGATTATTCAGGCGCATCGCCAGCCCAAAACGGTCCTTGGCCGGGAAAAACGAGTCCAGAGTCATGACGCCGACTTTGTCAATCGGCGGGTCCTGAATCTCGGCGATCAGGCTTGCAACGTCGAGGCCGCGCCCGTCGCGCCAGGCGTGATCGAGCAGCCGAGAGATAAGAATGTGTTCGCGGCTTGCGACCGGATCAGCATCGATGCCCAGCAGCGTCAGAATGCCGGTTGCCGTTGCCTGCACTCGTTCGCGGTACAGATCGACGTCGTCGATAAGCGCCGCATCGGGCGCGGCGAACGATTGCAGAACTGAAATCGGCAGCCCGGCGTTGCTTCCAGGCGTATAGATTGCGAGGTCCGCATTCTTGCGCAGCTGCGCGATGCGTTCGCCGGTCTGCCCCCATTCGCCGAGACCCTTTTTCCACAGCGCGGCCTGGTCGCTGGCATATTCGTCCGGAGTCTGCCCTTTGTCGGTTGCGGCACGAACATTGACCCACGGTCGAAAGTCTTCGGCCCTGAGCTCCGGGAACGTGAGCAACAGGTTGCCCATGTCGCCTTTTGGATCAAGTGCAATCACCGGGATATGGTCAAGCGCGGCTTCTTCGAGCATGCCGATGCCGAGGCCGGTCTTGCCAGAGCCGGTCATGCCGATGATCACGGCATGCGTCGTCAGGTCTTTGGCGTCATACAAGACCAGCTCGTCCGTGAGCTTGTCGGCGTCTGTGTCATAGCGCTTGCCAAGATAGAAAGCGCCAAGTTTTTCGAAATCCTGCATCGGATGATCTCTGTTTATGTCAGTCAGCTTACCAGCCACAGCTTCGCCCCTCGTTCTGCTCTTTGAGATAAGCCATCAGGGGTGCGAAATAGTCGATGATCGCTGTCGCGTCCATTTCCCGCGCACCGGTCAGTCTTTCCAGCGTGTCCTGCCAGGGCTTGCTTGCGCCGGCCTCGAGCATCTCGCTGAATTTCTCACCGGCCTCTTTGCTGCCATACACAGAGCATGCGTGCAGAGCACCTTCATGTCCGGCCTCTTCACACAGGGCGCGATGGAACTGAAACATCAGCACATGCGCAAGGAAGTAGCGAGTATAAGAGACGTTGCCCGGCACGTGGTACTTCGCGCCGGGATCAAAGTCTGCTTCGGTACGCTCAACGGGAGGCGCGATGCCCTGGTAGCGGGCGCGCAGCTCCCACCAGGCCTTGTTGTAATCTTCTGGCGCTATCGCGCCTGAGAACACGCCCCAGCGCCACTCATCGATGAGCTTGCCGAACGGCAGGAACGCGATGCGATCGAGCGCCTGCTGCATTTGCCTGTTGATGATCGCCTCGTCTGACTGTTCAGCGGAAGCGACAAGGCCAACCTCGGCAAGGTATTCAGGCGTCATAGACAAGACCACCGTGTCGCCGATGGCCTCGTGGAAGCCGCCATGCGCACCGTCGCGGAACAGCATCGGCTGCTTGTTATAGGCCCACTGATAGTAGTTATGGCCGAGCTCGTGATAAATGGTGCGCAACTCATCGAAAGTCTGCTTGATGCACATCTTGATGCGCAGATCAGTATCGCCATCGAGGTTCCAGGCGCTGGCGTGGCAGACAACGTCTCGATCGACCGGTTTCGAGAACATGGAGCGCTCCCAGAACGTGTCCGGGAGATGCCGCATACCGAGCGATACGTAGAAGTTCTCGGCGGAGCGAACCATCTCCTGCGGTGAGTAGTTCTTGGTCTTGAGCGTGCTGTCGACGTCCAGGTCCGAGACGCCCGGGTACGGCTCGAGAAGCTCGTAGATGAAGCTCCACTGCTGTGCCCACATGTTACCGAGGACGTGTGCGGGTATCAGACCGTCTTGCGGAATCCTTTCTTCACCATACACTTCCCCAAGCCTGGCGCGAACATGACAGTGCAGCTCTTCGTAGAGTGGTTCGACCTGCTGCCAAAGGCGCGCGGTTTCCGCCGTGAATTCATCTGCACTCATGTCGTAGTGGGAGCGCCACATCTCACCCATGTCGGCGTAGCCGAACTCATTCGCGCCCTCGTTCGCGAGTTCGACGAAGCGCTGGTACTTTTTACGCATCGGTGGCGAGATCGTGTGCCAGCCCTGCCAGGCTTCGAGCAGCTCGTCGTAATCGAGGCTGTTGGCCATGATGTCTTCGAGTTCGGGCAAGCTCAGGCAGTCATTCTCGCTGCGGCAGTAGGCGCCCGCGCCGTACATGCCGCCCAGGTCAGTCAGTATTTGCGCCTGCTCTTTGCGTTTGGCACCATCATCGGGAGCTACTAATTGCGCGCTCATTTTCAGGAGGTCGAGCGCCCGCCGCGTATCGGCACTGACATCCTGACCCTCGTATTTGAGTGCCTCCTTGACGGCCGCGCTGTGCCACGCGGCATAACGTTCGTGTGCAAGCGCCTCGACAATGGCCGAGTCCACATTGATGTACGTCGCACGCAGCCATTCGGCCGCGTTCACCTCTCTCCACCAATCTTTGTAGTCGGTGTTGACACGGGCAATGAATTGCTCAGCTGACTCGGCCGGCGTCGCGGATGCTGTCGGAGCCGAAGCCTCGTCCGGCTCTTGCGAGCAGGCAGCAAGAACAATCACGAACGACAACCCAGCGAGCATTTTTGCAAGTACTTTCATTATTGTTTCCTATCTGGCTATTTCGGCTAGTGCACGCCGTGCATGCCGCGTCGAAGAAGTGGCGAAACGAGTAAAACGAGGACACCGACGCCAACACCAACAAACATCAAGAATTCAAACAGCAGCGTGTATGTGGCCAAAGCGCCGGCCGAGTCGGTCACTTCGCCGCCGCCCGTGGCGATAGCCGCCATCTTCCCGAGGCGTGTTGCAACGGTTTCGGATAGCGCGGTCGCAAGAAACCAGGTACCCATGCTGACACCAACGACCCGCCCTATTGACAGCTTGGTCACGGCCGACAAGCCGACCGGAGACAGGCACAGTTCGCCTGTCGTGTGCAGCAGATAAGCGAGAATGAGCCATATCATCGAAATCTTGCCAGCTGCATCCGGGAACTGCGCACCGAACACCAATGCACCAAAGCCAAGACCGGCCTGGATGATACCGAGGCCGAATTTGATTGGTGTGGTTGGTTCGAGGTTGCGCTTCGCAAGCCAGACCCACAGCGTCGCGAACGGCAATGCCAGCAACATTATGAAGCCGGCATTGAGTGAGCCAAATTGTGCCGCCGTAAATGTGATGCCGAACGCTTCGCGATCGACGACCCGATCTGCGAATAACGTCATAGAGCCCGCCGACTGCTCGAACAGCGCCCAGAAGACAACCGTGGTGAGAATCAGGAACATCAGCACGACCGTGCGACCAAACTCATCGGAGTTGTGTGTTCTGAAACCGTATATAACAAACGCAACGATAATTGCTATCGCAGCATACGCGGCGTACTCAACAAGCACAGCATTGCCGGGTAGAAAGCCGAGATTCGCGCCGACTGCATAAATACCGACAAGAATGGCCGTCGCGGCAAACGCATAGGCGGCAACATTGCTGTGCTCGGCTTTCCTGTAGATCATCGAATATAAGATGATGCCAACGATAGCTGTGATCAGAAAAACGTTCTGCGTCAACAGGACCACGGGCTCGTGCTGCACAAGAAGCCACATGAGGCCGAGGGCCGGGAGAGTCAATAGATAAATGGACCACTCACGGGTAATCGGGCCGAAGACTTTTCGCGAAAGCATCTCCGGATCCGACGGTTCGGCATGGCCCCTGAGAAACCGCTGCCCGTAGCTAAATGTAATGAGACCGATAATCATGCCGATGCCGGCCGCGCCGAAGCCGTACTTCCAGCCGAAAGTCTCGCCAAGCCAGCCACACAGCAGCGTTGCAGCGAACGAGCCGATGTTGATACCCATGTAAAAGATCGTGAAACCCGAATCACGCCGCGGATCATCTTGCGGATAAAGCTTGCCGACGATAGTCGAAATATTGGGTTTCAGATAACCGACGCCCATAACAATGAGTGCCAGGGCAAAGTAAAAAACATTCAGCGCGGCCGTATCGCGAAACGTGAGCGCCTCTGACAACATCGTGCCGGCAGCAAGTATTTCGCCGCTGGCCAGTGTCAGGCTCTCGGTCAGTACTGTACCGGCCGGATAGTTGATCGCCTTGAAACCTTCGACCGCCATCAATATGTGTCCAAGCGATAACAGTATGCCGCCGAACAACACCGATTTGCGCATACCGAGATAGCGGTCAGCAATCAGGCCGCCGATAACCGGTAGCGCATAGACTAGCCCGGCATATGAGCCCAGAACATCGAGGCCCATCTCGTCGGTGAACAGGTGATATTTCGTCAGATAGAGCAGCAGCAGGTATTTCATTCCGTAGAATGAAAAACGTTCCCAGAGCTCAGTCGTGAAGCAGACGTAGAGTCCTTTCGGATGGCCAAAAAGCTCGTCGTCGTGAGACCAGTCCTCCGCGGTCGCGGCAACAGATTCCGTCATTATTATTTTCCCCGCCGTTAGCCTAGTGCCGCAGATTGAATGCGGGTCGGGTTACGCATTAAACACTATTCCTTAAGTAACTTTCTACTTGACGCGGCCGTTTCCTGCGCCGGCACTCCTACGCGCCCTCGGTTTCGATCACCTCAACCTCTTCGGGTTTCCTGGCAAAGATGCGTGCCATGATGATGCCGGCCTCATAGAGCAAATAGACCGGCACAGCGAGCAGTGTTTGGCTGATGATATCCGGTGGTGTCAGCAGCATGCCGACGACGAAGGCCATCAGGAATACGTAAGGTCGCGCTTTGCCGAGTTTCTCAGTCGTCGTGAGGCCCGTCCAGACGAGCAACACGGTTGCGATGGGCACTTCGAAAGCGAGACCGAAAGCCAAGACGATGGTCGTGATGAAATCCAGATACGATGAGATGTCCGTCATCATTTCGACGCCGGCCGGCGTTATCGCCGTAAAAAAGCCGAACACGAGCGGAAAGACCACGAAATAAGCAAAAGCAACGCCGGCATAAAACAACATGATGCTCGAAAACAGCAGCGGAAACGCGAAGTGTTTTTCTTTCTTGTAGAGACCCGGCGCGACAAAGGCCCAGACCTGGTACAAGACCACCGGCATTGCGACAAACAGCGCCACGAAAAAGGTGAGCTTGAACGGCGTCAACAGCGGCGACGCGACCGCGGTCGCGATCATCTGCTGACCGGGCAACACGTCGACAAGTGGTTTGGAAACGACTTCAAATATTCGCTGCGCAAACGGAATCAGCGCCGCGAACAAGACAAGAACTGTCGCAGCGATCTTGATCAGGCGGCTGCGCAACTCGATCAGGTGTGACAGCAAGGTGCCTTCAGCGAGATCTTCTTCCTCTTTATTATCCTTCTTGTGGTCGGCCGTCATGCGCGCTTCTCATCGCCGACGTCATCTTCATTGGTCGTATCATCGCCGTCGTCATCGTGCAGCGGCGAATAGGTGTCATCATCGTGCGGTACGCGGGCCTCGGGCTCAGGCGCGGGCTCTTCAATGTCGTAATCAGGGTCGGCTGGATCGGCGGTGGAGGACAGCACGGACGGTGGCGCAATCGCGGTTTGCTTGATGTTGCTGTTGTCGTCGAAATTCAACTCTTCCTCGAGCTGCCGCCGCATGGCGCGGGTCATGCGGCGGGCCTGACCGATCCAGCCGCCAATCTGATTCGCGATCTGCGGCAAACGCTTGGGCCCAAGCACAATGAGCCCAATCAAGATCAGGATAATGAGTTCGGAAGAGCCGACTCCGGACATGGCGTGCAGTCGACTTAAGCGTCTTTGCGGTTCTCTTCGACCGGCGTGTTGTCAAAGTTGGCGTCTTCGCCTTTGTCTTCGCCTTTGTCTTCGCTGAGCTGGTCTTTTGCCTCCTCAGCATCGCTCATTGCAGAGCGAAATCCTTTGACGGCATTGCCTAGATCGGAACCGAGCGTGCGGAAACGTTTTGTGCCGAAAATGGCGAGCACAATGACCAGGACGATCAATAATTGTGGCCAGCTTATGCCTGATAACATCTGTATTCTCCTGGGGCGCCGCCCCACAAACTCTGTTCGTCGTCATGATAACGCCAAAGGCCGCCCAATACCGTGCCGGCGTCACACGGCGACATCCGTTCAGGTTTCGAGCCAAAATGTCACCGGACCGTCATTCGTCAACCTGACCTTCATATTGGCGCCAAAACGGCCAGTTTCAACCGTATCGAGCCGTTGCCGGCAGGCGGCAACCAGGCGCTCGAAGTAGGCTTCACCCTTGTCCGGCGCCGCCGCCTTGGTGAAGCTGGCCCGCGTCCCCTTCTTGGTATCTGCAGCGAGAGTGAACTGCGGCACGAGCAGCAGCTCGAAACCCTGGTCAATTACGCTGCGGTTCATACGGCCCTCGGCATCGGGAAATACCCGGAACGTAAGAACGCGCTCCGCAAGCCTTGCTATGTCTTGCTCCTGGTCGTCGCGATGCACGGCGACCAGCACCAGCAGCCCGCGGCCAATTTCGCCCACCGTCTCCCCGCCCACGCTGACCGCGGCACTGGAGACACGCTGCAACAGTGCAATCATACCTTGCAGAATTCCCGACAATCGCCAAGAGAAGGACTTTATTAATGCATCAAGCAGATACGAATAGCCATAGGGAACCGGCTCCGATGCCATGATTATCGATGCCAGGGATGGCCTTCGGGAACATCAACTTCCGGGCCGGACCATGGACGGTCAGGGCCCCGATCGCGAGATCGGGGCCCATCTGGCGAATGTAATTCCACGTTGCTGTTAAAATCGGACAAATAATAACCGTTAAACCCACCATATCTCAAATAATAAATAAGGTGGTAAAAGCAGCAATAGAACGCGACAAAACTGCGTAAAAGTGGGAGAAAAAACCGACATCGCAACCACGTTGGCTTCGGACGTCGCAGCCAATACACTTGGGCGCTGATGTGCGCTTGCCTCGGAAAACAATGAAAAGAAGACAGTTCGTTGGTGGTCTTGCAGCAACAGCCGGCCTGGCCGCCTGCTCTGGGCAAAGCGGCGATTGCGACAATGGCAGCACGACATCGACGGACAGCTTTGAGTGGTCATGTGTCACGGCGTGGCCACCGAAATATCCCGGTCTCGGTATGGCCGTCGAAAACCTGGCCGATCGAATTGCGGCCGCATCGAGCGGCCGGCTCAGAATAAAGGTATACGGCGGCGGAGAGCTGGTGCCGGCATTCGAGGCGTTCGACGCTGTGAGCCGCGGCACGGTCGAAATGGGGCACGATGCGTCGTATTACCAGAAGGGCAAGGTAGATGCGGCGCAGTTCTTTGCCGCGATCCCGTTTGGGTTGAATCATCTCGAGCTGAATGGTTGGCTCTACTACGGCGGCGGGCTCGACTTATGGCGCGAACTTTACGCGCCATTCAATATCGTGCCGTTTCCTTGCGGCAATACCGGTGTGCAGATGGGCGGTTGGTTCAACCGCGAAATAAATTCTGTCGGTGATCTGAAAGGCCTGAAGATGCGTATCCCGGGCCTGGGCGGTGAAGTCATGCGGCGCGCCGGTGCTACGCCCGTCACGATGCCAGGTTCAGAGATCTTTATGTCACTGCAGACGGGAGCCATAGACGCCACCGAATGGGTGGGCCCCTATAACGACGTATCGTTCGGCTTGCACAAAGCGGCGAAGTACTATTACTACCCGGGATGGCAGGAGCCGGGCGCGGGCCTCGAATGCATGATCAATGCAGATGCCTGGGCGTCTCTGTCCGCCGATTTGCAAGCGATCGTTGCAAGCGCATGCCAGGCGATCACGGCGGACATGATGGCAGAGTTTACGCATGGCAACGCAATGGCGCTGCAGCAGTTGATGAATGACCCTAACGTCGAGGTCCGCCCATTCCCCGACGACGTCCTGCGTTTGTTGAAGTCACACACACGCGATGTTGTGAACGAATTGTCCGCAAAGGATCCGGCATGGAAAAAGATTGCCGATTCATACTACGCATTCATGGAGAGATCGACGGAAAACCAGCGCGTGACCGAATGGGCTAATATTGAGACGCGTGACCTGTAGCTGGATCATCTGCGCCCGCAGCGCTTGTATTGACGTAACTTAAGAATAACAACTGCCCGCAGGGCACTGAGGAATTTCATGGCCAGCATCAAAGCACACCTGCTACCACCGGTAGTTGCAGCGGAGCGGAATATCGCCGAACTCACGATCAAGGCGCTCATTCTTGGCGCGCTGTTGTCGATGATTCTGGCCGCCGCAAACGCTTATATCGGTCTGTTGGTCGGGCTGACGGTATCGGCTTCGATTCCTGCCGCCGCCGTATCGATGGGCGTACTGCGATTGTTTCGTCGCTCGACCATCCTCGAGAACAACATGGTGCAGACAGCGGCCTCGGCCGGCGAGTCGCTAGTGGCAGGCATTATTTTCACTATACCTGCGCTGGTCATGATGAAAGCGTGGAGCGGCTATGAATACGGGCCTATGGTCGCGATAGCGATACTGGGCGGCCTCCTCGGCGTCGCGTTTACCGTACCGCTACGCCGCGCGCTTATCGTCGAGGCCGCGCTGGCATTTCCGGAGGGCCAGGCAACCGCCGAAGTGCTCAAGACCGGTGGCATCGAGCGTGACCGCGATCACGCGACCAGCGGTACGACGCATACCGGTTTTCGGCGGCTGCTGCAGGCGGCCGGCATCGGCGCGGTATTCAAATTCGTCGAGTCCGCTGTCGGATTTCTGGCAGGCAATGTCGCGACGACTCAGGTCTGGCTCGCGGGCAAATATTTGTTCCTCGGCAACATCAACATCAGCCCGGCGTTGATCGGCGTGGGCTACATCGTCGGCGTGAACATCGCGATGCTGGTGTTCATCGGCGGCGTCATTGGCACGCTGATCGGAGTGCCTCTAAACTGGGCGCTCAACAGCGAAGCGATAATGACCGCGACCGGCATCGACCCGGGAACCGCCTGGTCGCGGCTTAATGCGAATCAGTGGGGCACATTGGCCGCCCAATCGTGGCAGGACTGCCGGCGCATCGGCGTCGGCGCCATGATGGTTGGCGGCTTGTGGTCGCTTATCAGCCTGGCCCGCCCGCTCGTCGACGGAGTGAAGTCGAGCTTACAGGCCTATCGCCACACGCGCGACGGCGGCGCGGCGGCAAAGCGGACCGAGTTCGACACGCCGATAAACTTCGTCGCGATCGTAGTGCTGTTATCCATCGTACCGTTGTTTCTGATTTTTGATTTCGCGCTCGCCGACTATCCGCAGCGACTGATGATCTCCGCGATCATGACCGTACTGATGGTCGTTTTCGGCTTTATTTTCTCGTCGGTGGCCGGCTACATGGCTGGCCTGGTCGGTAGCTCGAACAATCCGATCTCGGGCGTCACGATCGCGACCGTGGTTATATCGGCGCTTATCCTGCTGCAGTTAATGGGCAATGAAGGCATGGCTGCGACGCTCGGCCCTATCGCGGTCATGTACCTGGCCGGCCTGATTTGCTCGGCGGCGGCAATCGCCGGCGACAACATGC
>Ga0224507_10000290_pt1 | contig 20206 bp, 17 predicted proteins | sample SF_Jan12_sed_USG_3_FD_170159 | JGI IMG/M metagenome (GOLD analysis project Ga0224507, IMG submission 170159) | Sediment microbial communities from San Francisco Bay, California, United States - SF_Jan12_sed_USGS_13 | ecosystem: Environmental > Aquatic > Marine > Sediment | place: USA... | reverse complement strand
TAAATAACTTTCTATTTTTGTACTTGGTCACAGTTTGTTCATAACAAACTGATTTGATAAAATTTGAAATATTTTTACTAATGCAGAATGGTATTTAAATGGTCGGGGAGGGAGAGTTGGCTGACGCACCGGTTGGATGTAAAACCTACCGGTGCGAAGATAGAAGATAGGGGGAGATGCAAAATTATTTGCTTTCCGGCACCCCTATAGCTTTGAGGATTAAGCTTAATGGACAAAATTTTGTGAAGCCGAATTGAAAAAGGTTTGCGCCAACAAAGGCGGTGAACCATAGCCAATAAGGAGAGTGAAATATAGGGCTGACCTCAACACCAAGGGCAAGGCTTAAAAGAATAAAAAATCCCGCTATACTGTGCACCCAATCAATTATAATCATTTTGAAGCTCCTTTAAAAGTAATAACGGACAAATTAAGTTGTTAAGTCAGTTGGTTGTCAATGTTTAAGAATTATGTAGTAAAATAAGATAAATGTATGAATGATAAGGATGTTAAGTATATCATTATATACTAAAATGGCAAACCTTTTTCAATAAAATTTTATTTTTGCTTATTGAAATAAGGATGTTGGTGTGCGGTTGTAGCTCCGTGTATAGTTAGGAGAATGTAAGGCTGTTAGTTATAGGGGCTTTGGTTATGTTTTGTGGAAGGCTATGTTTTGAATCATTGTAAGCAGAGATGGTAGAGTCCACAGGGTTGCCATTCCGGATAAGAGCATGACGCATGCCGGTATGAAACTAATATTTTGGTAGGGGGTTAGGGGTGATAAAATTAATGGGATGAATCCTAAGCCAATAATAATGCTGATTCTGAAAATTGATCGAGCTGGTTCTTCGAAAATTTCAGTTACGGCTTTAGTCCAATTGCTATGATTTTTCATGGCAATTTTAGCTCTCTCTAAAAAGTGAACGGAAAAGCTCACAGAAAGCCCTAGAGAGAAGATGGAAATAACAGCAACAGGAATATTATATTCTTTGCCCAGCAGTCCTGTTATTCCATAAATTATTATGATACTAAAGGACAGAGGAATCATCGCGAGTAACCCCCAAAGTGTGGAACGGAATAGGATGGCCATTATTACGTATATGCTTATCAAACCGATGATAAATGATTTTTGAATGGCATCGGTAATGGTATTTAACCAAACTGAGTTAACATAGGTAAGACCGGCCCAGTTAACTTCCATAGTTTCTGGAGGTGGATTTTCCTTTATGAACGAGTTGACATTGGCTATGAGCTTTTCAATTTCTTTATTGTTATTATTCTTTAACTGTATGTGAATAACTGTTTTTTTGAAATCTGGACTTACGAAATGAGATATTTTACTTGTCTTTTTGCTACCGTCCAGGTGATCAAGGGTTTTGCTAACCGCAGGTGATCCTATGGGTATAGAGTAATATTTAGGATTTCCATCGAAAATTTCTTGATGTAGTTTTTTAACTAGATCGGCTATGGAGTATGTTTTTCCTATGTTATTTTGTTTTACCAGATAATCTTGTAGTGACGAGATATAGTTTAATATATCGCTGCGTTTGAATAGTTGTTTACGATGTTTGAATGGACTTAATGCGTCTAAGGCACGAGCCCAGCTTTTAGCATCTGCATCACTTTTGGCATGACTATATTCAGATTGCCATAATTGTAAAATTTCATGATACATTTCATTTTCATTGTCACTGACAGCTATTGCTTCGTCAAGTTGGGACAAAGCGATTAGCAGTATTTTATTGTCATTTCGAAGTTTTTTGCCAATTTTCCAGCGGATCCATGCTGCGGCTTTGGCAAGGTTGTCTCGCTGTTTTTTGCCGTCGAGGACGAGGTAGGCTTTATAGGTACCTGGAAGGTGCCGGTTGAGAATTGCATCAGCTTCGGGTGTTTGCTGTGATTGGTTTAACCAGTTCGTATCATAATTATATAGTTGGATACGATTAATGCCGATAATACTGATGGTAATAATAATAATGGTTATAGCCAGGATGAGGCCAGGTGAAGAATGAACAATCTTTCCAGTCAATCGAAGATGTCGGTGAAGTAAAGAATTATCATTTTCGGATGATACAAGGTTTTTATTTCCGAAGTGAATAAATTTTTCTTCACGAATAGTTATGATATGGGCTGGAATAAATAATACTGTGATAAACCAGGATAAGATGATGCCAATCGCAATAAATATACCAAATATTTTTAAAGGTGGTATCTGAGTGAGCGTTAAGGAACCAAAGCCAGCTGCGGTGATGAGTGTGGTATAAAGCATGGGGCTGGACAATTTATTCATAACATGAATAATAGTGCGTCGCCGATCAAGCATTTTTTGATAATCATCATAAAATTCCGAAAGAATGTAAATCGAACCAATCATGGTAATAGGGATTAAGAAAATTGGAATCATGGAACTGATGATATGTAAACTATTACCGGACCCAATGAGTAACCCCATGGTACAGATGATGGTAATCAGGCTGATGATTATTGGGGCAATGGTCAGGTTGGGGTGTTTGAAAAATAGAAGGAGAAATAAAAAAATAAATAGCATGGTTACTGGCACAAAAATAACCATTTGGCTAAACATTTTTTTGCTGAAAACATTTCCGGCTAATGGGAGGCCGGTGATGTAAAATTGATCAGTACCTTTTTTTAGTTCCTGTAGTTTTTTATGTAGTTTATCACTTACTTCCCTGGCATAACTTTGTTGAGTAATAGGTATGTAAAGTGCTATCGCCTTACCGTCCTCTGAAATCATGTTGCCTTTAAGGAAGGGGCTTTTCATGGCTTTTGCTTTAATTTTGAGACATTCTTCTCTGGTATTGGGTGGTGTTGTCATTAGCCAATTGAAATTGATTTTGCCTGGGCCGGCAGCAGTGATAGTTTCTACATTGTCGGGTGCTATGATGTCTTGGCTTACGACGTAGCGAAGAGGGTCTTTTTTGTCAATGAGCGTAGTGGCGAATTTACTTATGATGTTTATTTTTTTAAGAGTTTCAGGATTAAAAATGCCATCATAGTTCTTTTCGTTGACGATGCCGACAATAACGTAATCGTTTAAATTGAATTCTAATTTCGTTGCAGAGTGAAAGGTCCGAACAAATTCATCTTCCGAAAGCATGTTCTCTGGATTAGTGTCCACATCAATTCGAAATATGAAAACGCCGAGTAATGCGGTTAAGATAATGAGTATTTTTTTAACAACCTCTGGGCTCTCGATGGCGAAGAGGGTTAATCGGTTGGTAAATTGCATAAATACGATTCCTTAAAACGCAAAAGTGTTACAGGGCTTCGAGGTTGTTGGGAAAAATAGGCGGGGAGGGCCGAAAGGGGAGAAGCTATTGATTAATATATGCTAGTTTTTGGTATCTGTAAATATCAATTGTTTTCAGCGGAGTCACAAAAAAGATGTTGCATGGTTTGAATCAGGCTAAGAATCCTTTCGTCTTCTATTTTATTATAGATAAAATTAGCATCTTTTCTGGATGTTATTACGTTTTGGTTGCGCAGGATGTTTAAGTGTTGGGATATGTTGGCTTTGGTGGTTTTTACCTCTTCACGAATATCACCTACAGTTAATTCCTTCTTTTGAAGAAGGCATAGTATTTTTAATCGAATGGGATGGGAGATTGATTTCAGTAGTTTTGTCATTTCTTGAATGTGATCGTCTTTCATACTATAGCCTCAAGTTGGAATAACCAATGCTTTTTATATTAATCAAAAGGTGGTTAAGGGACTTGATAAAGTGGTTCTGTGTTCAGAAATTAAGTAACTTCTTTAATACTAGTTAGGCTTTATCGTCAAGTAAATTCTTTAAAAAGAATGTGTCATTAAGTACCTAGTTGAGTATATATCTCTTTGTTAATGCGGGTGATAAAGAATGTATATGCACAAAAAATAGTGTTTTTCAGTAAGCGTTTACCAGTCCCACGTTTGTGCGCGATCAGGCTGGGGTCACATAGAAATAACTCTAGTTCACCGGCCTGCTCATCCACATCTATGGCATTGGTGAATGTTTACCATGCCGATGTAAGAGAACTATTCTTTTTAACCCGTTGAACGGTTACGTTTTTCATCATTACCGATCATGATTATTTAGAAAGGTAACATTTAGGAACTAAACATGAATAGCACATGTTTTAAAAAATGCATACCAATTAAAAAGTATTTTTGTTAGCCTTATCAATTTTATTATTTTGATGCTATGTAAAGGTCTCGGAAAGAATAAAATATGGAATCTTACTTGTATTTTTATTTTTTTTAATCTGGACAACTGTAACATGACGTAACTTATGCGTTTACTGCCGAAATATAGGAAATGTAGATATACTGCGTAACCTGTTTCTATACCTGGCCACATGGTTAACAATTACCTAATTTGATATACTGTAATGTTGTAAGTGATCACAGGTATCTCCCAGGTTTGTGTAGTTTCGCTGCGCGCTATAGTCCCACCTTATACTGGCATAGACAATCGCAAAAAGGTGAGTTGACTGTGATGATTTAAGGCAACGGAAAAAATAACTTTCACATTTTGCTTGTCTCTTAAGCCATTTTTTTTATCAAGGTAACAATTATATTGTAATGTTATGCGTCTATTTAATTGATAAAAAAAACGGCTAAAAATTATGTGCAAGATATTTTTTCTGAGTTTCTTTAGGATATGGTTTAGCTTCTTTTGGTAGTGATTTTGGGTAATGCTTAACGGGTTATTATTATAAGATGTTATTGGGTATCAAGAAAGAGCTCGATGGGGCGGAGCAAAGGAAACTATCTGCTACTGCCGTTTTGAGTAGAGATGGCGTACGACGGATTCCGGAAAATCAGGATGATCACCGTCAGAATTTTGCTCAAGATGCTGATAGGATTATTCATTCCCGTGCGTATACTCGATATATTGATAAAACTCAGGTCTTTTCATTGATTGAAAATGATCATATTACCCATCGGGTATTGCATGTCCAACTCGTATCCAGAATCGCCCGTACTATTGGTCGGTATTTGGGGCTCAATGAAGATTTGCTGGAAGCCATTGCCTTGGGACACGATATCGGACATCCTCCTTTTGGGCATGAAGGAGAGAGGATTTTAGATGAGTTGTGTCTCAGATTTGGTTCAACTTCCTTTCATCATAATATTCAAAGCGTGCAGTTTCTAGATAAGGTAGAGAAAAAGGGTAAGGGTTGGAATCTTACTCTTCAAGTCCTCGATGGTATTTTTTGTCATGATGGAGAAACACATAGTGCTGGTTTACGTCCAAAGCGTGGCAAAACGTTTATGGAATTGGATAGTGAGATAGCTCATAAAATTAGAAATTTGCCACGACCGGTCATTCCTATGAGTCTGGAAGGATGCGTTGTTCGTTTGGCTGATACTATTGGTTATATTGGCAGAGATATTGAAGATGCCGTTGAATTGAAACTGGTGGAGCGTGATGAAATACCTAAAGTTTGTGCTAAGCGATTAGGGAATAGTAATGGTTCTATTGTTTATAGTTTAGTTACTGATTTAATTGAGAACTCGTTAGCTGTTCGCGAGGTCCAAGTGGGAGATGAAGATGATCGCATAGGTTTTAGTGACGAAGTTGGTGAGTTATTGTTAGAACTCAAACGTTTTAATTATGAGCGGATATATATGAATCCGGCGTTTAAGCCGGACTTTATTCGTATACATCACTGTTATGAGAATCTGTTCTCCTATTACCTTGAGATGATTGCTCAGGAGAAAAGTGGGGGAATGGGTGCCGGACTTTTACTTGGTATGTCTGAAAACTATAGGTTGCATCACAACGATGTTGCTATCGTTCGAGACTACCTTGCCGGAATGACGGACGATTACTTTTTACGCCTGGCTGAGGAAAGAGGCTGCGTGATACCTGTAAGAAAATGTTTACCAAACTAAAGATCTTTTTGCCGGGTGAGTCCACCCGCACCATACTTATTGCTGTTTGTATAGGGGTGTTGGCAGGTGTTGCCATCATCGTTTTTCGTTCATCCGTAGAATTTATCCACGAACATATTTTTATGCGTGGTAGGGAACTGCTCCAAATCGAAAAAGGTGGTTGGCGGATCTTGTTGCTTCCTTTGCTGCCCATTAGCGGTATGGTCTTATTGATTCCTCTTTCGCTTCTCTTTCCTGGAGAGGTGAACGGTTATGGCTTTACAAAATTTTTGCGTAAGGTCAATCTAGAAAACGGAGTAATCAAGTTTAGAACTATAATTATAAAAATTATTTCCACTGCTCTCACTATCGGTACTGGAAACTCAGCCGGTGTGGAGGGTCCTATCGCCCAAATAGGTGGTGCTCTGGGCTCTCAAATCGGACAATCGTTTCGGGTTTCTGGCAAACGAATGAAGGTGTATATCGCTGCCGGATGCGCAGGCGGAGTTGCCGGTATTTTTAACGCCCCTATAGCCGGTATTTTTTTCGCCGCCGAAATCATACTGCTGGGCACTTATGAGATGTCATCTTTTTCTATTCTAGTGGTGGCTTCGGCGATATCCACTGTCGTTACTAGGGCATATTATGGTGAGGTGACAGCGTTTTCTGTGCCAGACTATCATATGGTGAACCCTTTTGTCGAGATGCCGCTTTATACCCTAATGGCTATTATTGTAGGTGTGTTGGCAGTGCTTCATATCCGTTTTTTTTATATGGTGCGAGATTGGTTTCAGAAGATGCCTTTTCATCCGCAACTTAAACCTATAATAGGTGCCTTGCTTATTGGAACCATAGCGATATTTTTTCCAGAGGTGATGGGTGATGGCTACGAGTTCATTGGAGAGACTCTTTCCGGGCATGGAGTGATTTTGTTATTACTTGCTTTGATTCTCCTTAAGTCAGCAGCTACCGCTATTACTTTGGGTTCCGGGGGTGCTGGTGGAGTTTTTGCACCAGCGCTTTTTATTGGCGCTGTTATCGGCGGTGCTTTTGGTGGGATTGTACATTATTTGCTTCCTAACTATACCGCCAGTCCCGGTGCTTATGCCACCGTAGGTATCGGTGCCTTTCTGGCCGCATCAACTCATGCCCCTATGACCGCTATCTTTTTACTTTTCGAGATGACTGGTAATTACATGATTATTATACCTATTATGCTCACTAGTATTTTGGGAACCGTAACTGCCAGTAAATTTTATCACGACTCTATTGATACTGTAGATTTCACCCGGGACGGTATCAATATCCATGAAGGCCGGGAGGTTGCTATTATGCGTTCTATCCGGGTAGGTAAAGCTATCACGGAGGATGTAGATTTTATAAGTGAAAATGCAAATATAAATAATCTTTTGGAGTTATTTCGTATTTCAAAGGATTCATTTTATTTCCCAGTAGTTGATGGTACCGGTCGCATGGTGGGAGTGGTTTCCATGCAGGATGTGAAGAATGTACTTCATGATGAGGAGATGCGGGTTTGTTATTTAGTAGGGGGTATTTGTAGCCGTGATGTTATAATGCTCACCCCGGATCATAATCTTTACGAAGCTATGCAGCTTTTTGACGTAAAGGGGATTGAAGAAATTCCGGTGGTGGAGTCTTTGGAAAATCGATGGGTTTTAGGTATGCTCCGTAGACGCGATGTTATCGATACCTATAACCATGAAGTGCTTAAGCGTGGTATTAGTGAGAAGGCTGAATCTATTCGGATGCTTTGTTCAACAAGTTGAGTATATATAGCTAGTTCATCCCCTGATTATCTGACATTTGTATCTCTTGCATTCGATTTTTATATAGAAAGTTCATTGCTTCTTGAGCCGTATTGATATAGATTTGAATTTATGAACGATATGCTATAATTAAATATATGATTTGTAAGAGAGGATGAGCAAAATACGATGAGTATAATTCCCCAGGTGAACCAACCAAGCGGTTCTTTAAAGATCAATCTCTTCTCTTTCGGCTTTAAACATGGCCAACCAGATGCCGATATGGTGTGGGATGTTCGTTTCTTGCCCAATCCTTATTGGGATGAAGGGCTTAAGTCCTTTACGGGTCTTGATGAGAGGATTTCACGTTATGTTTTGGATAATGAAAAAGGGGGTAAATTCCTGGAACTTCTTGATCCTTTGGTCCTGTTTTTAGCTCAGAGTTTTAGCGATTCAAATCGGGAGGAGGTTCGACTTGCTATTGGGTGCACGGGAGGGAAACACCGTTCGGTCGCGGTAACCGTACATTTGGCTCGCTTGTTGTCCGTAAACGGTCTACAAATTGAAGTTTCTCACCGTGATATTACTAAGGATTAGGTAATATTTTCATAGATTGAAAAAGTAATAGTGTACCCGTGTTGTTCCCGGGGACAAAATACAAAAGCCTGAGAGGAGTTCATCATGAAGGAAGTACTAAAAAACGCCTTGTATTTCGGAGTAGGAGCAGCTTTTCTGACCAAAGAAAAAATCGAGGATTTAAAGGCTGATTTGGTGGACCGTGGTAAGCTAACCCAAGATGAGGGCAAGCAATTCGTAGACGAATTATTTAAAAAGTCTGAATCTGTTCGGGATCAACTGGAAATTAAGGTTAATCAAATGGTTGAGGATCGTATTAAACAGCTCAACTTAGTTACGTCAGATGAGTTTGCCGAATTGCGGCGTCAAGTAAAGGAGATGCAGGCGGTTTTGAATAAAGGCGAAGACGAATAAGAGTATTCCATTAGCTATGTTCAGCATAAAAAAATTAGGTGCGATTAGTCGCACCTATAATCATCTTAATCGCTATCACCAAATATTACGGGTTTTGTTTAAATACGGGTTCAATGATTTGGTGGAACGTCTGCATCTTGATCAGTATTTAGAGAGCGGCTTAAAGATGATTAATCGTAAACCGCGCGAGCAATTAGAAAAACATTCTAGGCCCGAGCGCTTACGTATGGCTTTAGAGGAGTTGGGTCCTACATTTATTAAGTTGGGGCAACTGCTCTCTACCCGCTCTGATTTTATTGAGTTGGAGTATCTGAAAGAACTGGCTAAATTGCAGGATGCGGTGCCGCCTTTTCCATTTGCGGAGGCGCAAAGAATTATCAGGGAAGAGACCGGTAAAGAGTTGACGGAGCTTTTTTCTTATTTTGATGAAACACCTTTGGCTGCAGCATCTATTGGGCAGGTGCATCGAGCCAGGCTTCATGATGGAACTGAGTTGGTGATCAAGGTTCAGCGGCCGGATATTGAAAAAATTATTGCTGTTGATCTAGAAATCTTAGCTCACATCGCTTCATTGATGGAACAGTACCTTGAAGAGTTAAAAGGTCATCGGCCTACCGCCATAGTCAATGAATTTGCCCGCAGTATTTCCAGGGAAATTGATTTTACCAGGGAAATTGCTAATATTAATCGCTTTGCTCGTCAGTTTCAAAATAATCCCACTATTTATATCCCTAAGGCTTTCTCTACTTATTCCACTGAAAGGGTACTGTTTCTGGAATACATTGATGGTATTAAAGCTTCTAAAATTATAGATCTTAAGCGACAAAAATATGATCTACCCCTAATTGCTGAGCGAGGTAGCAATCTGGTCATGGAGCAGATTTTTATCCATGGTTTTTTTCATGCCGATCCTCATCCGGGTAATATATTTATCTTACCGGATAATGTTATTTGCTTTATCGATTTTGGTCAAATGGGTAGACTAAGTCGTAAAGACCGGGAAGATTTTACTGATCTGGTATTAGATTTGGTTGGTGGTGACGAACAGCGAGTGACCGATGGAGTACTAAATCTCACACTTCATTATGGGGAAATTGATCGAAACGGACTGAGTCTTGATCTGGGCGATTTGATGGATCGTTATCTTTACTTGCCCCTTGGCGAGATGCATGTGGGAAAGATTTTACAGGATCTTCTTTTTATTGTCTCCAAGCATCAGATCTATTTCAAGCCTAATATGTATCTCATGATCAAGGCTCTTTCCACTGTGGAAGGAGTGGGTCAGGTGCTTGATCCTGGTTTGGAGCTGATTCGGGTTGCCGAGCCTTTTATGCGCAGGATAAAAACCGGACGTTTAAGTCCAAGGCGCTTACTGGAAGAAGTTGGGGATACGGGGGGGAACTATCTAGGTTTGTTCAGGACCTTGCCAGAAGATATTCGGACGATTTTAAGTTTGCTTCGGGGAGGGAAAATGAAGATAGCCTTTCGCCACAGTGGACTGGAAGGCTTTGAAAACTCATTGGACCGAATATCTAACCGAATCGCTTTTGCTATAGTCTTGGCCTCTCAGATTATCGGTTCATCGCTTATTGTACTCTCCGGAATACCGCCCAAGTGGCACGATATTCCGGTGGTTGGTTTGGGTGGTTTTCTTTTGGCCATCATCATGGGATTTTGGTTGCTTCTATCCATTATCAGGCATGGACGTATGTGATAGTTTTTTTTATTTTTTTTGCCATTTGCCTCCTTGTTTTATATAATGACCGGGCTTTGATTTTTTCATTGCTGTTGTTCCTGCCATTGACTCTATCGTTGCCAAAGGTGTATTGTTTTTTTGGGCAATTTTCAGATAGTGCGCTTTTCGTTTCCCATTGATATCCTTAATAAGAGCCTGTACCTCTGCAGACGGGGCTTTGACCGCTGCTAGGTATCCGGTGGTGGTTTCGCCCACTAAACCTTGGTTCTTGGCTACTTGCAGGTCCATGGCAAAAGCAGTGTGGCAAAAAAGCAATAGGCTGGTTATGCAGATGGTAATTATTTTGGTCATGATATTCTCCTCCGGTTTAAAATAAGCCGCTATCTTCACTTAGTACGTTATCTAGTTCCTTTTCCACTTTTACGCGAATCTCATGTTCTATTTTCACGTTGAGATTGATGGTGATCGGCTTATCCGGGGCCTCCATCTTAACCGTGGGTGTGCAACCGATGCTTATAGCGGCAAGCAAGGCCGAGATGATAATGAGTTTTACGTTCATAGTGTGATCGTCCGAGTAAATTTTATTGGAATTGGTTCTAATTTAAACAATTCCTGAAAATGAAGGGTATTAACGAAATCTAGAGGTTTATCTGTACCTGGTTACAGGGTTCGTAACTAGCTGATTTAATAAAGTGCGAATTGGTAAGTGGTCACTGCTGCCTCAGGTTTATGTAGTTGCCGCAGTTTGCTATAGCCTATTTATGCGGGCTGGGGCAATCGTTTGAAGATGAGATGCCTGTGACCATGTACCTATTAACTCAATAAGTTTATAATATAAAATCAGAGTAGAGCTCATGGTAATCATAAGTTCTAATTACCATATTTTTGCTGGAGCTTTTTATTTAATTCATCTGTCATTGCTCCACTATAACGAAGACTTTTGAGCAGGGAAAAAATATTTTGCTGTGTATTAAGATTGATATGGACCGGCCGGTTGGTTTCCAGCCGAGGGCTTTTGCCTTCCATATGTATATTTATCTTTAATTCTCCTGATGGTTGAAAATCGGCGGAAGCCTCCAGAAGATCATAATGAAAGTCTTCCAAGGCTTTTTGTACTACTTCGGTAAGGGGTGATTGATCCAGGCCACTTTGTTTTGCTGTAAGGTAACGGATGATACCGCCTGGTTTTTGATTGACAAAAGTGCCGTTGTGTACTCGAACTCCATCGGCTGATAGCTCCAGAGGAACGGTTCCATCTACTTTGCCGCCTAAGTCCAATGATTCTTCAAGATTCATGGCTGAAGCGACGGAGGCGAGGTCAAGTCCGCGCACTTTGAAGTTGAATGTGTTGATAGTTGCCCTATGGTTATAACGGAGATCTTGAGCATAGACCCGGCCGTTGAGTAAATCGGCTCGGATTTTATCAACGGCGATCAGGGGAATATTCTGGCCGGGCAAGAGTCGTGCTTTTAGAGAGATGTCGGTTATGGGTACCCCGCATTGCACTTCGGCAACTGACAATGTTAAAGGCTTGGATGTGGTAATCGAAGAATTAATGTTAAGTGATTGGCTGAGGTTGAGACCTTTAAATGTTATTTCGTCGTAGATCCCGCTTATGTTGGAAAGGGTGGTGTAGTTATCACCGCTAAGTGGTGTGTTTTTTGACCATTGAAGGTTAGCTTGCAACGCTAATTCACCTTCATTTATTTTTAAGGGAAAGGAGAGATCTGTAACGAAGTTGCTTAGGGGTTTTTGTTCGCTGAAAGTTATTGGTTGAGTAGTAATTAGTCGTGCTGTGCCGGCGGTGGAAGATAAATTATGATCAAGTTTTAGTTCCATATGGCCTGGGATATTTCTTGGTAACATATGACCATTGATGGCGATCTCATCACTTTGACCGTTAATGTCGGCGAAGATTTGGGTAAAAAAGAATTTCCCCGTCTTATTAACTAGTTCCAGTTGTTCCGTAAAGAGTTCAGCTTGCCAGGAGCTATTTTCGGATGAAAAAGCAAGGGGTGCGTTGCTGATGGTGAGCGGGGCCATGGAGATACCGGTATCTTTCATTTGAAAATTATCTAGGCTGAGGTCCCAGGAGGCACTGTTTCCGGTAAAGGTAAACTTTGGTTCAATTTCAAGTTCTGCTTCAAAGCGTTCTTTGGCAGAGAGTGTCATTCGGCCGCTAGTAGTTAATTCTTTAGTGCTCATCCCTCTGAGATTGATTTGAAAAGGAGGCCAGCAGGCAAATTTGTAACTATTGGCTTGTTGTTTAAGTTCCAATAAGGGATGTAAGCTTACCTCATCAATTTGTAACCCTTTCATATGAAAACCGTTAATGGTGAACCTTGGCTGGCCAATAGCGCTTATAGTTGTTTTTCTATTTTTGATCTCTAGGTTAGCTGTTAGAAGACCACTGATGAGATCAAAAATTTTGTCCTGATATTTAATATCCCTGGCTTTAAATTCAAGACCAGGCTCGGCGTTGAAAAGAAGGCGGCCTGGTTCAATTTCTTTCAGCTTTCCACTCAGTCGTACCTCCGCATTATCTAATGAAAGGTTAGTGGAGTCTATATTCTCAATTTCACCTTCTACTTTTATAAGCAAAGATTTTTGTTGCTGTTGTTTTAGCTCAAAACTGCATCGTGCCGTGCCTTGTATTTTAGGTAATGATATTTTACGGAAAAATGGAGTCAGGATGGTACGGGTTTTTTGTAGGTCGGTGACTACTAGGCCGTTAATCGTGTTGGATTGTACGGTAAGCTCTAAGTGTAATGGGGCGTCTTTTGCAGTTTTTTCATTAGTGAGGTCAAGATTGATTCTTCCAGACGCTTCTAATTCACCGATAATCGTTGTTGGACCATAGGGGTCAGAAGGATGAACAAGGGTGAATTGAGCTAGTGTCTTGTTAATTTTTCCTTGCAGATGTAATGGCCTGGAGGACAGCAGGCCTAATTGTTTGCCATTGATGATAAGGGTGTTAATCGTAAAGTCGCAGGGAGGTAGTGGTGGAATAATAAGATATTGAGAGATATCTGGAAGCGAGGTTGGGGAGTTCTTGGGTTGCTCTGGTTGGGGTAAGGTGATTTCTAACTTTTTTATAGCCAAAGAGTCGACTTTACCACTTAAAAGGTCCAGTAGGCTATAGCGGGCGCTTATGTGTTTGACATCGACGATGAGTTCACCTTCTGGGACAGGTTTGCTCAGAGAGAGGTTGTTTATGGTGAGCCTTTGTAGTCCGAGTTCGTTGATGCGGACGGTAACCGGGCGAATTCCCGCCTCTTTGAGTGCACTGGTAAGTATTGATTCCACAATACGGCAGCGGTTTAGGTATGCCGCAGTGAGTAGGAGTATAATAAGAAAAAGAAATGCTGATAATAATTTCAAAATACGCATGACGAAGAACAACCGGGTATGTATAAATAGAAGTATTGACCTGGGGCCTGAAAACACACTTTCCTGCCCCAGTAGATAAATATTCAAGTAATGTAACCATCAATCGTTGAATGTTAAATACATTTTTGAATATTTCCCGGAAAAAATAATAAAGGAATATTCCAATTATCATTTGCTCTTTTTGATATGGCAGCCTGTACATTTGGTAGGTCCGTTTTTCCCCTCATAGCCGGCTTTATGACAATTTTTGCAAAGAGCATGAAAAATATCTTTGGCTTTTTGCAGCTTTTTGTCAGGGTGCTTAAGGTTATGGCATGAAACACAGTGTAATGTGCTGCTGTCAACCATTACCTTAATGGCCAAACTTGATAACGGCTGGTGCTCTTCGTCATGGTGGCAGATGCCGCAATCAAGTCCTATGGCCAAATGGGTTGAATGGGGGAAGCGTGCAGGTTTTTTACCCTCAATTACTAATTCCTCAGTGGGCATGGTTATTTTTTGGTTTTCAGTGCTTTTTGATGGATTAGTGATCATGAATATAGCTATGGTCAGTGTTGTGGTGAGGGTGATGATTTTTGAACGCATGTGATTTCTCCTTGTAGAGTAGCTTTTTGGTTTGTGCACGACTTTAGGCAGGTGCACCGTTTGTCTTTGAGTGTAGGGTAGCGTATCGTCTAGGGGGCGGATAGCCTATTTGGGGTGATATAGATCTCGACATGGGGTGATATCGGGTCTATATTCCTTTGGTGTCGATATGTTGGGTGTTTGATGTTGCCTTGAGTGAGAACGGTAGTGGAGATGTAAAGTTATGGAGCAATCGGATAAAAAATCCGAAATTGGGTTATTGATCGGCAACAATACAATGGTCCGAATTAACGGTGCAGGAGTTAAGAGCTTAAGGGAGAGCAAGGGGCTGACCCAACTCTATTTGGCCACTGTTATTGGGGTAACCACAGATACGATATCTCGATGGGAAAATAATAAGTATCCGGCTATTAAGTTAGAAAATGCAGAAAAATTGGCTCTAGCTTTGGAAGTGGAAATTGAATCTTTTCTCAACCCCGTTACTGAATTACAAGAGGACTTGGGTGAAAATAAAAAAAGCCAAGACCAGGAGTCTGCAGTCGATGTAATGCCAGCTGTGGGATCGGATATAGAAAGTCAAGTGATTGCCGCTTTGCACTCGAAGGTCCTATGGTTGGTGCTTGGGGTTATTATTTTAGTTTTTTCTTTCGTGTCGATACAGCTTTTTAATGGAGTTGAACAAAAAGTTGGGATTTTGGCGGAGCGGGTTGTGCCGCCCCATGTCCCAGCAGGACAGTCTTTTCCGGTGCTTGTTCGGGTCGATTTGGGTGACTTGAGCCGGGTGTCGGTTATTCTTCGGGAATTCCTGCCGGGACGGTGTAGTGTACTTTGTACTATGCCGGTGGCGACGATTTTGCCCGGTCTGGAAGGAGAATTAAAATGGATTCGACAGGTCGAAGGGGGAAAGGCCATATTTGTTTATACCTTGCAGTCTCCTGATAATATAAAGCAAAATGAAAAGTTGTTATTTTCCGGGTCCCTTGTTTTACAAAAAACTGGGGGGGACGGGGTAAAAGTTGATGGTGATACTGTTATCCGCGTTGATTCCTATCACTGGGCTGATACTAACAGAGATTCCAAAATTGATGATGAAGAGATTTTAGCGGTGTATGATCTTTATGGCGAGCAGCCAGCAATTGAGTTTAACCGTGATCTCATAGATGATATATGGGCTGCTGACGGCTATTCTTGGGATGAGGAGAAAAAAACATACAAGATTAGAAGATAGTTACAGAGGGTTTAGGATGAGTTAAATAATACGTAATCGTTTACCAGTCTTGCGGATGTGTGCAAGCAGGCCGGTGAACTATAGTTAATCCTATGTGAATCTGGACTGATCTCGCGCAGACGTGGCGCTAGAGAACGCTTACAAACAATTCATATTGGATGATGCATATGTCAGGTTTCTATTTATATGTATTGAAAAATAGTTCGATAAGATTTCTCCCTTTATTACAAGAGATTCTTGTAGTGGCTCTCGTTTTGCTGCTTATGAGTGGTTGTGGTGTAAAGAAGAAAGCACCTGAGATATCCGCCGTATCACCTGAGATATCTGTATCACCTGAGGAAGTAGTAAAGCTTGATTCGAGACAGCAAGGAATTGTTGATTGGTATGTGTTGATGCGGGAAAAGAGCAATGTTTCTGAAATGGAAAAGCTAGAATCGGTCAACAGGTTTTTTAATCAACTTGCGTTTGTGGATGATCTGTCTCACTGGGGAAAAGCTGACTACTGGGCAACACCCCAGGAAATGTTGGTTACTAACGGCGGAGATTGTGAAGATTTTGCTTTTGCAAAATATTTTACCCTGCTTCATCTAGATATTGTCGATGAAAAGATGCGTCTTACCTATGTAAAATCACTGACTCGCAGACAGCCGCACATGGTTTTAAATTACTATGCGGAACCTACAGCAGAACCCCTGATCCTGGATAGCCTGGTAAAGGTAATTTCTCCAGCATCAGAACGGCCTGATCTTATACCGATTTATAGTTTTAACGGTCGGGGGTTGTGGCTGGCAAAGAAGCAAAGTTCTGATCTTTTACTGGGCGGGTCTGAACGCTTGAATTTGTGGGTGGAGCTCAAATTTCGATTTAATCAGAAAGCTATTGCCGCTCCCTTACCGAAATAAAGATATTCTTTTGTAAACAAAATTTCCTTCAAATATATAACTTGCTCTACCCTTGCCGAGCTTCTCGGGAAGATGATTATTTTACCAAAAGATTAATCATTATTCCCGTGGGATATTTCTTGCAGGTTTTGGCGAATTAACTCAGCAAGCTGCTCGCGTACATCGCTGCCGTTAAGGTCATCATTATTTTGTAACTCCTTAAAAAAACGTTCACAGACACTCCGTTGGGCTCTTTTCCAGTTCGCAGTATAGCCAAGCTTGGCCGCAAGATTGGCTTCTTCCGGAATTGATGGAGTGATTTCTCTGCGGCCATGGGCCCAGTTAATAATATGCTGATAAAAAAGAAGCTGACGGTCCAGAAGGACAAAGAGAAGCTGGATATTTTTCACCGGACCTATGGTCAGGCGCTGCTCATCAAGACGCATGCCTAGTAGTCTAGTTCCAGATAGGAAATCCCTGCCTTTAAAGGCTGTACCCGCTGCCCCCAATAGCCCACCTAGGGTAGAAAATACGCCAAAAGAGAGACCGGCCGCAGCTACATCAACGCCTGCTCCAAGCGCCGCTCCGCTCAAAGCGCCGGCCATGACGAGCTGTAAATGGTTAAGGCCTAGAAACTCCCAGGTTTTCTCTGAAAAAAGATCTTCCCGGAGAATGGACTGGTACGGTAATTCATAATTAAAGATATTGTGCTTGTACAAGGCTCGCATCCGTTTTTGACATTCTTTTTCCTGCTTGCGGAGTAACTCAACATAGTCTTGGTGCAGCCGATCCTTGAGTGTCTTCTCGTCTGCCCTCGGTGGCAAGGTAACAGCTTTCTCGTAGGATAGCGCGTGTTCCAGGAGATCAACAATCAGTTCAGCCACCTGTTTACTCCGTGCTTGCCAATCCACTTGAAAGGCCGCAACTACTTCGTCCAATACGGGCTGGAGTTCTTGGTCTATGGCTTTGAGGCTCTCTAGCAGTGCTATACGTTCACGATAGGTGGCTCGGCAAGAGTTAAAAACCCGGATAGAATTGAAATTCTTTCTGAATTCCGACTGCCATTTAGACAGCCAAGCCGTATCTTCATCCTTGCAATTGATAATGGCCATGCGCGGACAACCGGTGAGCCGGAGGATTTCCATTTCGGCCTTATCCATATTACGAAGTGGCCTTGAGCCATCCACCACAAAGATGATACCGGCTCCACGCAGTAGGGGTTGGAGTAGTCGACAATCATCATGGTAATCTGGATCATTTTCATGGGCAGTGATGAAGTCCTGGATCAGTGTCTCATCGCTGCCTTTGTACTCTTGCATCCATTGAAGATTCCTTTGCGGATTCTGAAATCCCGGAGTATCGGTAAATCGAATAATCTCTCGGCGGTCAATGGAAACGGGAAAGGTCTGACACTCCTTGGTTTCTCCAGGCATGGCACTCACACGCACCGAATCATCTTCAGCCAGAGTGGAAAGTACTGATGACTTCCCCTCGTTGGGATGACCGACCACCGCAAATTCAGGGATTTTCCGTTTCATGAATGATCCACCAGGGAATTTATCTGTAAGTTGGGGTCACCAAGGGCAGCCGTTTTTAGCTGCCAGATTTGGAGATCATGACTGGATGCTGGGGTAAATAGGGTTTCCGGGTTTGGTTTGCCAATCAGGGCAATAATTATATGGCACTCATGACCACAGGTCGCGCGAAGTTCATCCAGAAACCTGAACGTCTCTTGAATGGGTGGTTGCCAAGCTTCCTGCAGGATAAGCAGCGGCGGACAACCGGGGCCAGAAGTTTTACATAGTTGGCGAAAAAGTGTTAGGTTATCGCCATGCTGTTCGTTAATTTTTATTTTATTGATAACTTGGTAGCCAAAGACCTGCCTGCAATAGTGGCCCAGTTCCTGGAGTTCACAGTCATCAAAGAGCTCGTCGGGGATCAAAGCTGTTAAAATTCCGTTTACCGCATTCTCGTTCTTTGGTGGCTGCACTGTTTCTTTTTTGGCGACTACAGCACTATTATTTTGCACCACATCCTTGTTGTCAACAGGAGACAGATTCTGTTCCCTATCACGTATTCCTGTTTCAAGACGAGGGGTCAAGAGGTGGTGAATGAGCTGATTATGATCTGCACGACTTAAAGAGATTCTGGCAAGGTAACGCTTGCGAGCAACGGTACCAGTAACAAACAATAGAATCCGGGGCAGCAGACAATAACTGAAAACCGACAGACAGAGAAAAGGCCACCAAGAGGTTAGATCATCACTGGCAAGGCGATAGATCCCTTCTTTGAGAATCATCCTACTTCCTTCGATCTGAGCCGGATCGGGATAACTTATGGAGGCGGGAAGCAGCCAGGACCAGGGAGTGGCAATCCACTGTACGAGGTTGAATACAAACTGTGAGGAAAGTTGAATGGTTGATTGCCAACCAAAGGCCAGATCGGTGCCGGTTACCTTTAATAGAACGCTGCCCAATACGCCCAAGTTGAAAACTATCCCAAAAAGCTGAAAAAGTAGAAACAGGGGCCATATAAAAATCGAACCATACCCTTTCCCCCTGGTACGCACTATGGCAAAGGCTGCCGTCAACTGTTCTTTTCGTTCGGGTTGCATGCTTTTTAGGCTATATTTTCCGATTTTAAAAAACATACCGGTGAGAGCAGTATTAACAAGGGCCGGGAGGAGAGAGGAACGTAAGTCTAAACCACATGTTTTCCTATAGATCCAGGCCGCTGGCATTAAGAAGAGAATCAGGGTCTGGGTGCAGACAAAAAAAAGAAAAAAGGAAGAAACATTCACTGGCTGTTTGCCAGAATAAGCAAGGAAAGAGTAGGCAAGTCCAGTGCCGGATGTCAAAGCGAAAAATGAAAATATAAGCCCAGAGAGGCCGTACAGCTCTTGCCACATTTTTCCAGGCAGCAAAGCCTGCCCCTCCTGGTCTTGATTTTCTCGACGACGCCGTACCTGTAGCCAACGGTGAATCAGCCATTTTCGGTTGGGCTTGGATCCAGCGACAAGAGTAGGCTCTATCTCTTCCAGGTAGAGAGACCTGTCCCGATCCCGCAGGGCGTTCTCGCCCTCCATCTCTGCCAATTTCCGGTCTTTGAGGAAAAAATATTCAAGGTCGAGGAAATCAGGTATATCCCACCTATGTTTCATAAAATATAAAAGAATAAATAATTGAGAGTGAATAAAGGTAAGTTACAGTTTTAATGTAAGGAACTATGGAGAAATAAATTAAGTAAAATTTATAATGGATTTCTTCCGCATTCCTAATTCTTTTCTGTTAAGAAAGGACATTACCAGTTTCATTGCATGATGAAAAGGGCTTTACTGGCTTGATAAATTGTGGTGGTTGCTTAGGGGCTGGAAATAAATAATTCATCGTCTTTGTAACCTTGCTTCAGGCATATTTAGCCGCTCCTCAATTACCAAATTATCAAATTATCCCTGCTAGTTTTGTGGTTTGTTTTAATCAGGTTCGACTAAGTATGACCTAAATAAGGGTGACAATTTCAAGGAATTATTAGTTTTCAACCCCTTAGTGTCTGAGAATTGTTTAGGGGAAAATATTAATTTGAATATAGGTTATAGCTTTTCATGCATCAACTATTAATAGATCATCCCATGATTCTTATAGAAGCAGCTGTATTGGAGGTATTGAGGCGAGGTGGGAAAGTTTGCTTGCATCCGTTGCTTATGAACGGGACGCTTATTTATGAGTTGGTTGGGCGTCAAGAGTTAAGAAAGCTATATTTATCTTATGGCGAGATAGCCTTGGAGGCTGGACTG
>Ga0224507_10000289_pt1 | contig 20234 bp, 26 predicted proteins | sample SF_Jan12_sed_USG_3_FD_170159 | JGI IMG/M metagenome (GOLD analysis project Ga0224507, IMG submission 170159) | Sediment microbial communities from San Francisco Bay, California, United States - SF_Jan12_sed_USGS_13 | ecosystem: Environmental > Aquatic > Marine > Sediment | place: USA... | reverse complement strand
TGGGACAATCTCTCTTTAACTGAAATTACAAAAAAACTTGATCCTAACACAAATGCCTTCTTTGAAGCTATTTGCATGCTGGCATTTGCAGATACTGCTGATCATATTTCACTGGGCGAGTTTGCACGAACTATGATTCGGGCAAATCCTTTCAAAGGCGGGACAAGTGAATTTGCATATCCTGATGATGGTGGCTATGATGCAATATCTCGGGTTTTGGGGGATTATGTTATCGCAAATAATGGACAAATTCACCTGAACTCACCGATTAAAAAAATTGTCGTAAAGGATTCTAAAGTTCAAGGAATAATTACAAAAGATGGAATGTTTCATCCTTCAGAGTGCGTTGTCATATCATTGCCTGCATATCAGGGAATCAATCAACTGTTTGATCGTGATGTATTTGATCAAAACTTTATTGACAAAGTAAACAAATTAGACAAGACTACCGCAGTAGTTGAAGTTCATTTTGCTCTTAATAGAAAAATTGACTCTAGGCAAATAGTTTTTCCTGTAGGGGATTTTACCACAAAGGGATTTTTCTTCATTTCAAATATCACCCCATCAGTATGTCCACCAGGAGAGCATTTGATGATTGCAGGAACTCCGGTTCATCCTTCGGTATCTGAGAACCCAAAAAAGATTAAAGAGATTGTAGAAAAAATGCAAGACGAATTAAATTCTATCTATCCTGAGTTTGAAAAATCATTACTTTGGGATAGACCCATGGCCTGGAAATTAGTAGAATCAGTAGTAAAGGAGCCTGGCTTGGTATGGAAATCAAAAATGCCTCATGACATATCGCAAGTAAGGGGACTATATTTTGTGGGAGATTCGACTATAAGTTACGGAATAGGGACTGATTCTGCTGCACATAGTTCGATTCTATGCTGTCCAAAAATAGAGAATTTCTTAAAGCATTCTAAGTGATTGATGTACGAATTAATTTTGGCAGATCATTTAGAGTCGTATTTGCAAAAATCTCCGCATCAAATTTTGGTATTTTTTCTTGTTCCAATGCATAACCGCCAACAACAACAGGAACCTTAAAATTTTCTTTTATCTTTTTGACCAATCTTTGCCCTGCTTTGAGATTATCTTCTAATGTAATTGAAATCATAATGATATCCGGATTGTTATGCTCAATGAAATGCAATACTGACTCGGATGGAATGGATGTTCCCATGTTGAAAACTTTGTATCCTTTACCTGTAAGAAATGTCTCGATAACATCGCATCCCAGATGATGCTCTTCTCCCACTGGCACGCATAGGAGAATCTTCTTTTTGTTACCCGAAGTAGTTACTTTATCCATGATGATTTTTACAAGCGCTTGTGCAACGTTGCTTGCAACATGTTCAGTTGCTATACTGATTTTGTTGTTTGCCCATTCATCTCCTATTTGAAACATTACAGGTTTTAGAATTTTATCAAAAAAGTCTGCAGAATTAAAAATCTTAACGTAGTCAACATAAATTTGAACACTACTGTTAATGTCACCATCTGTCAGTTTTTTGTATAATTGTTTTATGGATTTTCCTGATGCCTCTTCCCTTTTTTTAATATCTTGTGGGCTGTGCGATGCTAAAACGGATAGAATTTTTGGATTCTCTCTGTACTCCACTGGTATGTCATTTTTTATTACTTGGGATGCCTTGCCTAGATATTTTATAATTTCCTGCTTCGATGTGCTTTTCTTTGAATCCCAGACACTTTTGACTAGGTAAAGATATTGATCATCTTTGACTTTCTTGGCTCTGATGTATACCATGTTGGATTTCCTAGCACTGTGTATTTAACTAATGCCTATTAGTGACTATAGTGCTAATTTATTCTTAAAAAATTAATTTTTATTATTAAAAACTGCAAACAAAATTCCAGGTCTTGTGTCTGCGTACAACAAAAAATATGTCTGCCTTGCCAAGTATGTGTTATTGAATCTGTAAATTAATGGGCCAATTTCGGATAACATTTTACCAGTAGTAATTTGACCCCCTTTGAATTGGCGTAACAATTCATCAAACAGATCCTTTTCTGATTGACTAAAATGATTTGAGAAATATCCAAAAATATGCATCATTACGTTGAGATGTGTCTTTATTGTAGGCTCCTTTCTAAGAGCAATTTTGAGGTGCTCTTCATATTTGTCTAAAATATCCGATAATGGAATTTTTTTATGACTGGCAACCAGGTTTCCAAGTATCTTTAATTCTTCTTGATTGTGAACCATCAGCATGTACTTGTTCATGGCCTGAAATTCAACTAGTTCTCTAATTCGTTTTGCTTTTTTTACCTGGGAAAACCTATCCAATACAAACTTGACAGTGGCTTTTTCGGTAACTTGTATCTGATCTGCATTCAAATGTGTAAAATCTCTACTCACCATTTCAGATTCTGACAATTGCATATAAAGCCAAAAAGTTAAAAATCGAATTACCACTAGTTTTCTTACAATATCTAACAGTACATTTTAGCACTAGGGAATAAATTAGAACCAGGTTATATACCATCAATGCAAATTATTCTCAATGAAAGCAACAATAATTGCAATCTCCGCAATTCTCCTAGCTGGATCAATTACTCCGTTTGCTACAGCAGAAGGAGTTCCAGCATGGGTAAAAAGTAACGCCGGTTGGTGGGCAGACGGAACAATCTCTGAGACAGAATTTGTATCAGGCATTCAACATCTAATAAAAGAAGGAATACTGACAATACCTCCAACAACTGTATCTGCTGAAACTACGCAAGAAGGAGTTCCAGCTTGGGTAAAAAGTAACGCCGGTTGGTGGGCAGACGGAACAATCTCTGACGGTGAATTTGTAAATGGAATTCAACATCTTATAAAAATTGGAATTGTTAATGTTTCAAGTTCTGAAAGTGCACCTGCACAACAGGAATCTGCTATTGTCAATGATTCAGAATTAATTGCACTCCAAGCAGAATTAGATAATTGTGCCAAAATCACTAAAGCATATGATAGACTAAATTGTGAAAGAAATGCAAAACTTGAGATCATTGCATATGAAATCAAAAGTGATTCTCAACAATTTCAAGTTGGACCGGTTACTTACTATTGGACAGGATTGGATACTGAAGGAAATACTTTTGAGATAACTTCATCAGGCCAAGCATTGTTAAATCTTAGAATATTGGTTGAGAATACTGGTTCTGATAAAAATGAGGCACTTTTCTGTACAGGTCCTGCAATTTGTAACTATGACATTACAAATGGTGATGATGTATACAAATATTCCCAAATGGACTTTACAAACGGTCAGGTAGTTCTAAAACCAGGAGAGGCTAAAATATTCAACATGATGTTTGGGCCAAGCATCGGAGGCGGTGGAACAACATTTGAGTATGATTCTGCAAAAGATTACCACTTTAGAATCAATGAATCATATGGTAGTGACTCTATCCCATTAAACTTGGGATAAACACTTTTTTTATTTTTATTGAGTTTATTTCAATATTTTATTTTCTAAAGTAATTCAATCCTATAGTTCTTCAGAATTTTAATTTTAGCACTAGTTCAAAATGACTGCTTTTTTTAAATATCTTTAATATCAAATTTTATTATTGAACAAACTTGTAATTATTTTTCCATTGCTGATTATTGTCACTCCTTTAGCATTTGCAGATTCCTCTAATGTTGGAACAATTTATTGGAAACATGATGTTGTTTCAAGCAATTCCTTTGCTGATATTTATGTAAAAGACGACGATATGAATAAAAAAGAATATCCTAATTTTGCTGACAAGTTTACAATTACTGTTTGGTCTGATACTTCTCCTGATGGCTTAGAAATTCAAGTTATAGAGAATGGGGTGTATAGTGGAATTTTCAAAGGGACTGTATACATTGCAGATTCTGGTGAAACCGCAAAAAATCAACTGGTATCTAATCCTGGCGATGTACTGTATGCAAAATATGTTGATTTTACATTACCTGATGGCAATACTTCTGAAATTGTTTCAGCTGCAGTTGTAAAAATTTCAGGCCAAAACATGGATGATCTTTTAAACACTCTTGATCCTGCTGTACGACCTATGACATCTGTCCAAAATGAAATTCCAGCTTGGATAAAAAATAACGCCGGTTGGTGGGCAGACGGAACAATCTCTGATGGTGAATTTCTTTCAGGGATAGAATTTTTGATTAAGGATGGAATCATAACAGTATCTCCAACTGACACATCATCTCAAACATCTGATGCCGTTCCAGCTTGGGTAAAAAGTAACGCCGGTTGGTGGGCAGACGGAACAATCTCTGACGGTGAATTTGTAAATGGCATTCAGCATTTGATTGAATCTGGACTAGTATCTGTCTCTACAAATGCAGATACAGAACAAATGACATCTGCCAAACCAAAAAATATGGATTCAGAATTAGCAGAACTACAAGCAGAATTGGATAAATGCTCAGAAATTGTTACAGCATACAAGAGAATCGATTGTGAAAAGCCAATCAAAAAGGCTATGACTTTACACACTTACAAAATGGATGCTGAAAAGTTTGATGTAGGACCAGTCACATATTATTGGCAAGGTATTGGTTCTGAAGGAAATGAATTTTACATCACTCCAACTGGACAAGCCATATTATCAGTTCGTATGCTTGCAGAGAATACCAGCTCCGAAATCACGGCAATAAACTGTACCAGTCCCCAAATATGCGCCTATGATGCTTGGAATGGTGAAAAGGCCTTCAAATATTCTGGAATGGACTTTACAAGCGGACAAATTGTAATGAATCCTGGGGATTCTAAAGAGTTTAACATGCTCTTTGGTCCAAACATTGGATATGGTGGAACCGAGTTTGAGTATGATTCTGCAAAAGAGTATTTCTTTAGAATCAATGAGGACTTTGGCAGTATTTCTATTCCATTAAACTTGGAGTGAATAATTTTTTCTCCCTTTGTATGGTTCTATCTTTACATCTGTAAAATAATCTTTTACTTAATCATCGTGTCCAGAACAGGGAATTGTATTTTTAGGTTGATAGACTACAAACAAAAGAAGAAAACCTAGTAAAAAAAGAGGCAAAGACGCTAAATCATAATATTGTCCATTACACACAATGAAAAACCTTCCACAATTCAGAAACAAATCTCATGAGGCAGTTAGACAGTACATACTAGAAAAGAAGGGGGTCAACATTGGGAGTAACTTTAACTGGAACGACACAATGGTGTGGATCCTGATTGGGTTGGTATCTGTTGCTGGAGGAATTGGAATGGCAAAGTGGTAGCAACAAAGACAAATGAAAAATGAGATGGAGTAACCTGGTGCTAACCCGTAAAAATTGCAAAGAGGTTTTTTATAAAATGAAAGACAATATAGACTAGCATTCCTCTCGAATGTGAAGACCTTAGAAAATTCTACCCAGCAGAATCTGGGTAGAATTTTTTTCCCGCTCAAAAAATTTATGTAAAACAATAAAAAATTGAAAAAAGGTTTTCAAAACTTAAGGCCAGAAACAGGAGGAGTATAATGGCGACAGTTTGGTTCTGATTCCAATGCGGGTGAGGCGACTTTGGTCTCAGTATTGGTTTAAGGCCTGAAACTGCTGTTTTCAGGCGACAACCAAACCCTTCATAGATTGTTTTGCATTATGATATTTAACTAGTGATAAGAAATTATTCTAGTGATAACAGTATGTTTTCACAATTATTTTCAAAATATGTTCATAAAATTCATCATAAACAAAAGATGTGATTCCAACTATTCTGCAACTATCGAATCTTTTTTTGGTGTGGGGGCATTGTTTCTCAGATGCTCCAATCCTTCTTTCATAAAATAAACATATTTCGCAGCAGAGTTCTTTTTGAACTTGTTTTTCTCTTTAATCCATTCTGATTTGATTGCCTTGTAGCAGATTTCAGTATGATCAAATATCACATTGTATTTTATTTTTCTCGAAGTCATAACTGTTGTAAGCCACTCCAAGTAATTGCAAAATCTCTCAAGGTCATCCAGCTCGATGCATGTTCTGAGTCTTTGCAGCGTCTTTTTGGTACTGTAGGCAGTCTTTTCTTTGCCTTCAGCCCCTCATCTTCTCAAGGCACCCTTGTCAAATGAATAATATTTTTCTGTAATTTTCTTGGCTAATCTCTCAATTGCTTCATCATCTAGAAATTCCATTTTTACCCAACCAAGAAAACGTAAAGAGATATTTAAAAGAGAAATGTAATTCCAAGCCATGGTTTTTGTCGCCATATCCAAAATTAACATCAGCCAAGACATATCCAATGAACTTGAGATGTCATTTAAGGAAAGAAGCAGGCAAGTTGATTCAGTTGACGGATTTTTAGGGCTGCAGTTTTTGAGAAGCAAGAAAAATCCAAACGAGTTTAGAGGAATTTTTCGGTTCAGGGACGAGGAATCATTCAAAAATTATATGAAAAGTGATCTGCACAGGCAATCCCACAACATGACTCGTCAGGCAATCAACGAGGCGATAAAATCAAACTCTATAGATCTTTTCCATGAGATAACTCAATAGTATAAGACAAACTCCAAAAATATCTCACTATACATTGATTTTATTTGCTTCTGGTTTAAACAAGAATGCGTCAATGTTTGTTTTTGTGATTTTGTGATTAGGATTCATCTCCTGAATTATTTTTGCAGTCAAACCCAGTGACATCTTGATGCCGTCTGTCTTTTCTGGATCCGTTCCAGGAAATAGCCTGATTGTGGTTTTGTCTTTTCTGGTGGAAATCTCAATTAAAAATTGCTGATGCAGTTTGTCAATCACTACTGCGGGAACCAATACGGTTCTTTTCTCCCTGTCTGTATAGACGTTAAGCAGTTTTATGAAGAATGGCTTCTTTATCATCATTTCTCTGAATTCTTTAGAGAAAGACTCAAGGTCAATTTCTTTATCAAAAACTACATGTGGCATTGTCTATCACTTGTCATGTTCTTTATTCCCCTCATCAAACAGTAAACAGTTTCTTTTTCAGTTCCTCTGCAAATATCGCCAGCTTACAGCTTTTGCATGCCAGCAAGTCCTCTCCTTTTTTCCCTGATGCAGATTTCAACAGTACGAGATAAGGCTGTCTGCAGTTAGGACAGTCTGCCAATAATGCTTCCCGGCTTGAATACTTTTGATTCATAAACAATGTTCTCTGAAATATTATTTAATTAATAACAAAAAATATTCTAGTGGTAATATTTTTCATCATAAATTGGTTTTAAAAAAATAGGTGGAGATTATTTTTCAAAAGTTATCACGTTTTGAAATCTATTATTTTTTTGACATATCAATGTTAATTATTAATGCCTCATTGATGGTCTGAATTGCCTTTCCTATCACCTTTGGACTAATTGAAAAGAATCCCCTGTACATTTTATCTCCAATATCTTCTGCAACCAATCCGAATGGGCCTTCTGGTCCGTTTGTAACCACTATCCACATGTCTACGATGTTTGTTCCATCACAGCTTACTACCTCAGTCGTTTCTGGTGGTTGTGGGGCCAAAAGTGAGTTCTTAAAATCCCCTATTATCCATGCCTTTGGGACTTTTTTTAGAATCTCAACGTATCTGTCCTCTACGTATCTGTAGCGCTCTTCAGTCTCAAAAGTTGACAATAGCGGTTCATGGTGCTTTACTGCGTAATTTTCAAGCAGTATGCTCAGTCTGCACAACTCCTTTGTTCCTGTTTTGAAATTGACATATCCAGCCTTTACGTATTCGTCTAATGACCAGAGAATATTGTGATCCGTGAGATCTGTCAATGCCTGATCAGAAAGTCCCGGAAACTGGCTCCAGATTTCATCCATGAAACTTTTGTATGTGTCTTTCATGAATCATTCAGGTTTTTGGAGTATTTAACATAGTGATAAACTATTCAACTAGTGCTAAGTTTAAAATTCAAAATAATGATGTCCTATTTTAGCGATACCGACATTATAACAGCATGAGACAAATTTTTGTCATACTTGCAGTTGGAATGCCGCTATTTTTGGCAGCATTGTTTATCATAAATGCCATTGTCTCAGAAACCTTTCCAATGTCTATAGAAACACCTTTTGATGAATCACAAAACTTAGAGCAGACATACCAAGCAGGTTTGAATCACTGTGAAAATAATTATGAAAATTCTGATGCATTAGATGAGAAAAACGAATATGTGAAATGCATCAGTTCAGTGGAAGCATGGTATGCCGAAAGTCTTGAAAAATAGAGCATGATCATATTGGCTTTCCCTTGTACTGATAGTCAATTATTTTGTGAAACGTATTATGTGATGCGATTACAGCTATAGATGACAATGCAGCCCAGATGAAATTCCTGATTGTTATCAGTTCGTTTGGCTTGTCAATTATCAGCGAAGTTTCAAACACGACATAAAAGTTGTCAAAGAGCCAGAATGCCAAGGTTATCCACGAGAGTATTCCCCCAATAAGAAATCCCAACCTTGTTTTGCTTTTGACAAAGACAATTGCCGCTATTATTGCGATATACCAAAGCACTCCTGCCAAAATCCAAATGGGTTCAAAGAGTTCAGTCCGATCATCCAGCCAATAGTAGGTGGTTCCTAATATTGCCATTGCGATTAGTGATGCAAGCAAAAGCTTCTGGTTAATCTTAAATCCTGTCTTCTCTTCTCTAACGGGTGTGATGGGTGGGGTTTCCCTGATTTCCTTTGTCGCGATATCTATTGACTCCCTTACAGACTTGAGTTGCAATGGGATAATCTTGGTAATGGAATCATCAGTAACTACAGTATCATGAACCAGGCTGTCTATCAACGGCCTTGCCAATGAGGCCTTTACAGGCGTTATTAGGTCAACCCAGTATGAGGACAGCCGCGTGGTGAGAAACGGAATCTCTATTACAAACAGCTTCTTGTTCAAATATTTTGCATAGACTCGCATGAGCTGCTCGTAACTCATTTTGTCCTTGCCTCCTATCTCGTAGATTTTTCCTGCAGTCTCATCATGTGTCATGCATCCTGCAAGATATTGTATCACGTCATCTACTGCTATAGGCTGTGCAAGTGACTTTACCCAGGAGGGACATACCATTATTGGCAACCTTTCTACCAAATATCTTAGCATGGCATATGATCCACCTTGGGCTCCTATGATCAGTGATGCGCGCAGTTCTGTCACCTGAATATTGCCAGATGCAAGTATCTCTCCAACCTCTTTTCTGCTTTTCATGTGCGGGGACAATTCCAGGCTGTCATTTACGAGTCCACCAAGGTAGATTATTCTTTTTACTCCTGCATATGTTGCAGCTTTAAGGAAGTTCTGAGCTTGAGTCTTTTCACGGGACGCAAATTCCTTCCAGTGATCTTTGCTTCCCTCCATTGAATGAAGCAGATAGTATGCGACCTCGATTCCGGTTAACGCCTTCTCCAGTTGAGACACGTCAAAGACATCGGCCTGAACATATTTTACATTTGAAGTATCTGAAATTTTCTTTCTGGACATTCCCTTGACTGAATATCCAAGTTTGCAAAGATGTGATATCAGACGGGTTCCAATAAATCCTGTAGCACCAGTAACCATGATGCTGTAAGGTTTGTTTTTTACAGAAGATTGGATTGATTGTAGAGATATTTCTATCGGTGATTCATTTTCTGACATGCCTGCTAGCCTGTGATTAGAACACGTCACTGAGTTTTTTGAGTTTTCTCAAGTCAGTTATCTCAATGTCGCTGCTTAGCGTTACAATCTTTGCAAGTTTTGGATTTGCCTTTTCTCCCAGCTTGAGTACTGTCTCTCCTTGCAATCGGACTTCAAGCGTAATACTTTGCTGTTTCAGATTTTTTGCAAGGTCTTTTGCCTCTGATAGTTGCTTGATCAGACCAGGCCTTTTCGTAATTTCAATCGGAATGTCAATAATGTCAAGGATTCGAGAGCTACCTTCTGTCATAAAATTAACTGATGGGGATCCATCACATGTGACGTTCAGCCTCCCACCTTGTAAGAAAGATAAAAAATTGGCGGGAATATCAAAGTTTTTCATTTTTAACATCTACACCTTATTTTGCCGTAATTGTCAGTTTTCCGGTCAGGGAAACCGTACCTGTTGGGATCGTCTTGCCTTCTTTTTCGACCTTGCCTTGCATCTCAAGATTCTCAAAATCATAAGTGATTGAGGCGTGCTTTTGCGTAAGCTTGTCAAAGATTTCGGCCAGTAAATTTGCCCATTCTTGTTCTTCTGCCATGAGATTAAAAATGATTTATGATATTTAAAACAGTGATAAAACTAATTCTAATGCTAACAGATAATCTAGTGGCAATACCTGGTTGGCAGAAATAAACCAGTCAAGGTTAAAATTATTTTAAATTGGAATTAATATTTTTTCTCAAGCAGGAATTCTCAATTGGCACTAGTACTAATTCTGAGCACTATTCATATATGAAAAATTTACAGAAAAGATATGAATGTGATTTCAGTACAACAATGCAATACCTGTGAAAAAGAATTTCAAGATCGGTCTTGCGATTATTGCTATACCAAGTCAATGATTAAAAGGATGGAGGAATCAACATGCAGGAATTAGATAATGACGAAATAGACAAATTCATCCCGGATTCAAAAATTCCAATCCGAATTGGTTTTATCAAAGGTAACAGTACACCTGCTGTTGTTTCTCTTTGGTATGTTTGTAAAAATGGTAAAATTTACTGTGCCACACAAAAAACAGCAAAGATTGTTTCGTACCTTCAAAAGAATCCTGTATGCGGATTTGAGATAGCAGCAGATAAACCGCCCTACAAAGGAATTCGTGGTGAGGGAACTGTTCGTATCTTAAATGAAACTGGGGCATATGTTCTAGATATTTTGATCGAGAAGTACCTGGGAGAAAAAGAGTCAACACTATCTAAACTCTTGAGAGATAATTCTAAAACGGAGGTGGCAATTGAAATCACTCCGCAAAAAGTATTTCATTATGACTATTCTAAAAGAATGAAGGGCGTGTGATGACATGATAAAGGATCAAGGCTGCCCTACTTGCGGTTCAAAAAACTTTGGAAATCTGGAGATGCAAAAAAATCCAGATGGGGCTCCAACATGGAAAAAACAGTGCTACAACTGTAAAAAGTTCTGGTACTCTGAATCTTGAAATAAATTATTTTAGATTTTACTTGGCACTATACAAAAAATCACTCGTGATTAAAATGTAGTAAACGTCAATTAACATCAATGGATGCAAATGGTTTGGATCAAACATGTCTGCATTTCTTCAGGGTTACAGATGCCGTAACGGGAGAGATAACATGTGGTAATTGCGGGGTCGTATTGTCTGAGAATGCAATTGATTTTGGACCCGAAAATGCGTCCCAAACCATGGATGGGCAACAGAATAACGTAAGAGCGGGCCAAAAAATATCATTGAAGATGGCAGACATGGGACTGTCAACAATCATGGAATCCAAAGACAGGGATTCAACCGGAAGATCCCTTTCTGCTGAAAATAAGAGAATGTTTTATCGCCTGAGAATGTGGGACAGAAACAGCAGATCCGTCCTTGCCAAGCAATCATACATCAAGGCATTCACATTTCTTGATGGACTCCGTTCCAAACTGGGATTGCCTGAGCATGTCGTGGAAAAATCTGCATACCTGTTTAGAAAGGTGGAGCAGGAGAAATTGCTGTACGGTCGCACAAACAAATCTGTCCTATGTGCAGTAGTGTATATCGCATGCCGTCTCACAGATACTCCCAGAACACTGGCCAACATTGCAGATGCTGCGGGGATAAAGAAGAAGGCACTCCAGCGTGTATACCGAACATTGTATGTAAATCTTGATGATGTCCATTCGCTGTCTTACAGCCCATGTGAGTTCATAGAATGTATCTCAAGTAAGGCAAATGTTTCTGAAAAGACAAAACGAGATGCAAGAAAGATTTTGGAGTTTGGCCAGAAAAGGGGAATAACTTCCGGCAAGCATCCGATGTCCATGGCTGCAGCTGCTGTATATCTGGCAGTGCAAGATAATCATGAAAACGTTTCACAGACAAGGATTGCCCAAATTTCTGGAATAAGTGCCGTAACCATTCGTAACAGGGTAAAGGAATTGGAGATGGCCCAAAGAAAATAATATTGGCACTAGAAGATTCCAACTTCAAATTATTTATTCACATGTTGAATACCTTGTTCAGATGAGAATTTGGGACATCCCTCCAGGTAAACTATGTAGAAATCACCTGCTGGGAGAGCATCGTGAACTGCATGCAATGTGGACGGTAATAACCCAAAAGAAGAAAGGATATTCTATGCATCCTGAAACAATTCGATGGAAGGGAAAACTAAAGGCAATGTATCTCAGACATGAAGAATTAGTAAAAGAGATGAGTTATAGGGGATACGACCACAAAAGTCCCCTTGACAAAAGAAAGGCAACTGGAAAATCCATTCAGGATATCTTCATAGATACTCCAGCAAAACAAGTTACAATTCTAAAAAACAAAAATTGTGATTGCAAATTAAAATGATTCATTTTTCATTTGGTCTCAAAAGTTAGCATCAGAAGTACATTTTGATTTTTTGGTAAATATAATCAATGAATACTAGATGTTATGGATGGGGCTCAATTCATAGTGCCGATTTTAATTGCTTTGGCAGTTGGAATTTTTGTAGGGACCAGAATCTGGATCTTGTTTAGAAAATAACATTGAAAGGTTATCCATTATTTTCATTAAATCAATTGCTTAATGTCAAATATTTCTATTTCATTGAGATGAAATATCCCTTGAATTCTGTAAATTGGTGCATGAAATCTAATTTATGATTAAACAAAAATCAAAACAATGTAACGATGAGGGATTTATTGAATGGCGAACTTAGTCCCAAGCGTTTTGCCCATCACTTTTAGGGCATATCTGCAAACGTTTGGATTAAGGGTGAAAAATCCTCTAAACTTCCCATTCTCAAATTCTTCGGCGATCAAACCGAATGGGCCATAGGGACCTCTTGTAATGACGGTCCAGACATTTGCCAAATCCGTATTTTGGCAACTTAAAAATTCTGAGTTTGATGATAGTTCCTTGCTTGGAATAACGGGCTTGTCAAAATCCGCAATAATCCAAACTTTGGGGATGTTTTTCACCATCTCTTGATATCTTTTTTTGACAAATGAAAATCTGGCTATCTTTTCAAATGTAGCAAGCAATGGCTGGTGATTTTCTTGCGCATATTTTTCAATCATGACACTAAGATTGTACAACGGTTTTCTTTCCGCTAAGAAGTTATGATATCCGGCCTCGATAAATTGGTCTAGCTTCCAAATGGGGAGTGTTGAATTATCCAGGTCGTGCCATTCTGCAAGTTGTGGAAATTCTTCCCATACCTGACCAACAAAATTAGCATAAGGACTTTCCATGGTATCTAATTTTCAATATAAGATTTAAGTTAATCCTTTAGAATTTCTCTAGTGTTGTTACCTAATTGTTTTTATTCTCTGAGACATTAATCTAATCAATGGAACGATATGAAAAACTTCTTGACATGCTAATGGATTTCAATAACTCCATTAGATTTGCAGCAATTAGCAATACAACTGGAGACATATTATGGCATAGCAAAAGAAATGATGCTAAAATTTTGGTTCCGTTATCTGAAACCAAAAAAACATTACGACGTGAGGCTTCAGACTGGGTTGATCGATGTAAACTTGAGGAACGAGATAACCTGGGAAGAGCAATGTATCACATAACCTCTTTTGAAAAAATAAAACGAATCACCATACCCATTGACGCATTCCATCTCTTGTTTGTCAGCGTTGACAATGAGCCGTTAAAAAAGACCAAAAAAAAGAGTTATGGTAGATTGGTAGAGATGGGAAAAATTATGTCTATTGTGGATTTTGTAAATACTTTTGAATAGAATTCTATTTTTTTCTTACCACAAATACCAAAAAACCATCATTGGAAATACTTTCTCATTATGGGATTACGAGTTATAAGGAAAAAATCAAATGTTTCACGAGCATCAGTCTTGTATTTTTTGTATAGTTTACCATCAGGTAATTAGTTTAGAATATTTATTAACAGAAATGCGGAATAATCTGTGTGGAAAAATACGAGCAACTTCTCAACATGCTAATGGATTTCAACAAGAGCATCAGATTTGGAGCTGTATGTAATCCTCAAGGAGAACTACTTTGGCATAGTCAACGAGAGGGTGTAAAGAACATTGTCCCATATGAGGATACAAAACAAACTATTTTACGAGCAATAGATTCATGGAAAGAAAATTTGAAAATTACTGATAATATAGGATCAGGACTTTATTCCATTACATCCTATGAGAAGATTAAGAGGATAACAATTCCGCTAGGGGATGGAAATACATTATTCATTAGTGTAAACAATGAGATTCCATCCAAGAAAAAAACCAAAAGCTATGGTCATCTTGCAGAAATGGGAAAAATTCTCTCCATTGTTGACTTTGTAAAATCTCAAAAGTAGGTTAAAAAATCAATTCACTTGACAAATATGTCATTACTAGTATGGTATTCCTTGTTACTCTGAACTACTAAAATACACCTCCAAAGTGTCAAACTTGTCTTGATGGCCTGCAACATAATGCAGCACTCCTGAGAATCAATCTCAATCCATTCTGAGACGCCTTTGAAATAAACGGTATCCTCAACGTATGCATCACCCGGACCTGACAGTCTGATCAATACCTTTTCTTCAGTAGGAATGAGAAATGGAAGTTTGATTAGCTTGTCTATCCAATGTCCCTGGATGTTTATCGTATGTTCCTTGCCGTTAAGTTCTGCCTTTCCTTTAAAATATGACTCTGCGATATCCAGCTTGTTTATTTTTATCTCTAGCATGGATTGATATTTCATGATCTAGTTTGTCGTTTGTCAGTAATATAATCAGGAAAAAATTTTAGCTGGTGCCAACTTTGTTGAAAAAAAAGGTGTTTTTCTGAAAAGGAACCAAAGATAATCCATAAGATGTCTAAAACTAATTTGATGATCTGTTGTTGTGGGATTGAATTAATACGGTATGTTCTAACATCCTAATGAATGGTTTCTGCAGGAGTTACGGAATTTCTAAGCTTATTGGCGATTCTTTTTGGTGGAGGGATGATAAGTGCATGGATCATGCACAAAATACATTTTCCTACAATTATTGGTTTTATCCTAATTGGCATAATTGCGGGTCCGTTTGGGCTGGGGCTGGTAAAAGATACAGAACTGATCAACTTGCTTGCAGAATTTGGCATAATCATACTGCTTTTTGTGATAGGCCTAGAATTTAGTTTAAAGAAGCTGCAGAAAGTTGGATTTACAGGGATTTTAGTCGGTACAATTCAACTGGCAATAGTATTTTCATTGGGATACGTGGTGGCCCTGGCATTTGATTGGACCCATCTTGAAGCGCTTTTCTTGGGAAGCATTCTGTCAATTACAAGCACTGCCATATCATTGCGTTTTCTCAGAGACCTTAAGCTGGTAAACACAGACGAATGGAACACTGTCGTGATAATTCTCATCATCGAGGATCTTGCGGCAGTTCTGCTATTGACCATTCTGGGTGATGCAACCAAAGGTGATGGCTTTGCCCTAACTGATTTTGGATTGATCATACTTCAGAGTATCGTATTTTTTGTGATAACATTTGGTGTAGGGATAAAGATCATTCCCAAGCTTTTAGAGCATGTCAGCAAAATCAAGATGGAGGAGGCCCTGTTCATCTCCTCCCTTGCGCTGGTGTTTGGACTGTCCGTCCTCGCTCACTTTTTGAATCTGAGTAGTGCCGTTGGGGCATTTTTGATGGGGATGATCATTGCGTCCACAAAGTTTTCTGAGCCAATAATCTCAAAGGTTCTTCCCCTTCGAGATTTTTTCCTGATAATGTTTTTTGTCTCCATAGGAATGCTTGTAAACATTGCACTAATCCCCGAGGTGATTTGGATCACTATTCCAATTGTAATTGTGGCAATAATTGGAAAGTTCATCGGAAACATGTTTGCAGCATCATTTGCTGGAAATACGCTTGTCAGCGCGTCTACAATTGGGATAGTGATGATACCCATCGGAGAGTTTTCATTCATCATTGCAAAACTTGGTGCCGACAGTGGAAGTATCAGGGAATCAATTTTTCCAATAACGATATTGGTCGCCATAATTACGATGTTGATGATGCCCCTTCTCTTAAGGGCAATACCGACAAAAGCAGATCCCAAATCAATTGTGCCAACCAGATTGCTGAATACCATATTTTATGCGGGTATGCTACTAAGGGGGAAACCCGCCAATGAGAAATCCAATTCGGATCAAATTACGGGTGTTAAAAAATATGCCCCACTAATCTTGGTCCATATCGTCGTGATAGTCACCATATTGGCTGCAATGAATTATTTTTCGCCATCAATTATCTCATTGATGAATGAATTGGAAATCCCCTTCTTGATCGAACCAGAAGTATTTCTCGTGATTCTGACTGTGATGATCTTAATCTATCCGATAGTCTCATTCTTTGGCAGAACAGAAAAAATAATTTCAGATATTTGCAATACGATTACAATCAACTTTAATTCAAAGGAGAAAAAACAGGTTGACAGGCCATTGTACAAGGTGATTCGAAATTCACTGTTCATGGGTCTGATGTTACTATTGGTATCAATCTTCATCAGTTTTGTGGAATTTGAAGACAGTACAATCACAATCATAATTTCAGCTGTGGCGTTGATCATAACATTGCCACTCATTTTGGACACCATTTTTGCGATAAAGAGGCTGACCCAAACTCATGTGTTTGACAGCTGGATGCCAACCGAAAAGGAAAATGATTGAATCAAAATACGCTCTAAAACAACTAGTATCACAAATGCTGATTCCCAGAAACATGAAAAGTAATTGAAAAAGAAAAATTATTCTTCATAATTTTATACTGTCTTCATAATCCGTCCTTGATTGTCAAAAGTTTAGCAAACCACAGAGTAGACAATCTCATAAGTATTACAAGTGATGATACACCAAAAAGATCCAATTCCCATCTTCTGATAAAACGTCTGATCACAACGATTGTTTGTTTATGATTGGAACAACAATCCTGATATCATTTTTCTCCATTGGTGATTAAAACAGAGCACTTTGTATGTCCTACAACCCCACTTGCGACGCTTCCCAGCACAATCTTTCTAAAGCCTGTCCGGCCATGGGATCCCATGACAACCAAGTCCATATCATGACTATCTGCATATCCTACTATTGCTTCTGAAGATGAGGGATTGTGAACTATCTTTATCGAGAATGATATATTCTTGGCCTTTGCTCTGTCTTCGAGCGTTTTAAGCATTGCAGTGGCGGCATCCTCCTCCTCATCCTGAATTTCCTGCATGCGTGTCAGAGACATCCCAGAAGAATCCGATATTTTTGACTGAATGACTGTCATGACTGTCAGCTCCGATTCAAACTTTTCTGCAATTTCCAATGCCTGCTCATATGCTTTTTCAGAGTATCCAGAACCATCAAACGGTACAAGTATTTTTTTCAATGTATTTGATTTTGTTTTTCAAAATTTATACCATGTGTCTGATTTTTCTATTTGATAAAATATCTAAAATCCAAAAAATAATCCTTAAACAATAATTTAATTAAAATTAATCAAACAGGAAGTAATCCATGTTTCATAGGTGGGGAAAAATTAAGATGAAATCTCTGTTGAACACTCATCAGAACATATTCTCCTGTTAAAGACATCTTCATATTCTCTACCACAATGAACACATTCCCTGAAACTCATGATTCAATTACGTGTTCTAATGATATAAACACAGCATAGATTAGAAATCAATTACCACTAGAAATTTGATGATATGTTCTTGATATATCTGATTCAGAAACATTATTCATGGTCATGAAACTTGATGAGAAAAAAACGGTGTTTGCGGGATTATTGATTACTCTTGGAATAACAATTCTTGGAGGATTCATTCTGACTGCATTCCTGATGCCCGAATGCAGGAATGTGATATGCTAAATCCAACACAACATTGTCTGGAGGAAACTCATAGATTTGATGTGGTTTGAATTTGAATTCTTTAATTGGATTCCTACTTTGGTTAGATTACAATCAGTCAAAGATGAAAATTGGCAAGTAATTCGTAAATCTATGCTGAAAACCACTTTGGAATTCAAATATGAAACTTTACAAAAATGGCTTGAGACAAACAAATACTCTGAAAAATCTAAGGTGCAAACTCAAAATTATGTACAAGCATTAAGATGAGGTGGTCTAATTAGATAGCTTGGGTGTGATGATTAGAATATGAAATTAGTGATTCTAATTACCCTGGGAATTGTGCTTGGATCAGTCATTGTTATCGTTGCCGTAGCAAATTCTACTTTTGATAATTATGTGTCAGAGCGTGATCAACGAAATCTTCAATATTCACTAAACGACTGTAAAGTATTATTTGTAGATGGATATGAACGGGATGATTGCTTTGAAAAATCAATTAATGCATTTGGAACTGATAAACAAAAACAACAATGGAGATCAGGATTTTACAACCCGTAGATTCTAAGATTAAACAATACTCTTAACTTCTTTAGGTATCTAGAAAATGAAAATCTTTATTTTTCCTGTCTTTACTTTATCATTTTTTAATGGTATCAAGTAAATTCTTTTGTGAAAAAATTATTGGTTGCAACATTAATTGGGTTTTCTCTAACTGCATATTTTGGATTGACTGTGTTTATTTTGCCTGAACAATATATGTCGCATGAAAAACTGGTTTCACAGCCCCACTTTGATGTCAAAATCTCTGACAGAGAGATTTCTTTAGGCGAATCATTCAGACTTGACATTGTCACAGAAAACAGGGGGGAGTACGGGGATATCCATATTCTCTCAACGGCATTTCCAGATTTAACTCAGGTTGGCAATGTGGTCAATATTGTAACATATGATTTTACACAGCCTCCTACCAACATAGTTCCTGGGGATGAGATGATTGCAAAATATAGTGGGGGGTTAGAGCACACGGTTGCAAAATATCCTTCAATTGAGGCGATGAGTAGGCCCATTCATCCGGGTTCAACATATCATTTATCACAAATCATTACCCCTGAGAAACAGGGGAACTTTTCAATATACGTAAAATCAGTCAACATCCCCCATACAAGTGATCTTTCTCATCATCCACAAACAGGAATTTTAGATCATCAGGAGGAATATGTCCAGGTTTATTCAATTAATGTAAATCCCTAATATTTTGTAAAGAAATACTGAAAGTCATGGATGTTTTAAGATCAAAAATCTCAAATAGTTTTTTGAGTGGACATTCTGAACATGTTTTTCTTGTCGGATGTATTTTGGTAAGCTTTGGAATTTTATTGGTCACAGTAGGTGGCAGTTGGGATATAACAAATCATTTGCTAAACAAGCCTGATACTTTTTTTTCACCACCTCATGCTTTGATGTACTTGGGAGTTGCAATCTCTTTGTCGGGCGTAACTGTATCTTTTCTAAGTTGGAGACTATTGCAGAATTTTAGAAATTTGTATTTTCTTTCTTTGAAGAATAGTCTAATCGGCATTGCATTGCTATCTGGGGCAGGACCTTTTGATTATATTTGGCACTCTAATTTTGGGTTGGACGGACTTTTGAGTCCTCCACATCTGACTTTGATTGCAGGTATGTTTTTTTGTGCAATAGGTGGAATGATTGGGATATCTAGATTTTTGAAAATTAACCACGTAAAAAATTACCTTAGATACTTGCTAATTTTGGCAATTATGCCAGTCTGGTTGTCTGGATCAGGAATCATTTCATCACTGTCTTTGCCTTTTTCAAATACGGATTATTTTCAGTTTAATCCGGACCCCACATTTGCGTTTATTGCTGCAGCATTGGGATTTCCTTTTTTAATTTCAATGTCTTCTTTGCTCATTTTCAGATTATCTGGTTTTAGATTTGGGATGATGAGTATTCTCGGTGGCCTGTTTTTGTTGATTTATAGCTCCACTGCAATCATACCTAATTTTGCATTGATGGACTCAATTGTGTTTTATTCTTTGAATTTGATTCCATTTGTCATTGCAGACATAGTTTTATTTTTTAACAAAACTAAAAAGTCATTGATCTTTGTTGGAGGTCTTCTTGGTTCTATATTTTACATGGTATACTATCCATACGTGATGTATACCTTCAACGAGATCCTGCTTGGAAAATTGGTCTCCCCAAGTTTGATTTATTTTGTTTATTTTGAGATGATTGATGATGTTCTGTTGTTTACT